>ERZ772955.2341-NODE-2341-length-10356-cov-9.688671_pt1 | contig 10356 bp, 7 predicted proteins | sample MGYA00511133_ERZ772955 | MGnify/ENA primary metagenome ERZ772955 (study PRJEB29015, sample SAMEA2737914) | human oral metagenome | biome: human oral; feature: human-associated habitat; material: dental | place: China | collected 2149 ... | reverse complement strand
TGACCATCACCCCAAAACCAGACACGAACACTGCATCAAGTCAGAAGGCGCCCAAAATCAACAATATGAGGAGAGGTTATTGTGACGACTCCGTTAGTGTGGGTTGTAGGAGAATCTAGAAGGATTACACAGCGACCGCGTTGCCACCAACAGCAGCCCAACCACCGCTCTACACCACATTACGGAGCGCTACCTGGCTGAACCGATACAACACTGTACGCCGCCATTCCTGCTGTAACCACCTACAAAAAAACTCAACGGTGACAACCGCCGGATAAACCAATCTCCGTGCCCAACAACAAGCGACAAGGTTCATTCTCAAATACGAAGACCGAAATATTTCAGTATTCTCTATAGTGCGCCCTAACTTTTCCAGCCCAGTTCTGGATCACCGTCTTAAGTAGTTGATCCTGGTAACCTGTAGGTAGATTTCTAGGAAGATTCTGGATGAATACTTCGCTCACGCCGGGGTCGAAGACACCTCCACCTATACCGTCTTCGCAAAACACGACGAGCGGAAGGCGCAACGCAAAAAGAAGACCCGCTTCTAGATTGTTCCAGGGAGTCGGAAAAGACACGTCCTTGACCATCTCTTGCTGAGATGTTCCAGGCTTTATCGTTACCGCCTCAGCAAACATCTGTTCGAATCCAAGTATAACACCGCCTGAGCAGTGCCTTGCGATTGAATACACCTCTTTGAGTGGAAACTCAATACCAAAGTCAGAACCGCCTAAAGTCCTCGGTTCAAGTCCTTCGCTCGTGAGTAGATCCGTCATGTAATCCCGAACAGCACTTTGCTCGATCGACATTTTAGTGGGGCATGAAACAAACACAGGAATACGTGCCGGCATAATTGTATACTCCATCTGTGTGTGAGACTACGATAGTAAAAAGTGAATATCTTTCTCACGTGCGAAGAACGTACCTGAAGTTAGCATTACCATAGTCAGCCATCCCCTCTTGCTCTCAAAGGTACAACTATAATTTTACTATGGTGTAAAGATAACGAAAACGGCAGAATCTACCGTTAAGAAACATAACCTAGTACCTGCATAAGGAGATGATCATGATGATGCCGTACATGTTTGGTGTAACGGCAGAAAACATCAAATAACGCAAAGTGTGTTCTAAGAATGTTGTTCATTAGTTAGTCCTTTCACCAAAAGCGTCGCTAACTCCGTTGGTCGATACGATGATGTGAATGTTCTAAGTTCCTCAGAACTCAAATGATTATTCTCAGCACGATACAGCGTACGGATTTCTTGCAACGCATCTACGCACAACGGATTCCGAAGCAACGTCGACAAAGCATCTTTCCCGCACTCAGCGCCAGGAATGTCTAGATATGAGGCGATGGCAGAAGCTGCCCCACCGTATCCAGCTGAAATATAGACATGTTTGTGAGCACGTAGCGATAGTAGCGTTTCTTCGACAACGCCAGGAATATCGCCACTATAACCTTCGTTAGGTTCTCTAGACTCACTCCGAGGAATTATTTTGCCCCCCAACGCCAAACGCACTGTAGATTTGGCGACTAGCGTCTCTCTGAACTTAGTAAACAACGCACTAGAACTCGAACTTACGTCATGCCCGTCTAACGGCAAAGGCACATTATCTGGAGTATAGTAGTCACTATTCCATCCGACGACGCGAATCTGACCAATGTCCCCGTAAGCCGTTCGATAACGTCTCAGTTCTGAAATAATTTCATCACGTTCTTTCCAATTCTCGCGTATCTTATGCAACGGTACCCACAGATAAAAGTATCGTCGAGAGAAAGAAACTGCATTGCTTTCCTCGTAGCAAGGGGAGCTACGAGCGTAACTGAAGACAGATTCCATCATTGCTTTCGAAAGATCTGGTGAATGCGTCCCCACCATTCCGCCGTAAAGCAATGCTCCACCACAGGCCGAAACAAGTCGAGAAATTTCGGCCACTACTCGTGCGAGATGAGAACCATGAAGCCCCAAACTAGCAAGATTATTACTTCTAGCCATAGAAAAGCCGACAATTGTACTAGGCGAAAGCAAATGAATTTGATCAACACTTGAAATGTCGGGAGAATTACTGGAGGCACTTTCTCCACGGACGATCACTGATCTGGGGGTTCGAATATGTAAGGAATCTCTGTTAATTCCTGCGATGGCGCAAGCCCGAATAATTTCCTCGTGTTCGGGCTCTTGAATCGTTGGGTCTGGATGAAGTATCCAGAACGAATTACGGTTCAACATTTTGTTCTTAGTTAGATTAATAATATGTGAATTTAGTGTCAACAACTCTGGCGATGTCGCCGGGTACCAATCGAATGTCCGCACAGATAATCTTTCCTTAGATTCGTGCCAAAGAACAAATCTAAGCGTCTCATCGATGAGACGATTGATCGCTCGAACTATCGATACTTTAGCCTGACCGGGTTGAAATCGTACTGTAGGTACTTGATCAAGTAGGAATGAACCTCTTGATTCCCCTTCGGTGAGCGCTGAAATCGCGACAATCGGTACTTCGTTATGCTTCGCCAATGTTACCTCACGTTGAGTATTCGGACTAACTGCATAGTTGTCCGTCCGTATAACCAAAAGTGCACTAATGTAACGATCGGAAGACGAAAGTGCGTCATCTATAGAGGACTTCCAATTGTCTAGAGGTACTAAGTGTAATTTGTCAACGAAGTTATCAATACCGAGATCCTTGAATGAACTGATGGCCTCCTGCAACACTGTTTTGTTCTGAGAATCGACTTGATCGACGTTATCCTTATTTGCGTAACTAACGAATATACGCAAAGATGGTGAGCTGGAACCTGCCGCTGATGCTTTCTCAATTATAACCCTGTTGAGATCGCGTTCTAATCACCCGAGTTCTTGCGCATTTGCGTCGTCTATTTCAATGTCGGCAACGGAAAAAATGTCTTCGGGATACGGCGCCAAATATTGAAACTCTTTAAGATATTTGAGATCATTCGAATCAAAGAATGACAGATCAACGCCAACTAATGGGAGAGGAATGACAGCGTACGTAAGATCATTGGTCCCACCTTTAAGAGTCGCTGATAAATATTTTCTCCATTTTTCGTTGTCGATATAAGCGTCACGCAATTCCTCTCCGACAATCGGAATCACCACTGTAAACTTCGACGCACGCGCATCGATTTTCAACGGCGGGTTATCGAAACTTCCATCAGGTGACGCGGAACGCGAAAAAACCTCCACGACTCCGCTCGCCAATCCTGACAGTGCATCGGAGCGGTAATGCTTCAGTAATCGCTCGTATATTAATTTTCCAACCTCATCGCCGGGGTGCCACAATACGAATATTTCAAGAATAGACGGGGATGGAGAAATCATAGTTGTGTTGAATTGATTCATCTTACAATGCCTGGGGTGTAGACGTAAGAAGTGATTTTGAACTATTTTGCAGGGAGCGCAGATCAAGACGACGTTACATGAACTTCATAATGTTAGTCGGAAGGATTCGTACACGTTCGTTTGTGTCCAACTAAACCTTTGACGACAAGACCGCCAACTTCTGAAGGGCGTTGGGTTGTAGCAAGTTTCTTGACATCTTCCTCTTCAAGACAAAGAACGTCCCTCCTATAACTCTCCCTGATTTCATCGATCGCATCTCGGCACATGTCGTTATGCAATACTGCGTCCAAGGTCTGTTTCGGTACTGGAATCTTGTCCGCCAGTCCAATTGAGTGGGCTAGAACTGCTGCGGCACCACCGAAGCCACCCGCGATATAGACAGGCTGGCGATTTCTAAGGGCCTCCAGAGTTTCTTCGATGATTCCTGGAATGCTCCCTATGTATCCATCGGAATAGTCGCTGGATTTGGGTATAGTCTTTCCTCCAATAACCAGGCGAGCTTGAGCAAACTTATACAAGGACTTTCGAATACTAGATAGTGCCTCAGCTGTGCGATCTGTTGATGTAGCTTCCCAAATGTGCGTGTTTTCAAGAGCCACCTCCTCTCCTCGATCGTTGATAACACAAATTTTTCCTGTGGATGCAAATTGTGTCTTGGAAGACAAGAGTTTTTGGAGTACTTCTTCCGATGTGATGCTTGTGCATGGGACGGTGAGATTGAACATGTGTCCAGCATGTATCGGTATTAGTCCATAGAATGCCTGACTACATTGTCTATGCTGCCTGAGCTGAGCTTCCTCAATGTACTTTTTGATGACCTGAAGAACAGATTCTGTGAGGTCTGGTGAGTGTGTTCCTATGGCTCCTGCGTACGAAATTCTGCCGCCTGAGATTAACGCCAGTTGAGCCGTTTCGGCGACAACCGATTCTAAATGACTGGTGGTGAGCCCTAATCTATGGAGGTCCTCACTGGCTGACGCAGAGATGGACAGAGTAAAGTTGGATAGCGGTCGCTCTATCGATAGATTCGGCGTTTTAACTTCGGGCTCGCCGTGGCCGAAGGTTCCTCCTGCTGCAAAGAACAAACGGGGAGTTAAAAGATGAATATTATTTTTACTATAGTTGGCAAGTATGCATAGCTCTACCATCGTTTCATGTTCTGGTGGGAGAAGTGGCGGATCTGGATGTAGTATCCACAAATGGTTGTCGTTAGGGTACCTTTTGCGATGTTCGGATAGAAAACTGGTCAACATCAGAGGTTCTGGAAGACGAGGAGGCATAGCGTCGAATCCGCGATTGTTGTTATCGGTGTGGCCGGTATTTTTTGTGTGTCGCTCGAACTCCAGATACACTTCCTGGTTTTGCCATAGTGCATGTTTTAAGGTTTCGTCAATTAGGCGATTTAGCGCTTTTATGATTGAGAATGCTTCCGACGTTTCTGAATGGTTCTGATATGCCACCGTAGGTACGTGGTCTAGAAGAAATGATCCTCTTGATTCCCCTGTTTCTAATGCACTTAAGCAGACGATCGGCATCCCTGCTTTCTTCGCTTCCAAAACTTCCCACTGTGTCCACTCGCGAATGCTGTAGTGGTCAGTTCTAACCATCAGAAGCGCGCTCGTTTTTGCCTGTTGTCGTATGGTCTCGTTCCATTCTTGTCCAGGTTGAAGATCGTGGATATCAACAAAACTGCAGAGTTGTGTTTTTTTGACCCAACTGGCGATCTTGGAAACAACACCGTTTGTGTGAATTGTGTGCTGGTCGGATTCGGGTATATCTCGGCGAGCGTGGCTTACGAATATCTTTAGTCTGTTGCTCAGGGGAGCCTTGTGAAGTAGGTTTTGAACAACGGCTTTGCCGACATCTCTGGATAGTCGACCGTAGTCGGCTGGTGAATTATATGACTCGACTTGCGATATCGATTTAATGTTCCCTTGCGAGAGTCCCTGGATGCTTGCTAACTCGTTAATAAGTGGAGCGTTTGAATAGTCGACTGTTTGCTCGGGAAGTATTGGGATGATGAGTGTTCTGTTGTCGCTGGCGTTTCGGTGATCAATTATTTGTCGAAGATACTTTGCCCAAGGGGAGTGAGTGTTAGTAGAAGTTCTGACTAGATTTTCTTCGATGTAGATTAAGATTACGGTGAATCGTGCTGGATTCCCTGTGAACGAATCGTTGGCTCCGATCATTCCTGTGGGGGTTGGTATGGGTAAAGGTGTCTCGTTCGTCGGAGATATGGATGTTGAACGTGAGTACACTTCGATAGAGCCTCCAGCCAGACCGGAGAATGCGTCGGAGTGATAATGTTCGAACAGTGAATTGCAAATTTGGGTTCCATTTTGGTCGTTTGGGTGCCAGACCACGAAAATGTCTAACGTTGTCGGAGATGGAGCCGTTTTTGTTGCTTGTTTCATAGGTGTGCGGTTGTTCATACAGAACATGGTATACCGTGATTTGTGACATGTCAGTTGTTGATCTGACAACCTGCTGCTCGTTATGTCGTAGTTGGGATATCGGAGTCGAAATCCCGTATTCTGTTGGCATGACTTGTGTTTCGACTGTCCACCCTGACGAACTTCTAGATGACACTGCCGAGAGGCCTGCTGCCCGCGGGCCGCGGCGGCGCACCGTCAGCGAGGGGCCGGCCACCGGCCACGAGGTGCTGAACAACCCGGCCTCGGCCCGTATCTCCCGTGTGGCGGGCCTGTCCCGCCGAAACGTGCGGACCAAGCACCGCCGCTTCCTCGTCGAAGGCCCCCAGGGCGTGCGTGAGGCCATCCGTCATGCTTCTGAGCGCGTGCTCGACGTCTACCTCACCGAGGCCGCCGTCGAGCGTCACAGCGAGATCTGGGATGAGGCTGTGGCGGCCGAGCTCTACGTGCACGTCACCAGTGAGCAGGTCATGGACGCCATGAGCACCGATGCCCAGGGCGTCCTCGCCGTCGTCGCCATCGATGAGGCCTCCGGTTCCGAGGCGCTGGCCATAGCGCTGGACGGGGCCAGGCTCGTCGCCGTCCTCACCCAGGCCCAGGACCCCGGAAATGCCGGTGCCATCATCCGAGCCGCCGATGCCGCCGGAGCCGACGCCGTCGTCCTCGTGCGGGGCAGCGTGGATCCCACCGTGCCGAAGGTCGTGCGCTCCACCGCCGGAAGCCTCTTCCACCTGCCCGTGGTCACCGGCGTGGCCCTCGACGACGCCGTCACCGCCCTCCACAACGCCGGACTCACCGTCCTCGCCGCCGACGGACGCGGGGACTTCGACCTCTTCGAGGCCGAGTCCCTCCTGGAGGCCCCCAGTGCCTGGCTGCTCGGCAACGAGGCCCGCGGACTGCCCGCAGAGGCGCTGAGCCGGGCCGACGCCGTCGTCTCCATTCCCATCTACGGCAAGGCGGAGTCGCTCAACGTCGCGGCCGCCGCAGCCGTCTGTCTCTACGCCAGCGCCCGGGCACAGGCGTAGGACGCAGGCCGGCGGACCACAGCAGACAGACGCAGCAGACTCAGAGCAGCTCGCAGATCGCCTCGGCCGCCCGGCCCGGACCGTCCAGCCCCTTCATGAGCTCGGCCATGCGCCGGGCACGAGAACGCATGACATCGTCGGCCAGGGCCTCGCGCACCAGTGCGGCCCAGTCGGCCCTGCGAGCCTCCTTCTGGGAAACGAGCCGAGCCGAGCCGAAGGCCACGCAGCGCTGGACATTGAAACGCTGCTCGAACTGCAATGGGATCCCGATGAAGGGCCACCCCTGGACGCAGCTGGTCTGCACCGTTCCCTCTCCGCCATGGGTGATGGCCAGGTCGACGGCGTCGCCCAGCTGATGGGTCGGGATCCAGTCAGTGACATGGACGTTGAGGGGGAGTGTCTCGAGGTCCTCCTGGTAGAGGTGGGATCGCACCGGAGCCAGCACCTGGCAGTCCGCCTGTCCCAGGCCTCTGAGTACGTCAAGAACGAGGTCACGGTTCCCCGATGAGCCCACTGCGAAGTACACCAGGGGCTTGGGGCTGGCGGCCAGGTCGGTGACGAACTCGGGAACCTCTCCGGGCAGGTTGGCGTACACCGGTCCCACCACCTGGTGCCCGTCAGGCATCTCCAACCACCGGGGCAGAAGATGCGGAGCACTGGCGATGAGGTTGAGGTCCGCGGTGAGCCCGGCGAACAGCCCCTGGGGCAGGGACACTCCATTGGCCTTGGCCACTCGGTGGAAGGCGCGTGACAGTGGCACTCGGGTTCCAACCGTGTGGAGCAGGTGGGCGGCCGCGTCGTCGACCAGGCACTCCTCAGTGGTGGTACGGGGCAGAAAGCCGGTGGCGCCCACCTTGCGGGCAGCCTCCAAGTGGGCCAGCGAGTAGGCGAAGGGCCGTACGAAAACCAGCGGCACGCACTCGGCCCGAGCCGAAATAAACTGGCTGGGAGTTACTCCGATAACGACGGCGTCTGGACGTAGGCAACGCAGTAGCACTCGCTCGCTCGCGACTCTCTGGGCGAGCATCTGCTCGGTGAACGGGTGGCGCAGGCTGCGTCCCTGGTCGAATTCCAGCGCCAGCCGGCCCTCCTCGTCGCTGAGGTGCGGAGTGAGCAGGCGGAACTCAAAGCCTGCCGCTTTGATGTACTCGGAGTTGCGCCGCGAGAATCCCGCAAAGACGCACTCCACGCTCGAAGGCATCCGGCGCGCCACCTCAATGGCGCGGGTCACCTCGGCGAAGTTGAAGGTCTCTGGAGCGAAGAGAACCCGCGACGTGCTTCTACCTACAGCCACCGCGCACCCAGTAGTGCCTTCAGGCATGATCAGCTCCCCCTCTAAGGGCGAGGGGCGCCTCAGTGCGAGGGTCCCTCATCGTCTCTTATTGCACGTCGCGTACAACTGGAGGAGAGGCTAGCACGTTTATTCTTACACAGATGCCATTCTTACGATGCGGTTGGAATGCCGGAAGAATGCATGCAAGGTGGATTGGGTGGACAGGTTCTGTGGGGCGGGCTGCTTCGGAAGGAGCCTCGACGGTGGTCGACGCGCGTCCGCAGTGGCTACTCGTCCGATCGCGCCAGGGGGTGTGCCGAGGTGTGCTCCGGGGGCTGGGCATCGCCCTGCAGCGCTTGCGAGACCAGGCTTCGCAGCGCCTGGGCGGACATGTTCGTGATGGTCTCCTGGCTGATCTCCGGGTGATCCAACCAGGCCAGGCACAGAGCGATCATCGTGCTGATCCACACTTTGGTCGCGAACATGGCGCGCTCATCAGGCTCCGTGACCCCCATTAGCATGAGGACGAGGCGTCCGTATCGCTCGAAGCTGGTGGCCAGGGCGGCCGCGATCTCCGGGTCCTGGTCGAGGCCGCCGGTGTGCAGGGCCCGAAAGCTGTTCGGTCTGGCCTTCACATAGCCCGCGAAGGTGAAGATCGCAGCCTCTGGTGTCGGCTCGACCTGCTGCTCGACCAGGCCGTGAAGGTGAAGGATCTCGTGCTCCACGATGGCGCGGGCGAAGGCGATCTTGGAAGGGAAGTAGTGGTAGAAGAGCGTGCGTGAGACGCCGGCCCGCTTGATGATCTCGTTGACGTGAGTGCGGTCGAGCGTTCCTTCTGCGAACAGCTCGACCCCGACTCTCACCAGCTCCTCCCGACGTTGCTCGGGCTGGAGTCGGCGACGCGGATCGGCTGTATTCGCGGGGCTCATGCGCATGAGACTACGACCGGATGGTCGACTTGCGCGGTTAGGCGCTCTGTGCGGCGTGTGACCATGATCCCAGTAGGGGCGCGGTAATGAGACTCGGTTGACGTCCTGGATGTGGGCGGTGCTACTCTTCCTGACGAAAGGTCAGAACTGCGCGGCCTGTTATCCACGAGTCCTTATCGCGGGAAGTGAGGGGATTGCGGGAGGCGCAGGGATTTTGACCCGATTTTCTCAAGGCTGAGGCCGATGCGAGCTGAGGAGGAATGTAGTGCGCATGTGGATGTGTTGCTGTTGCTGTCGCTGAGACAGATATCGCTCCTATATCCACGTTGAGACGAGGTACTCGTGACCACATCCGCACCTTCTCCGGGCCAGGCAGCCGCAGACGCGACGGACGACGTCGAGCGCACCATTGACGGCGATGTACTGGTGCGCATCAGCCACGTCACCAAGTACTACGGCCGCTTCAAGGCTCTCGACGACGTCTCGCTCGACATCCACCGTGGCGAGGTCGTTGCAGTCATCGGTGCCTCCGGCTCGGGCAAGTCGACCCTGTGCCGTACCGTCAACCGCCTGGAGCCGATCCAGGAGGGTGAGATCGAGATCGACGGGATTCCGCTGCCCCAGGAGGGAAGAGCGCTCGCACAGCTGCGAGCCGAGGTGGGGATGGTCTTCCAGTCCTTCAACCTCTTCCCGCACCGAACGGTGCTGGACAACATCACCCTGGCACCCATCAAGGTGCGCGGAATCCCCCGAGGGCAGGCCGAGGAGCGGGCGCACGAGCTGCTCGCCCGGGTCGGCCTGGAGGACCAGGCAGACAAGCGCCCCGCCCAGCTCTCGGGAGGTCAGCAGCAAAGGGTCGCCATTGCTCGCGCCCTGGCCATGGACCCCAAGGTCATGCTCTTCGATGAGCCCACCAGCGCCCTGGACCCGGAGATGATCAACGAGGTTCTCGACGTCATCAAGGACCTGGCCTCCTCCGGCATGACGATGCTCGTCGTCACCCATGAGATGGGATTCGCCCGTTCCGTCGCCGACAGCGTCGTCTTCATGGACGGCGGGCAGATCGTCGAGGCCGGCAGCCCGGATGAGTTCTTCTCCTCTCCGCGCACCGAGCGTGCCCGTGACTTCCTCTCCAAGGTGCTCAGCCACTGAGCTCCGAACCGCGCCTTCTCCCGGGTGCGGCCACCACAGCAGGCCCCGAGCCTGGGACGGTCCGTCCCCGTCCGAACGAAAGGAACACCATGACCACTCTCTCTCGCCGCGGTCTCCTGGCCACCACCGGCGCCGTCTCCCTGGCCGGCGTGCTGGCCGCCTGCGCCGACACGGGCGCCG
>ERZ772955.2339-NODE-2339-length-10357-cov-5.945739_pt1 | contig 10357 bp, 9 predicted proteins | sample MGYA00511133_ERZ772955 | MGnify/ENA primary metagenome ERZ772955 (study PRJEB29015, sample SAMEA2737914) | human oral metagenome | biome: human oral; feature: human-associated habitat; material: dental | place: China | collected 2149 ... | reverse complement strand
TTTGTACTTCGGATGGTGTTGCAAAGCGGTCATTTTCACCTTGTATAACAAGTTTTAGGTTTTCTGAAATTGCGTTTTGCTTTATTTCGTTTGGGATATAGCCTAAGATAATAAGATCTATGGATTTGTTTGGATATTTTGCAAAATAATAACTAGAGATGATTCCGCCTAGTGATTTGGCAATAATCGTGATACGGTTATATCCTTCTGTGTGAACAAAATTAATGACTTGTTTGAGAGTTGATATTTCTTCTAATAGATCAGGGCCACTAGAGCTTTCTTCCCTACGTTCACAATATGGAAAATTGAAACATAACGCACTATGATTGGTTTTAGCGATTGTGTCGAAAATGGCGGAGATAAAATCTGTTTCTACGCCAACTGGCCCACCACCATGGATGATTAGGTAAATATTTTTACTGTTATTCTTTTTATAATATTTATAGGTAAGTCCTTCCACTAGGTGCGCTCCGTTATTTAGTGTTATTACACATCAAAAACTGAAAAGAATCAAGGGGCGGGTCGGTTTTTAATTATTATTCTTTTTGTGCTAAAATAAGAGATAGATATTTCAAATTGCATAAAATAACAGAAAGATTTTTAGGTGAATAAACGAATAAAAAATATCATTTTGATAACACAAAATTTAATAAAATTATGGCACTAAAACTGGGGGTTTTAAAAGAAAATTTGATTGTCTCAAACGAAGACACTTTTAATCCAAAATTTCATTCTTACAGAAGAGAGGGAAAAATGAGTGGAAGAGCCACAGCTATGATTAGTTTTATTTAAAAACTTCTATATTTGATATTTCATTTTTAAAATGTTATAATTTTAAACAACTTAAATTGGAGGTAAAAGATGAAATTTTTTGATTTTATAAAAAAATTTTTTTGGTTCACTTTAAAAGAAACTTATTCATTTTTTTTGAAGCTGACATTATTGATAATCTTAATTTTTATTATAGGATTTTCAACTGTGGCAATTCTAGATTCTAAATTAAATGGCGAAAAAGTCAAGAAAAATAATGATTACGTGCTATTTAATGTTTCAGATGTTGTAGAAGACAAAGTTATCGGTTCAGATTTTCTTTCTGACAAAAAAGATATATCATATATGGATATTTTGCAAAGTTTGGATGCAATAAAAAATGATAATTCTATAAAAGGAGTTATTTTGTCGCTGGACAACATTAATTTATCTTCTTCTAAAATTGAAGAACTTACGAAAAAGTTTTTAGAAATTAAGCAAAACAATAAAAAAATATACGCTTTTGGAGCATACATCACAAATGCGAATTATAAACTGGCATCCATTGCCGATGAAATCGTGGCAGTTCCATCAGCTTCAGCTAGTGTAAATTTAACTGGCTACAACTATTCTGATATTTATATGAAAGGGCTTCTTGACAAACTTGGTGTAGATATGGAAGTTGTAAGAATCGGAAACTATAAATCTTATGGAGAGAACTACGTTTCCAATCAGATGTCGCCTGAACTAAAATCGGAACTTACAAGAATTTTTGAAAATAGATACCAAAAATTTGTAACTGATATTTCAAAAAATAGAAATATTGATAAAAATGCTTTAAATGACGATATTGTAAGCGGTGTAGATACTAATCTATCAATTTTTGATGCAAGGGATAAAAAATTAGTTGATAAATTGGAACATTTTTCTGACTTTACGAAAAGGTTAAATATTAAAGAGGACAATGTTTCAGATATTTACGATTACTATGAAAAAAAAGTTAAAGATACAAAAGTTGGAAATGGCTCAAATGGGACAATTGCTGTGATTTATGCAGAAGGTTCAATTTTGTACGATGCAAGTGGCGTTACACAAGGTGTAATCACTCCTGATAATATCACTCAGAAACTTGAAAAAGCGATGAAAACTAAAAATTTGATGGGAATTGTACTTCGTGTAAATTCTGGCGGAGGTTCAGCTCTGGCTTCAGAAGTCATCTATCAGGAACTTTCTAAAATAAATATTCCAGTTTATGTTTCAATGTCTGATATGGCAGCGTCTGGTGGTTATTACATCTCAATGTCAGGAAAAAAAGTATTTGCCGACAATGCGACAATAACAGGTTCTATCGGTGTCGTTTCAATGGTTCCAAAATTATATAACACTCAAAATAAATTGGGGATTTCATCAAATAGCATAAGCAAAGGGAAATATTCAGATATTGACAACAGTTTTACACCATTATCTGAGGAATCAAAACAAAAACTTGTTCAGTCAATGCAGCAAACTTATGCTGAATTTAAATCTCGAGTTACAAATAATAGAAAAATTGACGAAAATGTATTGGAAAATTATGCACAAGGAAGAATTTGGCTTGGGGATGAAGCTAAAAATATACATTTAGTTGACGGAATTGCTAGTCTTGATGAAGTTATTAAAACTATGGCAAAAGATTTGGGAATTGATAAAAGAGATTATGCGGTTGAAAATATTTATTTGGAAGAAGACTTTATGACAAAATTACAAATGCTGACTTCAAAAGTTTCCGAAAAATTTAAGTTATCAACTGAATTGAAAGAAAAAATTCCTGGAGCTAAAACGGCACTTGAAGCATATGATGTGGCTCTTGCGAATAAAAATAAACCACTTTATTACTTGCCATATAAACTAGAACTTTATTAAAAATTATAAGATAACAAGAGGTTTTTATTTCTTAGTTAAATATAATTTGAATATAATTATAATTAAAAGGAGGGAATATGCTTTATTTGGATGGAATTGGAATTTCATTTTTGGTTAAAGAGATTAAAGAAAAAATTTTAAGATATAAAATTACAAAAATTTTTCAATATGACAGAAATTCATTTTCACTTTTTTTCGGAAAAAATAATTTGATTTTTCAAGTGAAAGATAATTCTACAATTTTTTATTTAAAAAATGAAAAAGATTTAAACACAGATTATCAGTCAAAGTTTTTATTATCTCTGAAAAAATATTTGCAAAATTCAGTTTTAATAAATATAAGACAGGAAAGTTTTGACAGAATTGTATATTTTGATTTTGAAAAACTCAATCAATTTGGAGATATTGAAAAATATACACTTATTATTGAAATAATGGGAAAAGCGAGTAATGTCTTTCTCACTTGCAGAGATAAAATTTTAGCTGCACTTTATTTTACTACACTTGAAGTTGGAAATCGTGTCATTATGACTGGCGCAAAATACACTTTGCCATTTGAAGAAAAGAAAATTCCGCCAATTTATTTTGAAAGCGAAAATTTTCCTTTTGAAACGGATGATTTTTTGAAAAAATGCGAAGGTGCTGGAATTCCATTTGCTGTGCAGTGTGCAAGTAATTATGACACTTTTAAAAAATATTTGGAAAATTATAAACCTGTGATTTATAAAATTTCAAAAAATAAAAAAATACAAAAAGTTTTTACTTACAATGAATTTTCTGAATTTGAGAAAAAAAAAGTTGGAGAAAATAAATATTATGAAACTTTGAATGAAGGCCTTAACGAATATTTTAAAGCAACGATTACTTCAAATGTGCTTAACGAAAAGAAAAAAAATTTGCTAAAATATGTCGACACGCAAATTAAAAAATTTAAGAAAATAAATAAAAATATAAATATTGATTTGAAAAAAAATGAAAATTATCAAAAATATAAAAATATCGGCGATATTTTAGCTGCAAATATGCATAAATTAAAATATGGAATGAAAAAAGTCACTGTTTTTGACTTTTATGCAAATGAAGAAATTACAATAAATCTTGATCCAACTCTTTCGCCAAAAGATAATTTAAATTTTTATTATAATAAGTATAACAAAGGAAAAAGAACACTTACGGCACTAAACGAAAGACTTATTGACATTCAAGATGAAATTAAATATTTTGAGCAAATTAAGATGTTTATTGAAAAAGAAAATGATTTTATTGGAATTGAAGAAATTGAGTCAGAGTTAAAAATGTCAAATTTCACTCACACTAAAAAAATTAAACTTAATAAACATAAAAAAAGAGAACTCCTTTCATTTGAATATGACGGCTTTAAAATTTTTGTTGGAAGAAATAATAAAGAAAATGAGGAAATTTCCTTTGCAAAAGGAGAACCAAACGATATTTGGCTTCATATAAAGGATATTCCTGGAAGTCATGTGTTAATTCTCTGTGGAAATCGAGTTCCAAGTGAAGATGTCATTTTTTATGCAGCAAAATTGGCTTGTGAACATTCAAAAGCACAAAAAGGCGACAAAGTCACAGTTGATTATTGTCAGCGAAAATTTGTCAAAAAAATTAAAAATAGCAAACCTGGAAATGTCATTTATACAAATTTTCATTCAATTTTGGTCGAAGTAGAATAGAATAGAATAAAATAAAAAATAAAAAAGGCTATCCATAAAAATAAGATTTTATGAAATAGTCTTTTTATATTTTTAGAGCTTTAAAATTTTTAGTTTTTATTATTTGGATTAATTCTATATTCTTTAAGCAATTCATCATTTTCCATAATAAACGGTTTAGCCACAGGCTGTCCCCATGCAGTATCATACTTATTCATCAAATAATCGTTAAGTTCAGTCCGATTATTAAATTTCAATGCTTGATAAGGCTGCTGAAATGCCAATTTTTCAATAAATAATAATTTTCCATCTTTCTCAGGAACCAGAATCCCAACATGTCCTACAAATAAAATATTCTCCTTTGGATCATCGTTAAAATGGAAAAATACAGAAATCATCGAAATTTTACTATTTTTATCAAATACAATTCCTCGCTCTTTCCAAGAGTTTTTAACATTTTTAGCGTGAACTCTCACATCTTTAGTCATCTCTGTCGGAATTTCCGAAAATAAATTAACAAATTTATCTTTTTCATTTTGAGAAAATAACTTAAATGGCACATTTTTCAATGACTCCATATCCATAAAAAGCATTTCTCCTGCTTTTATAACTGGCTTTTCCATTTTTATATAATCTTTCATCAATGTAAATGCCGTTATCCGACAGTTAAATCCAGGAAAATTTTTATTTTTTTTGTCCCAAATTTGCTGAATTGCCGCTTCGTCGTAATTCGGATTTATATTTTTAGAATTTAAAAATCCTGATTTTATCAATCCTTTATTTTCAGTCGCTTCATTATAATAATTTACACTTTTCAGAAAAAGATCTATATTGTCAGAATCAACTTTTGCATTTTCTAAAATTTCATGAATTTTATTTTGAGTAACTTTATCCGCAATATTTGAATAATCTATACTTTTCAAATATTCTTGTTCTGTTTTTAAATTTTTTATATTTTTTATATTATTATTTTTAACGCCATTTTCATTGGAACAGCTTAACGAAAAAATAATTGCTGTAAAAATCAATAACATTTTTTTATTTTTCATTTAATCTCCATCTTAACTAATAAATATTTTTTATTTTATAACTTAGTATTTACAATTACAATTTACTGTTTATATTAAAACTTTTGCTATTATTTGTAAAATAATTTTTTTTATTTTGTGAAACTGATATTTTCAAATCTTCCGTATCATTTTGAGCTGCTTCTTTATTGGAATTTTTATCTTCACTCAATTCTAGATACAAATATTTTCCATCTTTTGCTTCTGCATTTTCATCGTCTATTTTATCACTTGTGTATATTTTAGAAACTTCTCTGTTTACTTTTGTTTCTGTTGTATTATTAACTATTGGTTCATCGCCTTTATCTTCTTTTATCTTTTTAGAAATATGTTTTTGAGTTACTGTAACTGCATTTTTTGACAATTTTTCATTCTTTAAAGACTTGTCAAATTCGATGATAACAGCTTTTACTTTTTTTCCAGAACCTTTTTTTTCAGTTATTGCCGTTACATTTTTTACATTATTTACATTCAAATTTCCTTTATCTGCAATTTTTATATCAATATGATTATCCTTACTTTCAGTCAATATTACAAATCCAACTAATGCAATCAAAGCTCCAAGCACTACATTTCCTAAAGTTTTTATTTTCATAGCAATTCCTCCTATTCTTTAAATATTTTATATTTAAATATTTTATTATTTTTACTATTTACTATATTATATATCATATTTTTGTCAAAATTTTGTTTTTTTCCTTAAAAAATCTTGTAATTTACCAGTATTTTACAAAGAATTGAAAATTATATTATCTACACCTCCTGCCTTGTTTATGTTCAAAATCTTGGTACACTTCAATTATAAAAAAAACCTTATTCACTGAATAAAGTTTTTTTACAAATTTAATTTTAGCTGTCCTTTTCATAATTTAATTAATTTATACTTGCAAGAGTTTTTTCGGCAAATTCATGCGCCAATTCCAATCTTGCTCTTTCTTTTGAATTTTCAAAAGTTGCAGGTGTAAATGGTATTTCTGAAGTTTTTACAACTAGGAAATAACCAACTGGAAGATTTTTTTCTATTATTTCATTCAGTTTAGAAGCAAATAATTTATTTACTAATTCATCATCTTTTCCAATTCCTGGAACGGTTTCACCTTTTAATAATTTTTTAAATCTCTCTTTTACATTAAAGTTAAATCTGTCTTGTTTTTCAACTTGATCCCAAGTAACTTTTCCGCTTTGAACCTGCGCTTTTAAGTCATTAACTTTCTGTGCAACTTTTTGTTTTGTAGCTTCTGATATATTTGGTGTAATCAAAATGTGACTAACTTTTGCTACGTTTGGATTATTTGAATCTTTTGATTCAATATAAATAATGTGGTATCCAAACTGTGTTTGAATAGGTCCCACTATATCTCCAGCTTTTCCATTTTTAACCGCATTTGCAAATTCTGGGACAAGTCCAGATAAATCAGTTGTTTCTCCCAAGCTTCCTCCTTTAGTGGCCGAACCTGGATCTTTCGAGAATTCTTTAGCTTTTTGCGCAAAATTATTTTTATTTGTTGTCTTCATAATTTCTTGCGCCTGTTTTTTAGCATTTTCCAAATCTTGTGAACTTGGCTGATATTCATCACCTATTACATATCCGCCAACACTGCTTTGAATGCTGTAACTATCTTTTTTCTGTTCAAATTTAGCTTTTAGTGTCGCATCGTCAACTTTAAAGTTGTCAATTAAAGAATTGTAATATCTTTTAGACAAATCTTGTAATTGGTCAACTCCGACAAGTTCTGGATCTGGTTTTAATCCAGCAGCTTTTGCTTTTACTGAAATTTTTACTAACTTATCCAATTCCACTTTTAAATTAGCTTTTATATCGTTTAATAATTTTTCAGAATATCCATCTTGTGACTCTGAAATAGCTTTTAAAACTCTTTCATTTACTGTTTTATTTAATATTTTATATTCACCATTTCTTGCTACAATCACTTTAGAATCGTTATATATTTTTTTTATTTCAGGATTTTTAAATTCAATTTTCGCTTTTTCATTCAATTTTACTAGATAAGAATTTAACAATGCATCATTTCTATCTTGTTGCAAACTTTCTTTTAACTTAACTTTTATATCATTGTAATCTTTTCCAGCAAGTCCAGCGTATTGTTCTCTGTCAAATGCTTTTTTCACATCCGCATCAGAAAGCTGGTATTTTCCAAACATTTTTTCCTGTAATTTTTGCATAATTTTACTCTGTTTTATTGCATTTTTATAATCAGTTAAGTTTCTATAGCCACGAGCTGCCAACGCATTCATAAGCTCTTCTTTTTTCACACCTTTAATTTCCTTATTTACTTGTCTATTAATTTCCCCGTTTGGCACTTTTATTTTAAAATCAGATGCCGCTGAAATTAAAAGCGCTTTACTTATAAGGTTTTGCAAAATTATTTCATCTGTTATGCTATCTGGCACATCTTGCAAATTTTCTTGAGGGATTCCCATCTGCGCCTTTTGCTGATTTAGTTGTGATAATTGATCTTTTAATATCTGTCTATATGATTCAAACTGATCTTTATAAATTTTCTCATTATTAACCGTTACAATAACTTCCCTGTTTGACATTTGTCCAAAAATAGTATTTTTTAAAAAAAGTATCGCACTTGCAAGCATTCCAATTGCAAACACTACTATCATAATAATGGACAATTTCTTAATCATTTTTCTGCTGTTTCCCATTTTCAATTTCCTTCCTTAAAATTTTCCGATTTTTAACTATCATTTATTATAGCACATTCTGAAACTTTTTTCTATTCCAAATCTATTTTTTTAGAATGAATATAATTTACAAGAAAGAAAATTCCAATATTTAAAAGAATTACAAAAATTATATAGGTTATTCCATAATTTCTTAATAGATCAAAAATTATTGTTTCTCTTATACTAATGTCAGAATCCAATTTTACTAAAAAACTCGCTAATAACGAAAAATAAAATATTCCAATTATTATACCTGTGACAACATATGTAACTATTCCCATAACAAGTTTATTAGATTTTACTAAATTTGCAAAAGTTACGCACATCATAAAAATCCAAGAATTTAAAAGATGTTGTAAAATCAGACAGATTACCACAATTATCATTATTCCCACAATCTTTCCACTATATGGATTATGAAAAATCTGCTGTTTTAATATATTTATTTCTGAGCTCAAAGTTTTTAAATTTTGACCACTTACAAGTATTCCATTAACTATTCCAATTATGTAAAAAACTATGTAGAATATCGCTGAAACAAATGTCCAAAATATAAAATTCAAATATTTTGCCAAAATTAAATTTTTTGAACTTATTGGCAAAGAATTTATCAAATATCCTTCATTTCCATAAACCGAATTATTGAAATTCGTTATTAAAATAAAAAGAGTTAAAATAGAAACATATGACATTATCAAAAAAAATGAAAGTGAAAATATCATTTTTAAAATATAGAATATAATAAAGCTTACATTTTCTTGTGATACATTAACACTTAAATGTATGACAAACGCTGTACATATTTGATTTACCACTCCAATTATAATTGCCACCAAATAAAGTGGCACAAGCCGTCTGCTAATCGCTCTAAAATCATATTTAAACAATTTTAACATTATTTAAACACCTCCCTAAAATATTCGTCAATACTGACATTATGCTCTTTTTTAATATTTTCAATCGAATCGTAAAGTAAAATATCTCCATTATTTACAAAAATTACTTCATCTAAAATCTTTTCAACATCGTTGATTAAATGAGTTGAAATAATAAGTGTCGCATCTTTGCTATAATTTTTAACTATAGTATTTAAAATATAATCTCTCGTAACAGGATCAACACCCGCTATTGGCTCATCTAATAGAAACAGCTTCGCTTTTCTGCTCATTGCCAAAATAAGTTGCACTTTTTCTCTATTTCCCTTTGACAATGCCTTAAATTTTGCGTCTGTGTCAATTTTCAAATCTTTTAACATCTCTCTTGCCACATTTTCATCAAAATCGGGATAAAAATCCAAAAATAACTGAATCAAGGAATCAATACTTTGATTTTTGTCTAAATAATCCCTGTCTGGAAGATACGAGATTATCTTTTTAGTCTCCACGCCAATCGGCAATCCATCAATTAAAATTTCTCCCGAAGTCGGCTTTAAAAGTCCCACCGCAAGTTTAATAAAAGTCGTTTTTCCACTCCCGTTTGGACCAAGTAATCCGATTATTTTATTTTTATTAATGGATAAATTAATACTATTTAGTGCCACATTATTTTTATACGATTTTTTTAAATCTTTGCACTCCACAATTTTTTCCATAATTTTACTTCCTTTCCATTTTTTCTTGAAGTTATTTTATCACAAATTTAAAAATTTTTAAACAAAAATATAAATAAAAAACCAGCATCTCTGCTGATTTTTTTATTTTACAAAATGATATCATCTACTGGTAACATCACCGCTCCCATCGAAATTCCTCGACCTAAGTCTATTTTCATAATTTTTATAATCCGTAAAATTTCTTCTGCATGCCTATCTTCCAAATAAGTAATTAAAATACTATCTGTTCCTGGCCAAACATGTGTATTAAAATGTTTAAAATCCTTGCTCCAGGAACTATGAATAGTTGGAACAATAAAATATTGCTCTATTCCATATTCTCTTAACTCTTCTTTCATTTTTTCCGTATAAAATGAATCAAAATATATCTCTAATCTTTTCACAAAATTCTCCTCTCTAACTTTTATAAATTTAACTCTATTTGATAACCCGTGAATTTATAAATTATCAAACATTTCAATAAATCAAAGAATTGAATTATTTAGCATATCCTCTTCTTTCTTCTTCTTTTTCTTGTCTTCTTCTTTCTTCTCTTTCTTTTTGTTTTCTTTCTTTTCTTTCTTCAACTAATGAATACAATACTGGTGTAAAAAACAATGTCAACACCGTACAGAATGAAAGTCCAAACATTACTGCAATCGCCATACCTTGATAGTATC
>ERZ772955.2338-NODE-2338-length-10363-cov-16.367288_pt1 | contig 10363 bp, 7 predicted proteins | sample MGYA00511133_ERZ772955 | MGnify/ENA primary metagenome ERZ772955 (study PRJEB29015, sample SAMEA2737914) | human oral metagenome | biome: human oral; feature: human-associated habitat; material: dental | place: China | collected 2149 ... | reverse complement strand
TCGGATGAATGAAGACGTTCCAGTCATTGAACTCGCCGACGACACTGACCGCCTTCGCATTCGGTGCCCACACCGTAAAGCGGACGCCCTTTTTGCCGTCCTGCTCGATAAAATGTGCACCGAGCATTTCCTGGGCATGATAATTTGTGCCCTGATGAAAGAGGTACAGATCAAACTCACTGAGTGCAGATGTTTTCATACGATCCCCTCCTGTATTTTCCTCGTAAAGAGTGCAGGTATCCCCCGCAAGCCCGTATGGCTACGAGATGATGACGGGACGAATATCCCAGATCTCGCGTGCATACTCGTCGATTGTGCGATCGGACGAGAACCCGCCGGAGTGCGCGACATTCATTGCTGCCGTGCGTGCCCAGCCATCCTTGTCCTTGAACCGCCGCATGACCTCAATGCGCGCATTGTCGTACGCATTGAAGTCCTTCAAGATAAAGAATTCATCGTTCGCGTGCAGGAGATAGTCATACAGCGAACGGAAATCTCCGTAAGTGCCGTCGACGAGTTGGTTCATCACCGTGCGTACCTTCTCGTTCGTGTGATACTCATCCCACGCCGAATACGCGCCCGTCGCATAGTAGTTCATGACCTCCTCCGCCTTGAGGCCGAAGATGACGCAGTGGTCATTGCCGACTGCATCGCGAATCTCGACGTTCGCGCCGTCGAGCGTTCCAAGTGTAATCGCGCCGTTCATCATGAACTTCATGTTGCCCGTGCCCGATGCCTCCTTCGATGCGGTCGAGATCTGTTCGCTGACATCCGCTGCGGGATAGACCAGCTCGCCGATGGATACACCGAAGTTCTCGATGAAGATGACCTTCATGAAGTCGCTCACGCGCTTGTCCTTGTTGATGCGGTCAGCAACGACATTGATGAGGCGGATCGTCTCCTTCGCGATATAGTAGCCGGGTGCCGCCTTGCCGCCAAAGAAGTAGGTCACAGGCTGCGTCAGGAATCCCGGTTCACTGAGCGCACGGTGGTAGCGGTACATGATGTGCAGAATGTTCATCAGCTGCCGCTTGTAGGAGTGAATACGCTTGACCTGGATGTCGAACATCGAATCCGGGTCGAGCTTCACCCCGTTGTGGTGCTCAATGTAACGCGCGAGCCCCTCACGGCGCAGACGCTTGATCTTCATCAGCTGCTCGCGGAAGTTCTTGTCCGCGACATGGTCGTGCAGGCCGTCCATCTTCTCCGGATGGCGATGCCACTCGCGGCTGCCGAGCATCTCATCAATCAGCGCGGCAAGCTCGGGATTCGCGCCCATGAGCCAGCGGCGGTGTGTGATGCCGTTCGTCTTGTTGTTGAACTTGCGCGGCGTATAGTCGTAAAAATCCTTGAGGGTTGTGGATTTCAGGATGCCCGTATGGATCTTTGCCACACCGTTGACGCTGTGTCCGCCGACAATCGAGAGACGCGCCATGTGAATCACGCCGTCCTGGATGATGGAGAGCGCACGTACCTTGTCCTCATTGTTCGGATAGCGGCGGCGCACCTCGTCAAGATGGCGGCGGTTGATCTCGTCGATGATCATGTAGATGCGCGGCAGGAGCGGACGGAACATGTCAATGCCCCACGTCTCAAGTGCCTCAGGCATGATCGTGTGGTTCGTATAGCCGATCGTGTCGCGCGTGATCGCCCACGCGTCCTCCCATGTCAGCTCCTCCTCATCGACGAGGACGCGCATGAGCTCTGCGACGCAGAGCGCGGGATGCGTGTCGTTGATGTGGATGCCGATCTTCTTGCCGAAGTCGTAGATGCTCATGCCCGTCTTCTTGTAGTGACGGACAATGCTCTGCACCCCTGCCGACACGAAGAAGTACTCCTGAATAAGACGCATACGGCGTCCCTCAAACGTACTGTCGTCCGGATAGAGATAGCGCGTGATGGACTCGACAAAACTGCGGTAGTCGTTGCGCTGTTGGATCTGCTCCTGCGTCAGCATACCGTAGTCGGAGAAGTCGCGGTTGACCTCGGCGTTCCACATGCGCAGCGTGTTGACCGTCGCGTTGTGGTAGCCGACAATCGGCATATCGTACGGCACTGCCATGACGATCATCGGATCCTCATGGACAAGCTCCAGTTTGCCATTCCCCATGTCGCGCATGTAAGCGTTTCCGCCAAACTTGACATCGACGGACTTGTCCGGCTTGCGGTACTCCCATGCAAAGCCGTCGCGCAGCCAGTTGTCGGGAATCTCGACCTGGTTGCCGCCAACGATCTTCTGCTCGAAAAGCCCGTACTGATAGCGGATCGTGCAGCCATGCCCCGGATAGCGGTGCGCCGCCAGAGAGTCGATGAAGCACGCGGCAAGGCGGCCGAGACCGCCGTTGCCGAGACCTGCATCCGGCTCTGCCTCGTAGGCATCCGAGAGGTTCAGCTTGAAGTCTCCGAGGACTTCCTTCAGAGCCTCCTCGATGCCGAGGTTGATCAGATTGGATTTCAGGAGGCGGCCGAGCAGGAACTCAATGGAGAAGTAGTAGATCTGCTTCTCCTTGCGCTCGGCATACTGCTTGTTCGTCTTGATCCAGTTATCCGAGATGGACTGCTTGGCGGTTGCTGCGATTGTCTTGTAGATCTCAACCTCCGTCAGCTCCTCTACCTCGCGTCCAAACATCACATGTGCGGTTGTGATAAAACGGCTCTTGAGGATCTTTTTCATCGTCTCGAGAGCTTTCCCTGTCGGTCGGTTAACCTGATCCTTCTGTGCCAAATCGTCCACTCCTTTTCCAAACTTCTCTTGCTCTCCCCGACCTTCTCTTGTCGCATACGACGGCAATCCCCATAAGAAGTATCAGAAACAAGAAGCCGTTATAGTCCCTCCCGCTCCGAACATCGGAGCGGGGCAGAACCGCTAACGGCAAAACAAACAGATTCCTTCAGGGAAGCACTACCATCTTAGCGCATCTTTTTTGCCCGCTTTTCGTTAGCAAATCCTCCACATAGCTCTGGCTATGCGTCCGGTTTGCTGCCTCAATCGGACAGAAAAATCTACGCCAATCTGAGAGACTATTTTATCAGCGATTCCCTAGATTGTGACATTCTTCTTGATCACCAGCGGATACTCCGCAGCGCCCTTCAGCCACTTCTCCGCCGTGATGGTGACGTTCTTGTCGCAAATGACATTTTCGACAAGCGCACCATCCTGAATATCACATTTCTGCATGATGATCGAATTGCGGATCTTCACACCCTTGCCCACCTTGACCCCGCGGAACAGGATGCTGTTCTCCACCTCGCCGCGCACGATGCAGCCGTTCGCGATGAGGGAGTTCGTGGCCTTCGCAGTCTCCTTGTACTGCACGGGCACGCCGTCCTTGATCTTTGTGTAGACGGGACGCTCCCCCATGAAAAGGTGTTGCCAGACCTCCGGGTCGAGGATCTCCATGTTCGACCGATAGTAAGTCGACATGGAATCCACATGCGCCATGTAGCCGTCATGTGCATAGGCAAACATCGTGTAATCGCGTGCGCGGCGGATGATCCCATCGAGCACGAAGTCCTGACCGCCGCGCTCATAAGCATAGCGAACGATCTCGACAAACGCACGCTTGTCCATGAGGTAAATCCCCATAGAGACCTTCATCCCCTGATAGGCGACGGGCTTCTCGGCGATATCGAGGACGAGTCCGTTCTCCGCTGTATCGAGCACAATGTTGTTGCCCGTGTTCTCGTCCTCCGTCGTGTGCGAGACGAGCGTGATGTCCGCGCCCGTATTCTGATGGAAACGGAGCACCTTGTTAAAGTCAATGTTGTAGACAAAGCTCCCGTTTGCGAGCAGAATGTAGCGCGAAGATGCGTGCTCAATGAAGTCCAGATTGTGATAGAAATTCTTGAGATCGCCCTTGCGGCGCTGTGCATCGTCCTGTGCTGCCGGCAGGTAGAAGAGGCCGTCATGGCGGCGCGCCAGATCCCAGTCCTTGCCCGAACGCAGATGGTCGAGCACCGAGCGCGGCTCATCGGGGAGCATGATGCCCACCTTGATGATGCCGGAGTTGACCATGCTCGAGAGTGCAAAGTCAATCAGGCGATAGCGTCCGGCGAAGGGAATGGATTCAACGGCACGCCGATCGGCGAGCTCACGAATGAGGCTGCCGTCCTCCTGCAGGTTGATGAGTCCCATCACACTGTTCATTGCTAGTTCACTCCATTCTCTTCCTACGGCTCAGCCGACACGCTGCTCGGTCGAGGCAGCCGTCACCGTCTCTCCCTCAGGGATAACCGTGATCTGCGTCTCCTCACCGATGACCTGAGCCCCCGCCTCAACGACAGAGTTCTGCGCGAGAATTGCATAGTCCACGACGGCTCCGTCTCCAATGACTGCCGACGGAAGCAGGACGGAGTTGCGTACCACAGCCCCCTTGCCGACGCGCACGCCCGGGAAGATCACGGAGTTCTCGACCGTGCCGAGAACCATCGTCCCCTCGCTGATCATCGAGCGTGTGATCTTCGCCTCCTTGCCGACAAACTGCGGCGGCATGGACGGGTTGAACGAGTAGATGCGCCACTTGCCCGAGAGTTCAAACGGCGGCTCATCCTGGAGAAGATCCATGTTTGCCTGCCAGAGGCTCTCAATCGTGCCGACATCCTTCCAGTAGCCGTTGAAGGCATAGGAGTAGAGACGTCCCTCATCCGCGAGCATCTTCGGAATGATGTCCTTGCCGAAGTCATGGCTCGAGGTCTCGCTCTTTGCATCCGCTGTGAGGTATTCCTCAAGATAGTCACGGTTGAAAATGTAAATTCCCATGGAAGCAAGGTTGCTCTTCGGCTTCGTCGGTTTCTCCTCAAACTCGACAATGCGTCCGGTCTCGTCCGTGTTCATGATGCCAAAGCGGGGTGCCTCGTCCCACGGCACTTCAAAGACGCCGATCGTCGCCTGTGCCTTCTGCTTTTTGTGGGTCTCAAGCATCCATGCATAGTCCATCGTGTAGATGTGGTCGCCCGAGAGGATGAGCACATAGTCGGGATCCGCCATGTCGATAAAGTTTAGGTTCTGATAGATCGCATCCGCTGTGCCGCGATACCAGTCAGCCCCCTTCTCGCGCGCATAGGGCGGCAGGACGAAAAGTCCCCCGTCGCGCTTATCGAGATCCCACGCGCTGCCCGAGCCGAGGTACTGGTTCAGCTCCAACGGGCGATACTGCGTCAGAACGCCGACCTTTTCGATGCCGGAGTTCACGCAGTTGCTGAGAGGAAAGTCAATGATGCGGTATTTCCCCCCGAACGGAACCGCCGGCTTTGCGACGCGCTTCGTGAGCGCACCGAGACGGCTGCCTTGTCCGCCTGCCAGGATCATTGCCAAGCACTCTGTTTTTCTCATAGGTATTTCTCCCCTCACGGATACCGGGCGGTATCCCCAACATATATGCAATGGCAAAACGGTTGGGCTTGCCGTACACCCTTCCGTTCCGCCGTATTCCTGCCGATTTCAATGAGATTACACTCATTTTGTCGTTTTTACCTTCCTTTACTCACTTTATGATACTTAGTTAATTCGATAAACAACCCGAATTTCCTGCAAGTTCTTGCAGTGCTTTCAGGCTTTTTTCAAATTTACCATAAGAGAAAGAAGGACTTTTGTACTTTCCATTCTTTATATTTATCGTACAATTATTGTACTCTATGTTTGCCCGTGAATCAAGCACCTGAGAGAGAAAAATTTACTGAAAACAATCCGCCGTATGTTCAAAACCTTTCAAATACATGCATTGTTTATCTCGTGAAAGATCGGCTTGATGAGTGCGGCATACATCTGTGTCATCTCCTCGGGACTCTGGACACAGCCGCGCTGCATCCACCACTCCACCATCAGCACAAAGCTGCCCGTGATGTGATGGATCAGAAAGTCCTCGGGCAGAGTGTGCTCACGCAGGAGGGTGTGTCCGCGTGCGGTCAGCGTCTCACTGAGCTTTTCGCGAAAATATCGAAGGAAGAGATCCCTGCTCTCACAAGTAAGGAGGCTGCGGATGTTCTTCTGCTGATCCTTCATGTGATAGAGCATATGTGAGACAATCGTTGCGGGGTTGTCACGGTCACGGGAGAAGTCATGACTGCCCTCATCCGTAACATCCTCGAGCACATGGGAAAACATATCCTCACACATTGCACGCAGCAGCAGATCCTTCGTCTCGAAATGCGTGTAAAACGTGCTGCGTCCAACATCCGCCGCCTCGATGATGTCCTGCACAATGATATTCTCGTACCGCTTGTGCGCAAGGAGTTCCTGAAATGCAGCAAGGATTGCCTGTCTGGTCTTCTTACGGCGTCGCTCCATCGTGTATTCCTTCCATCTGTCATATTGATATGAACATATTTTGTATTTTGTCCAATAACGGACATTCACATCGAACTGTTTCTTACGTTTTTTTCTCGCTTATTGTACTATATGTTCAAAACTGAAACAAGTTCGTCTTTTGGAAAGAGAGTCACTCCAAGGAGGTTTTTCCATGCTGAATGAACCACCGGAAAACAAAAAATTCCTGACGGGCATTGCCGCCCTTCTGAGCTTTGCCGTGCTCATCTACTGGGGAACGGGAGATCTGGTACGCGCCGTGACCGCCATCATCGCGTTCAGTCCCTGCGCCTATCTCCTCACAGGATCGACCGCCGCCGCAGGTGCCGAGCTCAGCCTCGCGCGCCGCAGCATCCTCGTCCGTGCGAGCAATGTGCTCAAAATGCTCGGACGCACGGAAACGATCGTATTTGACTGCAATGCGCTGAGCCGTACGCGCAGCATCGACACCGATTTCCCGCGCATCGTCACCACGCTCCGTCACATGGGGCTGCATCCCGTTCTCCATATGGGCGACGACGCAGAGGCAGCGGCACGCATCGGCGCGGCTGCCGGCATTTCGGATCTGCGCAGCGATGCAGATATGGAACGTGCATCAGCGTCCTCCGCACCTGTCGCTCTTGTCCATTTTCACCAGTGTGCGGCACACGGCAGCAGCATCCGCATCGCCCTGAGCGGCAGCACATCCGCCGCCGATGCGGTCATCCTCGGCGGCGATCTGCACGCGCTCCCCGTGCTCGTCCGCATGGCTCGCCGTACGCGCGGGAAGATCGAGCAGAACGAGATCTTCGGCAACACGCTCGGTCTCATCGGTGTCGGACTCGCTGCGGCGGGCATTCTCACCCCCGTCTCGGGCGCACTCTGGCATGCGGCATCCGCGCTCATCCTCCTGCTTAACGCCGCAAGTCTCCGCTCCGTCGGTGAGCGCGAAAAAAAATTTGCATTTTAGAATGTCGTGTGATAGAATGACCCAGTACATTTTTCGTTGAGGGGGTGAACAATTTGCCAAATATCAAGGCATCCATTCTGAGTGTAAAGTCTGACGCCAAGCGCCGTGCCCGCAATGTTGCGGAGAAGACGCGCGTCCGCCGCGCGATCCGCAGTGTCAACGACGCTGTTGCTGCCGGCAACGCAGACGAGGCGAAAAACCTCCTCGTTGCGGCATACAAGTCCATCGATCAGGCGGCTGCGAACAACGTCTATCACAAGAACGCTGCAGCACGCAAGAAGTCGCGTCTTGCCAAGAAGGTCAACGCGCTGGCACAGTAAGTATAAGGAAGCACTGATAAATTCAGCACCATCATCTTGGCGCATCTTTTTCGCCCTCTCTGTGTCGACAAATCCTCCACATAGCCTCTGCTATGCGTCCGGTTTGTCTCCTTGATAGGACAAAAAATCTACGCCAATCTGACGGACTTCATTTTATCAGTGATTCCTGAAAACGCCATTCCGTTTGGAATGGCGTTTTTTATTGTTCGTTTTCCATTTTCTCAGACAATCTTTTTGAAGATGTAAAATCCGACGAGAGCCTGCACAATGCAGAGTGCAGCAATCATACCGAACGCCGTCATGAGATTCGTCTGAGCCGAGACAAACCCAATCGCGGCAGGGCCCGCGAGAATGCCGAGATAGCCCATCGTGCTGACGGCGGAGACCGCCGTACCGACGGGCATGACGCTCTGCCGTCCCATGAGCGAGAAGAATACGGGCACGATGTTCGCGCTGCCGATGCCAATGGCAAAGAATCCGAGGTAGAGGAGTGTGTTCAAAGGCGCGAACATGACGAGCAGAATACCGACGAAGGCAAGGAGTGCGCCGCCGACGGCGACAGGGAACTGTCCGACGCGCTGAATGACGTGGTCGCCGAGGAAGCGCATGAGGAGCATCGCCCCCGAGAATACAGAAAATCCCATCCCCGCGAGCGAGAGATCCATGCCGCGCACCGTCGTCAGGTAGACACCGCTCCAATCCATGACCGCGCCCTCACTGAGGAAGGCAATGAACGCTGTCACGCCGACAAAGGCGACAATGCCGCGCGGAATCGCAATGAGCGAGCCGCCGCCCCCGCCGCCATAGGGGATGAGATGTCTGCCAAACACCGCCGTCAATGCGAGCATCAGCACCGCTGCGATCAGCGTCGACTGAAACGCCGTGAGCCCCGCCAAACCGACCCACACACCATACAGCCCCGCGCCGACGAAGCCGCCAAGACTCCAGAATCCGTGCATACCGCTCATGATGCGCCGCCCGATCCCCTGCTCCACGATGACCGCCGCAATATTCATGACGACATCCATACAGCCCATCAAGCCGCCAAAGAAAAAGATCACGGGCACGGCCATCCAAAACGAATTCACAAAGCAGATCGAGAGCAGGCTCGCCGCGTATAGTACCGCTGACACGATGAGCACGCGCCGACATCCGATGCGCTCGGCAAGTACGCCCGCGATTGGCATCACCAGCAGTGAACCGATGCCAATGCACAGAAGCAGAACCCCAAGCAGATCATCCGCAATCGCCAGCCGTCCCCGCAGCACAGGCACGAGCGGTGCCCACGATGCCGCGCCGAAACCGCTGACAAAAAAGATCGCCCGCGTCGCGTTTGCCTCGCGGTCGCCGATCTCCTGTGATTTTTCCCCACTCTCTTTCATTTCTCTACAAGCGCTCCCTATGCATCCGTATTGCCGTCCGCCGGACGGCTTTTTTCTTGCAGTTTCTCGCGGATCTCCTTCTCGCGCTCCGCACGCGCCTTTTCCTGTTCCTTCATCCGCTTTGCGTAGGCACGCTTGTCCACGGCTTCGAGGTATTCATCGGGAATGCGCTCGAGTGCCTTGGGCTCGACCGCATAGAGTTTCTTGAAGTAGTCCTGTGCCTCCTCGGTCTTTCCCATCTCGTCGTAGAGCTCCGCCGTAATCAGATAGCCGTACGGATTCTTCACGTCTGTCTCGATCGCCTTCAGCGCGTCGGAGAGTGCCCCCGTGCGGTCGCCCATCATGCGCCGTACATCACTGCGGTTCAACCATGTGTAGACATCCTTCGGATCGTCCGCAACGCCCTTGTCCGCATCTGCACGCGCCTTCTCCCAGTCGCCCTGTACGGCATAGGCACGCGCACGGATAACATGGCTCTGCGCACGGCTGTCATCGTTGGGAGAGGCAAAGACACGCTCCATCAGCATGAGCGCACGCGTGCTGTCGCCGTAGTCACTGTAGGCATCGCTGTTCTCGCGCATCTTCCTGACCGCCTTTGCGTCGGCATTCTCCACTGCCGCACGTTCTGCCGCACGCGCGTCCGCACGCGCCTTCTCCGCCCCGTGCAGCTTCTCCCGTGCGCCGCTTGCCGCCTCGCCTGCATAGGCATCATGGACGAGCGTTTGCAGAAGTGCCCCCGCCTTTTCCTTTGCGAGGAAAAATACGAGGAGCTCATTCACGCGTGGATCGCCGCCAATCGTCGCGCCGCCGTCCCGCGTCACGGCAATCTGCCAGTCCTCTGCGCGGTCACAGTCGTGAAAGGCACGGGCGAGCGCCCCTGCCACGAGGTAGGCATTTTCGGGGCTGTTGTCGTAGGCCTCATCCGTCCACGTCACCGTGAGAAGCGGTGTCCCGTCGATACAGACCGTCTTGCGGTCGACGACGGTCACATGACCTGCACTGTAGTCCGTCATAAAGCCCGCGAGTTTTTCCTCACGCCGCTCCGTCGCGGGGTGATCCGAGAAATCATCCTGTGGCAGATCCTTCTCCTTCGGATCTTGATACTCCGCGAGATCCTGCGTCACATACGTCAGATAGTAGCCCATGCGTGCCATCGCCGCCGCACCGCCGCCGGGGTTGAAGCCCGCACTCGTCATGATGCGAAAGCCGCCCTCGTCCGCCTCGTACTCTGTGGGAAGGGTCACATTTTTGGCAACGGAATACCCCACAAGAGCATTCAGCTTGTTCCAGTCCATCAGACCGAAATTCATATTGAGAAAACTCATCCCATAGAACTGCGCCGCCGCCTGCGCGTAGTTGTGCGCGCTGTGCTGGCGCAGCCCGTGCGTCATCTCATGCCCGAGCACGG
>ERZ772955.2337-NODE-2337-length-10370-cov-3.267281_pt1 | contig 10370 bp, 7 predicted proteins | sample MGYA00511133_ERZ772955 | MGnify/ENA primary metagenome ERZ772955 (study PRJEB29015, sample SAMEA2737914) | human oral metagenome | biome: human oral; feature: human-associated habitat; material: dental | place: China | collected 2149 ... | reverse complement strand
GCGTTACCGGCTGGTGAACTCCGCGCATTGCCTCATGTTCGCAGCCATAGGCGTGTTCTATGAATTCGAAAAATGGGAATATCCCAACCCACCCGTAGGCATCAGCGACCACGCTTACAGCCGCAGTGTGAAGAGTCACCTGTCACTTAGTTTCAGACATTCAATCGGAGAACATTGGGAACTGACTACAACCGCCATTCATCAAGCCAAGCCTGACAGCTATTTCAAAAGCGCAAGGTTCGGCGGAGCAGTAGACCTTGCGTATCATATCACACCGAAAATCGGCATACGTGGCACCTATCGCATCATCTACGACACCTCTCCTATCGTGCCTGTACGTAAAGATTATAACACCGTTGATGCCGGTATAGATATCTCTTTCTAAGAAACAGCCGGCCTTCTTCGCCTTTGGAGGGAGCGGGGAAGGCTTCTATTCTGCAATCATCTGCTCTATCTCTTCAGCTGCCTCACACAGTTCTGCATACCATTCTTCGCCAAAACGCCGGATAAGTGGGCCTTTCAAAAATTTATAAACAGGAAGATTGAGGGCTTCACCCTTTGCAACTGCATCCTTACATATTTTCCACTTATGATAGTTTATGCCTACAAGTCCATGGCCAAACTCCTTGGCACGTATCGGATAAAGGGCGCAGGAAATGGGCTTTATGAAGCGTGTCTGCCCGTCACGATAGGCACGTTCGAGTGCACAAAGACAACAATCGCCCTCATAACAGGTAAAAACACAATCCTTACCTCCTACAATACTCGTCACCAAATCGCCTTCAATATCCGTGTAGGCCACGCCTTGTCTGTCGACAACAGCCTGTGCCGAAGCACTCATATCGCCCCAAATGGTGTCTAAAGCATCCTCTATTCCTCCGATTTCATCAAGCGTAACAGGTGCTCCGGCATCGCCTTCTATGCAACAAACTCCCTTGCATTTCTCCAAATCACAACAGAACTTCTCGGTAATAATGTCGGGAGAAACCAACACGTTTCCCACCTGTATAATATGCAAATCCTCTTTATTCATAATGTTGTTTGCAGTAATTGGCCGGTTCAGCCATGACAGAAAATGTCCACATCAGACATTCGAAGTATGATAAAATGGGCTATAAGCCTGCACTTCCTCCCCCGAGGAGAGGGCTGGGGAGGGGTTTCTTACCACTCTATTTCCTGTTCTCCCCTACCTCTTAAGTATTCATTACATCTTGAAAACTGATGATTTCCAAACCATCCTCCACGGTTAGCGGAGAGCGGAGAAGGATGAACAGACTCCAAAACAAGATGTCGGTTTTGGTCTATCAGATACTTTTTACTGCGGGCAAATCCACCCCAAAGCATGAAAACAAGACCGTCACGATGATCGCTCAAAGCCTTGATTGCGGCATCGGTAAACGTGGTCCAGCCCAATCGTTGATGACTGTTGGCCTGATGAGCACGCACAGTCAGCGTGGCATTCAAGAGCAGAACGCCCTGCTCGGCCCATCGTGTGAGATCTCCATTTCGCGGCATCGGCTTGCCAAGATCCATTTCAATCTCCTTAAAGATATTGATAAGTGAAGGGGGCATCATCACACCTTCGGGCACAGAAAAACTCAAACCCATGGCTTGACCAGGCTCATGATAAGGGTCTTGGCCTATGATTACCACCTTCACTTTATGGAAAGGGCAAAGGTTGAAGGCGTTGAAAATCAGCTTTCCAGGTGGATAACACGTGGTATGCAGATACTCTTCGCGCACCAATTTGGTTAAGTTCACGAAATAGGGTTTGTCGAATTCCGCGCCAAGATAGGGCTTCCAACTCTCTTCAATCTTTACCATTGCGCATTTATTTATTGTCAGATATCAAGCATTCTCCCGTCATGTCAGCAGGCTGTTCCAAGCCCATGATGTGCAGAATTGACGGAGCAACATCGGCCAAACGGCCATCTTTCACGGTAGCAGAGTTATTATCTGTCACGTAAATAAACGGCACGGGGTTCAGCGAGTGAGCAGTGTTTGGTGTGCCATCTTCGTTGATTGCATTGTCAGCATTACCGTGATCAGCAATGATAATCACCTCATAACCGTTGGTCTTAGCTGTCTCAACGACCTCTTCCACACAGTGGTCAATGGCCCAGACTGCCTTTGCAATAGCATGATATACACCTGTATGACCCACCATATCACCGTTGGCAAAGTTGACAACAATAAAGTCATACTCCTGTGTGTTGATAGCACCGACAAGCTTATCCTTAACCTCAAAGGCACTCATTTCCGGCTTTAAGTCATACGTAGCTACTTTAGGAGAAGCCACAAGAATACGATCTTCGCCCTCAAAAGGCTCCTCGCGACCGCCATTAAAGAAGAAAGTTACATGGGCATACTTCTCTGTTTCGGCCGTATGAAGCTGCTTCTTACCTAATCGGGAAAGGTATTCTCCGAGTGTATCTTGCACGTTTTCCTTCGGGAAGAGCACCTTTACATCCTTGAAATTCGGGTCGTATGGTGTCATACAATAATACTTCAAACCCTTCACAGTCGTCATACCTTCTTCCGGCAGATCCTGCTGAGTAAGCACTTCCGTCAGCTCCTTTGCACGGTCATTACGGTAGTTAATGAAGATAACGACATCGCCTTCTTCAATCGTTCCGTTGACTTTGCTGTTGTTGATTGCCTTGATAAATTCATCGGTCACGCCCTCGTCGTAACTCTCCTGCATGGCTTTAACCAAGTCATCGGCCTGTTTTCCTTCGCCCTTCACAAGCAAATCATAAGCCTCTTTCACGCGGTTCCAACGTTTATCTCGGTCCATTGCATAGAACCGGCCAATGATACTTGCGATGTGAGCACCATTCTTCTGGCAGCATTCCTCTACGTCTTCGATGAAGCCCTTGCCGCTTCTTGGGTCGGTATCTCGCCCATCCATGAAGCAATGCACATATACATCTTTGAGCTGATATTCCTTACCTATCTCTATCAACTTGAAGAGATGATTGAGTGAAGAGTGCACACCTCCCGTTGAAGTAAGGCCCATCAAGTGAAGCTTCTTACCAGTCTTTTGCGCATAAGAATAGGCTTCTACGATGCCCGGGTTCTTCAATATCGCACCGCTTTCGCAGGCTTTGTTGATTTTCACCAAGTCTTGATAGACAATCCGTCCGGCCCCGATATTGAGGTGACCTACCTCAGAATTGCCCATCTGTCCAGCGGGAAGACCTACGTCTTCACCTGAAGTTAGAAGCTGAGCATGCGGAGATACTGCATTCAAATAATCCAAATAAGGAGTTGGTGTGTTATAAATCACATCACCTTTACCATGTTTACCGATTCCCCATCCATCGAGAATCATCAATAAAGCTTTCTTTGCCATAATCTATAATAACTTAAATTTTTGTTTCCTGTACGCTGCAAAGTTACTGCAAACGAGTGAGATTACAAAGAAGAACGGCCCGTTTTTTTTCGTCATCAACTTGATGTTGGCTGACAAAAACATGCTGATGTGCACCCAAAGCGATGAAGTCTGCGGTGCATCCCCAGCCTGAAGCTGTATTCTTTCTGCCTGTCTTGTCTCTCCAATCTCCACACAACGCTGCTTGGAACATCCCGACAAACGCCTCTGTTTTGTAAATTTTATTGGTCAAAAAAGGTCTCTTTCAGAAGTTACCTTTTAGAAAAAGAAAGCGCATAAACAAGCCCAAATCGCGCCTTTCAAATCAAAAAGCAATGCCGTTTCTGACACATTATCCTGCAACCTGCATCACTTTGGCTTGCAATCTGCATCAAAACACCACGTCTTCTGCATCAAGACAGCATGCAAAGTGAGGCAAAACACGATGCAATATGCGTCAAAACAGCAATAAAATCAACATGATTTCAGCCCCGAAAACAACTGATATTACATAACAACCTGATAGCCAACGCATTACTTAAAAGGCTCAAAACTCGCGTATTTCGGCCCGACATAAAATGTTTTTTGAATACGCGAGCTATGCGAAAGCATTTGTAAAAATAAATAACTAAAAACCAATTCCAGTACTCCCCAAGAGAGGAAGCACTGACTAACGACACGTTATCACCCCTGCCGCATATTCTCCCATGGCACGATATCCCTCGGGATTGGGGTGCAACCAATCGCTCTGCCAATGCTTCTGCAGGCGTTCGGGGTCGTTAGGATCGCGAAGCAGCTCATCGAAATCAAGGATGCCGTCGACCTTCTCACGCTGACTGCGTATCCATTGATTTACAGTTTGGCGGGCCGCTTCATGGAAAGCAGAGTAATAGCCGGCCCCCTTGAATGGCGTAATCGTGCCGAGATAGACGCGCAGATTGCGCTCCTTGGCCTTGCGTATCATCTCTTCATAGGCTTGAATAAGGTCGTTTGCCACGGTTTCGCTTTTGCCGAAAGCAGCTGCCCCGATGTCATTCACGCCCTCAAAGATAACAACCGCACGCACACCTCGCTGTGAAAGGACATCCCGATTGAAGCGTTCGCGGGCCATAAATCCAAAGCCTCCCTTCATCGTTACACGGTTGTTGCCGATGCCGAGATTAAGAACTCCGACGTCGGTCACGCCTTGTTTCTTCTGCAAAACCTCTGAAAGAATGTCCGGCCAGCGGTTTTGTGCGTTGTTGGTTGAGTTCTTTCCATCGGTGATGGAATTGCCGATGATGGCTATACTCTTGGCTGTGAGGTCATAAACATCAATGGCCGAGATGTTAAACCAATGGTCTTCACGGAACGCCTTGGCAAAACTCGTCTTGGGAGTTGACACGCCCCGCAGGATATAACTCGTCGTTCGGGATCCCATGTGAACCGTAGGGACGGCGGGAGCCTTGGTATAATTAATGGTAATGGCAAGCTTTTCCAACGGTTGAAGATCGAAGTTCAACGCATCACTGAAAGCGGCCTTGCCCGCCGGAATGACGGTGTTGTAACGGCCACCAAACGTGAGATACTTCGCCGTGGAGGGCACAATAACGAAGCTGTCGGCAGCATGTGCGATGTAGACCGAGCGGATAACGAGCGGTTCACGCGAGAGTTCGTTGCTCAACTCAAGCCGAAGCTGCTTGCCACCTATCGAGACTTTCACAATCTGTCGCACCGAACGACCGCTCATGTTGTTGTTATAAGGCATGAAACTCTTTACTACAGGCTGCTGCGCTGTAGCCCAAGTGCCCACCCAGTGATTGTCTGTCACGGCATTTGCCAACTGTGCCTGTGCCGCAACAGAAATGAATAACAGAATTAATCCTACAAATCTTTTCATCTTTTTACCTTTATATTATCGCTTTGCAAAGGTAACACTATTTTCTGATTACAGGCAAAAAGGGCTGGCAAAAGCCAGCCCCAAAGCGAGAGAGAAATTTAATAATCCACACGTGGACTATGTCTTTCGTCTATTTTGTGCGCTTCATCACGAAGCCATAAGCTGCAGATTATTCGCCACCTGCCCACCACACGCGCTTCGTGAAGACATACATTCCGGCATCGTTTCCGCTGCCAAAGGCTGCAGTCACATGCGGATTGGACTTCACATCGCTGTCACCATAAGGCAGACAGAGCGGCCAACGGTTGGCACCTCCCGACGTATTGTTAGGGTTGGTCATGGCGACCGGATAGCTGCCGTCAATGTAACGGCAACGGCGGATGTCGTTATAGGTCTCCAATTGCTCGTCACGTGTCTGTGCAATATACTTCTGAATGAGGATCTCATTCAAGGGATTTGCCGTGAAACGAGCGTTGATTGAAGTCAGATAATTCGTAATCTGAGCATCGGTAATGCTTGCTTCGATGACGCTTCCACCGGCAGTATAGAAGTCTTTTATTGAGGCGGTAACTCCCTTTTCGAATGCAGTCTTGGCGTCTGTACCTAAACGTGCCTGCGCTTCGGCAAGGATGAAATAAAGCTCTGAACTGCTCATCATGTGCAAAGGAGCAGCACCATTGTCCAAATAAGCAGGCCAATTGACATACTCTGTCTCTGAAGCTAAGGCGTCATCTCCTGGATTTGCAACCACATTCTTGCCGAATTTGTTGTAGTTATAAATGGGTTCGCGGGGATCATTGCGGGCTGTCAGGTTCGCGTGGGTCGTTACGCTCGCTCAACAGTTTCTCCACCGTTGACGAACAACCTGTGTAGCTACGACTCTGGGCGTAAGCATACCAGGAGTTGTCGGCAGTCTGGCCGTTGAACACAGCTAATTCGCAGCCTTCAAAACCGCCACTGATGGCAGCTTGTGCCTCGGCAACAACCTTCTGAAGCTGTGCCGTGGTCTTGTTTACCCCATAGGTACGCAACAGATAGCGGGCTTTCAGCGCGTGGGAGAATGCTGCCCACTTAGCAACTTTACCGCTATAGATAATATCATTCGCGCTGAAATCATCGGTTCCGCGGGCAAAGTTGATTTGTGCGCTGTCGAGAAGTTCAAAGACACGGTCGTAAACTACTTTCTGTTTGTCAATCTGAGGATTGGAAGTTACGAAGCATTCCTTATAGGGAATGTCGCCATGAAGGTCGGTCAAAGTGGCCCAGTTGATAGCTTCAAGCGTCTGAGTTACGCCCAAAAGATTATATTCCTTGGCATTAACTCCGCCCTCCTGACATTTGTTATGCATCAGACGGAGATTGTTGAGATTGAGGTAAGTGTTGTTCCATTCGTTTTCAAACACTGCACTTCCGGCCACTTCCGATAGGTTTCGTTTCTCCACCATGCGTAATTGGTTGTTGCCGGTACCGAAGAGTTGCTCGGTATAAGAACTGACATACCAGGCATAGTTGCCACAGAGCGTGCTATAGACTGTCGCCACTTCAGCATCCGTCAGCTGGAGTTTGGCGTTGATATTGATGCTCGGGTGTGCCTCGTCTTTATTGATATGATCCATGATATCTTCAGAACAAGAGGCAAACATCACTGAAGTCAGGGCCACACCAAATATATATTTCATTTTCATAATCAATGCTCTTTACGTTTATCAAATGTTAGTCGGTGCTTAGAATGTGAGTTTAAAGCCACCACCGAAACTTGAAGTGTTAGGTACGGAGTAGCGTTCGAAGTAGCCACTCATATTGCCGTTACCCTGCGAACTCTCTGGATCGAGGTTCGGCATCTTAGCCCAAAGGAGGACATTGCGGGCGAAACCATAGACTGAAAGGTCAATACCTGCGAACTTAGGGAACTGATAACTCAAGGTCACATCGCGCAACTTGAGATAGCTTGTGTCGAAAATACCCGCCTCGGTCACGTCGTTGTAAGCCATATAATACTGCTGCTTGCTCACTTCAACGGTATTCTTCAGCCCGGTTGCCTCGTTGATTCCTTCGGCAACCATGGTTCCTTCATGATAAGGGAGCGACTCCTTGGAGGCACCGAAGAAGTTCATTGTCAGCAGCGTTCCATTATACATGCAGCCCCCTTTCTGCCAATCCATTGTTGCTGAAAGTGAGACTTTCTTGTAACGTGCATGGAGATTGAAACCCATGTTGAAGTCGGGCGCACACTCACCAAGGTTCACACTGGCTGCGGTTGCCTGTGGAAGACCATTGGCATCCAGCAGTAACTGGCCGTCTTTAGTACGCTTGAAAGCCCTGCCATAGATATTAGGATAGGTGTAACCTGCCTGTGCACGTATCTGTGGTTCAACGAAACCACCGAGCATAATGCTCTCAACACCATCGGCAAGTTCCTTTACCTTGTTGGTAACTTTCGTGAAGTTAACGCCTAATTCCATGCTGTAGTCATGATGATCAAGCACAGTTGCATTCACAGAAAGCTCGTGAGACCAAGTCACCATCCGTCCTGCATTCGTGCGGAGTGACTGATATCCCGTCGTGCCTGCCGTTGGAACATCGAATATCTGGTTTCTGACATCCTGATAACTCAACGTATAATCGAGTTTGACACGGTTCTTGAAGAGTCCTAAGTCGATACCCGTTTCCCAGTTAGAGGTGTTCTGTGGCTTCAGATTTTCATCAAACTTCACAAAGTAAGGTGTATAACCTTTCGCACCACCGAGCGGATAACTGATTGGCGTGTAGACATACATGCCACTGCCATAAGCCGGAACATACATGTAATTATTATAGAACTGGCCTGCTTGTCCAACCTGTGCATAAGACAGACGGAGCTTTCCATAAGAGAGAACCTGATTGTCTTTCAATGCCGGAAGCTCGGTAAATATCCAGCCTAATGATACCGATGGATAGAAGAAAGAACGGTGACCGCGCGGCATGGACGATACTTTGTCGTTACGACCCGTTACGGTAAGATAGACCATATCTTTCCAAGAGAGCGACATTTGACCGAAGAAACCAACGGTACGTTCCTGTACATGATACTCGGAATGCTCGTCTATGGAAGACGTGTTGCCGATAGTAGGCTGTCCATAGAAAGCCAACCCGGAGCCGTCATAGTCCCACTTGCGACAATATCTATGGTTGAATTCATTACCGAGAACAAAGCCGAAGTCCCACTCTTTGTCTGCACCCCACTTGGCAGTGAAGTTAGCTGTGAGCAAGTTATTAAAGATATTGTTCTGCGCTCCGTAGTTTTCAACCTCGCCTTTCTTATTATAAGCCGAGCCAATCTCTGCAATGGTAGCATTGTTGGAGGTATAGATATCAACGCCGGCCTGCTCACGAAAGACGAGATTATAACGGTCGTTCCAATTCATTTTCGGAGTAAATTCGACATAAGCATTGCCAAATACGCGGTTCGTATGCTGTGAATACTCGTCATTGTCGGCCCACCAATAGGGATTATTGAAGTTGGTTGCACGGAAAAGTATCTGCGAAGTAGGGTCGCCCGGCTTATGATAGGGCGTGCCTTTAAGGTTGTATTCGGCCGGAGCAGAGTACACAACGTTGACTATACCACTGTTAGCACCGGGGGCAGATGTTACCTTTACCGAGCTGTAGTTGGCCGAGAAGCCAGTCTTCCACTGGTCATCGACCTTCCAGTCTACGGCACCGCGTGCACCCGTTCTGGTCATACCTGTTGAAGGAATGATGCCCTTCTGATAGGTATCACTGATACTAAACGAATAACTTACATCGTTCTTGCGCTGCGAAATATTGAAAGTGGAGTTCTGGGTGAAGCCAGTCTTGAAGAAATCGCCTACGTTGTCATAGGTCTGAGGCGTAGCCCAACCACTGAGACCTGCGGCAGCATACTTCGGATTATAGTACATTCCAGCATGCGAAGTGAGGTCACCATTGGTGTATTTGTTATTGGTGTTACCTCCATAGGTAGCATCATTGGGCAGGTCAGAAATCTTTGGTCCCCACGACATTGAAGTGTTGGGGTTATACTTCGAAAGGCTTCCACCCTGGGCATATACCTTTTGATGTTCAAACTTTCGGCTCAAAGTCTGTGCGCTCAAGTCGGTAGAGAAAGTGATAACCGGCTTTGTTGAACTCTTGCTTCCACGCTTTGTGGTAATCAAGATGACACCGTTTGAAGCACGAATACCGTAAAGTGCCGATGCAGCCTGACCTTTCAAGACATTGATAGATGCGATATCATCAGGGTTAAGGTCAATCGTACGGCTGGCATTGTCGGCACCCGTCACAGAGTGCTTCGTGTCGAAATCGGGCGTAGAAACAATGGGCATGCCGTCGACAACATAAAGCGGCGTGTTGTTTCCATTGAAAGAACGCGCTCCACGGATTACAATCTGAGCCGATGCTCCAGGTGCTCCCGAAGAGGTTCTGATGTCAACACCCGTCAGTTTTCCCTGCATGGCACTGGCCAATGAGGAGGTACCGGCAGTGTTTAAGTCCTTGGCATCAAGCATCTGTGAGGCGTAACCGAGTGATTTCTTCTCACGGGTGATGCCCATTGCCGTTACGACAACCTCGTCAAGAACCTTGTTGTCAGGGTCTAACTTGACTTTCATGCTGCCTGAATTAGGCACAGTCACCGTCTTGGTATGCATGCCCAAATAGGAAACAACAAGCTTTGTGCCCTCTGATGCACTCAAAGTGAACTTACCATCAACATCAGTAATCGTTCCCATTTTAGTTCCGGAGATCTTCACCGAAGCACCCACTATCGGCTCTCCATCTTCACTTGAAACTACGGTTCCATTAACTTGCGTCTGGGCTACAGCCATTCCTATGCTCAGAAACAGGCCCGCAAGAAACATCAAAAGTCTCTTTTCCATAAATTTCTCTCTTTAAGTTAAAACATAAAAGTCATCTCTGCACGTAACAAAACTCTATGACTCCCTCTTAAACAATATTAAAATCATTAACGAATGCAAAGTTAATGATTATGTAATATAACTCCAAATTTTTTGCAGTTTATTTTTCATTTAATTGCATTTTTGGGTGTTTTAGCTTATTATTTGTTACTTATATACACATTATATGTATTATTCTAAAAGA
>ERZ772955.2333-NODE-2333-length-10375-cov-8.646318_pt1 | contig 10375 bp, 11 predicted proteins | sample MGYA00511133_ERZ772955 | MGnify/ENA primary metagenome ERZ772955 (study PRJEB29015, sample SAMEA2737914) | human oral metagenome | biome: human oral; feature: human-associated habitat; material: dental | place: China | collected 2149 ... | reverse complement strand
GAAAAGAGAATGTAATCAATGCAACTATTGGTTCACTTTATAATGAAGATGAAAAGTTAGCTGTCTATGATGTTGTTGAAAGTGTATATAGGAATCTTCCACCAGAAGATTTATATGCTTATTCTACAAATGTAATAGGAGAAGATGAATATCTTGAAGAAGTTATAAAGGCAGTTTTTTTTGATGATTATAAAGAAGCATTAAAAGAATTACACATTGCTTCTATTGCAACAACAGGTGGAACAGGGGCTATATCTAACAGTGTCAAAAACTATATGGATACAGGAGATAAAGTTCTACTACCAAATTGGATGTGGGGAACATATAAAAATATAGTTATTGAAAATGGTGGGAAAATTGAAACTTACCAATTATTTGATAAAGATGGAAATTTTAACTTTGAAGATTTCAAAAATAAAGTTTTAGAATTAGCAAAAATCCAAAAAAATGTGGTTATTATACTAAATGAACCTAGCCATAATCCAACTGGATTCAGAATGACCTATGAAGAATGGGTAAATCTTATGAATTTCTTTAAAAGTATAAAAGATACTAATATAATTGTTATAAGAGATGTGGCATATTTTGAATATGATGACAGAGGTGAGGAAGAAACAAAAAAATTAAGAAAATTATTAGTTGGTTTGCCTAAAAATGTGTTATTTATGTATGCATTTAGTCTATCAAAATCTTTATCTATATATGGAATGAGAATAGGAGCACAAATTGCTGTTTCAACCGATGAAGAAGTTATACAAGAGTTTAAAGATGCTATTCCATTTTCTTGTAGAACAACTTGGTCTAATATTCCAAAAGGTGGAATGAAATTATTTGCTACTATTATGAAAAATCCTGAATTAAAAGCTAATTTCTTAAAAGAAAAACAAGGATATATGAATTTATTAAATGAAAGAGCTAATATATTTTTAACAGAAGCTAAGGAAGAAAATTTAGAAGTTTTACCGTATAAAAGTGGTTTCTTTGTAACTGTTCCAGTTGGAAAAATTGTAGATAAAGTCATAGAAGATTTAGAAAGTAAGAATATATTTGTTATAAAATTTGATACTGGTATAAGAATAGGATTATGTAGTGTTCCAAAAAGAAAAATAAAAGGACTTGCTAAAAAAATAAAAGATTCCATTGAAAAATTTAAAAATTAATGAGGAAAATATGGGAATAAAAAGTATTTTAGAAAGAAATCCTATTATACCAGCAATAAAAGATAACATAACTCTTGATAAAGCCTTAAACTCCAATAGTGAATTAGTTTTTATTATTTTATCAAATATAATGAATATAAAAGATTACACAGATAAATTAAAAAAAGCAAATAAAAAAATATATATTCATGTTGATATGATAGACGGTTTAAATAGCACAAATAATGGTATAGACTATATAGTGAATACTGTAAAACCTGATGGAATATTGACAACAAAATCAAATGTTGTAGCACATGCTTATAAAAATAATATAAATGTAATTCAAAGATTTTTTGTACTTGATAGTTTATCTTATGAAAAAACACTTTTAAATATTAAGGAAAATAAAATTATAGCAGCTGAGATAATGCCTGGGCTTATGCCTAAAATTATAAAAAAACTTTCTCAGGAAACACATATACCAATAATTACTGGTGGTCTGATAAAGGAAAAAGAAGATGTAATAAACGCCATAAATGCAGGAGCTTTATCAGTTTCAACAACAGAAATGAAACTATGGGAAGATTAATTGGAGGTAGTTTAAATTGCCAAATTCAAATAGAAAATTAGGTCTACTCCCTGGAAGTGTAGTCTATACAGGAGAAAATCCTAATTACAATATAACAGTTACAGTAATTTACTATTCAAAAACTTCTCATAAAAGAGATATATTTTTATCTGATGATAAAATAGATATAGACTTTAACTTTGATGGGAATATTTGGATAAATATAGATGGTATAAATGATGTACATCTTATAAAAGAGATAGGAAAAATATTTGATATAGATTCTCTATCCTTAGAAGATATTGCTAACCCAGAACAAAGAGTAAAAATAGATGATAGAGATTCATATATCCATATAATATTAAAAATGTTACAAATGGAGTTACTTACAAAAGAAGTTCAATATGAGCAGTTATCTTTAATAATAAAAGATAATATTTTAATTACCTTTCAAGAAACTCCCTATGACATGTTTGAATCAATAAGAACTAGATTAGAAAATCCAAATACAAAACTAGCTTCAAAAGATATTAGTTACCTTGCATACATATTGATAGATACAATAGTTGATAACTATTTATTAGTTTTAGATGAAGTTGAAGATGAAATTGATGATATTGAAAATCAATTAGTTAAACGTCCTGATAGAGAGGATTTAGAAAATATCTTATCCTTGAAACAAAATATAGCTGTATTAAAGAAATTTATTTCTCCAGTTAGAGAATTAATTTCTAAATTACAAACTAGAAGCATGTTAAATTATTTTCATGAAGATATGAAATATTATTTAAGCGACTTAAATGACCATGGAATTATAGTTTTTGATACTGTTGATATGCTTAACAGCAGAGCAACTGAACTTATTCAGTTATATCATTCAATGATTAGTAACACTATGAATGAAATTATGAAAATTTTGGCTATCATTTCAACTATATTTATGCCTTTAAGTTTTATTGTTGGTCTTTATGGAATGAATTTTGAATATATGCCTGAGCTTAAATGGCACTATGGATATTTTATAACTATTGGTTTAATGGCAGGACTTGTTATTTTAATGATTATTTATTTTAAAAAGAAAAAATGGTTTTAGAAACTTATTTAAAATTTCCTAAAACCATTTTGATTACTCATTTTTCTGTATTATCTTTATCATTTATATCACTATCAATAGTAGGAGCCTCATTTGAAACATCTTCATTTTTTTCGTCATTAACAGATAAAGCAAGCTCAACCTTCTTATAATCTTCTATATTAAAATTTTCTACTATGGCAGAATTTATTAATTCTCCATTAACATTTCCGTTTACTACAATCTTATGACCTACAAACAATTTTCCATCATCAAAAGTAGCCACAAATTCTCCATTAGAATTAATTTCTAAACGAATAAGTTCTATCCTTTGAATGAAACGCCATTTCCATATTTTTATAAACTTAAACATTCCCTTTAAATTTTTTCTTAATTCATTAGCTAAATCAACTAGATTTTCAGCAGCATAAATTTTTAGTTTTTTATCCCATTCTTTTTTATTATTAACTAATTTTTCTAATGTAATAAAAAATGCTCCTACTTTTTCTAATGCTTTAATACGAGTATTCTCACCAATATTTAAAGAAATATCTATTTGTTTTTTAGAGTCTAACCATTCAATTTTAGATAAAAATGCTTTTAAACCTTTATCTAAAATAAATTTTCCTAAATCTGGTTCTTCAATTACAATAGCTGCCTTTTGTTCACATTCTTTTAAAGTTTTCTTTAATAATTCATTATCAATATCTCTTTCTAAAACATCAATAAGTAAAAAATTATCAATATCAGCTTCTTTAACTTTTAAATGATAAATGTGATACTTTTCTATATTGTAAATAAAATTTTTCTTACTATCTTCAACTGTAACTAACCATTCAATTTTTGCTTGAGATTTATATAACTCATTAGTATCACAATCAATATATGCTATAAGTTCTGCATTTGCTACTAATAAATTTTTATTCTCAGAAGTTATTTGTGAAGTAAAAGTCCCTTTTGAATTTATAAGAGCTATTATTTCTTTTTCCTTCTCAACTTTATCTACTAAATTATTGTTTTGACTCACTGGAAATTCTTGTTCTTGCATACTATAACTCCTTTAATATTCTTTTGCTTCTATATTATACCATAAGAATACTTATTTGAGTAAGTTTTTTAAATTTTTATATAAAAATCCCACAGAAAAAATCTGTGGGAAAATATTGTATATACTTTTGTAATTAACGTTTTGAGAATTGTGGGCTTCTTCTTGCTTTCTTCTTACCATATTTCTTTCTTTCAACCATTCTTGAATCTCTTGTTAAGAATCCAGCTTCTCTTAAAGCATCTTTTAAACTTTCATCAGCAAGTAATAATGCTCTTGCAACTCCATGTCTTATTGCACCAGCTTGCCCAGAGTTTCCTCCACCTGCTACATTTACTTTAACTGCAAATTTATTTAAAGTTTCTGTTAAAGCTAAAGGTTGTTCAACTATTTTAGAAAGAATAGCTCTTCCTCCAAAATATTCATCCATTGCTTTACCATTTATTTCTACTCCTTGTCCACCAGGAATTAATCTTACTCTAGCTACTGAAGTTTTTCTTCTACCAGTTCCTAAATATTGAGTTATTTTTTCTGCCACTGTTATACCCCCTTATTATAATTCTACCTTATTTGGTTTTTGTGCAACATGAGAATGTTCTGCTCCTGCAAACACTCTAAGTCTTGTTAGTTGTTGTCTTCCCAATTTATTTTTTGGAAGCATTCTTTTAACAGCTAGCATTAATAATTCTTCTGGTTTCTTTTCTAAGATTTCTCCTAGTTTTCTTGCTCTTATTCCTCCAGGATATCCTGAGTGATTGTAGTAAACTTTATCAGTTAATTTTTTTCCAGTCACAACTAATTTAGAAGCATTTGTAACCACTACATAATCTCCACCATCAATATGAGGAGTAAATGTAAGTTTTTCTTTACCCATTAATTTTTTAGCAATTTCTACTGCTATTTTTCCTAAAATTTGTCCTTCAGCATCATAATGATGCCATTCTCTGACAACATCTTCTTTTCTTTGCATAAAAGTATATTTTTTCACTTTTAAATCCTCCTAATATGGTTATATTCTAAATATAACGCAACGGTCCTTTGTGGGAAAGGTTAAATTATACTTTACAATTATATTATCTTTTTTAGATAATGTCAATAAATAAAATTTATGTTATTAAAATTTTTTTATTATTGACAAACATATAAAAAAGTGATAACATCTTTTATCATAAAAACTGAATAAATAATCGGATGAAGATATGAGGAGAGATTTCATTTTAATGAAACACCGAAGAAGTAAATCTTTCAGGTAAAAGGACTCATATTGGACGAACCTCTGGAGAGCTTATCTAAGAGATAACACCGAAGGAGCAAAGCTAAATTTTAGCCTAAACTCTCAGGTAAAAGGACGGAGAAATTGTGCAATTTATATTTTTAATATATTTTTATTTGTATAATTCTTTTTTAATTTCAGAGGTCTTTATTAAGACCTTTTTTTATTCAGTAAAATTTGAAATAGAAAAGGAGAGTGTTGTTATGTTAAATTTTATTGCTAGTATTAATGAACTTTTTTGGGGAGCTATTTTAATTTTACTTTTAGTTGGAACTGGAATTTTTTACACTATAAAATTAAAATTTGTACAAGTAAGAAAATTTAAAAAAGGTGTTTCACAATTGACAGGAAATTTTAATATAAATGGTAAAGATGCTGACCACAATGGTATGTCCTCTTTCCAAGCTCTTGCAACTGCTATTGCAGCACAAGTTGGAACAGGAAATCTTGCAGGAGCTGCAACTGCTATTGTATCAGGAGGACCAGGAGCTATATTTTGGATGTGGGTAAGTGCATTTTTTGGAATGGCTACTATCTATGCAGAAGCAATTTTAAGTCAATTATTTAAAAAGAAAGTTGAAGGAGAAATTACAGGAGGACCTGCATATTATATAGAAGAACTTTTTAATAAAAATTTCTTATCTAAAATTCTTGCAGTATTTTTTGCACTATCTTGTATATTGGCACTTGGCTTTATGGGAAATGGTGTTCAAGCTAACTCAATAGGTGAAGCCATGAAAAATGCTTTTAATATTTCTCCATATATAACTGGTGTGGTTGTTGCACTATTAGGAGGATTTGTATTTTTTGGTGGTGTAAAAAGAATAGCTTCTTTCACAGAAAAAGTTGTTCCACTAATGGCAGGATTATATATACTAATCTGTTTTATAATAATTATAATAAATTATGCCAATATTATTAAGGCATTTGAAGCAATATTTGTAAATGCTTTTTCTACAAAATCAATTCTTGGAGGTTTTTTAGGAATGGGAGTAAAAAAAGCTATCAGATATGGAGTTGCAAGAGGATTATTTTCAAATGAAGCTGGTATGGGGTCAACTCCTCATGCTCATGCTATTGCAAAAGTTAAAAATCCAGTTGAACAAGGAAATGTTGCATTGATAACAGTTTTTATAGATACTTTTATTGTATTAACTTTAACAGCACTTGTCATACTTACTTCTAATATAGGAGATGGAACTTTAACTGGTATCACATTGACACAAAAGGCTTTTGAAGCTGCATTAGGATATTCAGGAACAATTTTTATTGCCATTGCTCTATTCTTTTTTGCTTTTTCAACAATTATTGGTTGGTATTTTTTTGGAGAAGCAAATATAAAATATCTTTTTGGTAAAAAGGCAATCAATGTTTATAGAATTTTAGTTATGATAGCAATTTTTATAGGTTCTACACAAAAGGTTGAACTTGTATGGGAACTTGCAGATTTATTTAATGGACTTATGGTTATTCCAAATTTAATCGCCTTAATTGTTCTATATAAATTAGTTGACAATACTTCAAGTGAATATGATAAATTACATTTATAAATTGTGTAATAATATTTTTCTTGACAAGTTCTAAAAAATACTATATACTTATATGGTATTAAATTTAAAAAATAATGTAAAGTAGAAGCAAGCCTGTTTCTCACCTCATGGACTTATTAGTTTTCAGCAGGTTAACAGTAATATATTATATATGATCTGATAAATTGAGCTTTTTAATTTATCTATAATATTATATTTTTAGAACAGGCTTTTGCCTGTTTTATTTTTTTCAATGGAGGTGTAGTGTTATTTCTGACAAGACAAGAATAAACGAAAAGATTAGAGGGAAAGAATTCAGAATTATTTCTTTTGATGGTGAACAATTAGGTATTATGACAGCAGAACAAGCTTTAAATTTGGCTTCTTCACAAGGTTATGATTTAGTTGAGATTGCTCCAAGTGCAACCCCACCTGTTTGCAAAATAATGGATTATAGCAAATATAAATATGAACAAACTAGAAAATTAAAAGAAGCTAAGAAAAATCAAAAGCAAGTTGTTATTAAAGAAATTAAAGTAACAGCAAGAATTGATAGCCATGATTTAGAAACTAAACTTAATCAAGTTACTAAATTTTTAGAAAAAGAAAATAAGGTAAAAGTTACTTTGGTATTGTTTGGTAGAGAAAAGATGCATGCTAATCTAGGAGTTACAACACTAGATGAGATAGCTGAAAAATTTGCTGAAATTGCTGAGGTAGAGAAAAAATATGCTGATAAACAAAAACATTTAATCTTATCACCTAAAAAAATAAAGTAATAACTTTAAATTTACATATTTTTTATTAAAAATTAAGAGTTAGTTATCTATTTAAAATAATAAGGAGGAATAGAATATGCCAAAGATGAAAACTCATAGAGGAGCAAAAAAAAGAATTAAAGTAACTGGAACTGGAAAATTTATTATCAAACATTCTGGTAAAAGTCATATCTTAACTAAAAAAGACAGAAAAAGAAAGAATCACTTAAAGAAAGATGCTGTGGTTAATGAAACTTATAAAAAACATATGCAAGGATTACTACCATATGGAGAAGGAAGATAATTAATCTAATTTAGGAGGATAGAAATGAGAGTAAAAACTGGAATTATAAGAAGAAAAAGACATAAAAGAGTATTAAAAGCTGCTAAAGGTTTTAGAGGTGCATCAGGAGATGCTTTTAAACAAGCTAAACAAGCTACTAGAAAAGCAATGGCTTATGCAACAAGAGATAGAAAAGTTAATAAAAGAAGAATGAGACAATTATGGATTACAAGAATAAACTCTGCTGCAAGAATGAATGGAGTTTCTTATTCTGTATTAATGAATGGACTTAAAAAGGCTGGAATTTTACTTGATAGAAAAGTTCTTGCTGATATAGCTTTAAATAATGCTACTGAATTTACAAAATTAGTAGAAGCTGCTAAGTCTGCACTATAATTTTTCTTGACAAAAGTATTATTGATATGTTATTATAGTCAATGCGTGGAAGGCTATCCTAATTGGTAAGGAACCGGTCTTGAAAACCGGCGTCGTAAGACTTTAGAGTTCGAGTCTCTAGCCTTCCGCCATTAACAAAAATTTGGTAAGTTTGGTGAGATGGCAGAGTGGCCTAATGCACTGACCTGCTAAGTCAGAGTACCAATTATGGTACCGAGGGTTCAAATCCCTCTCTCACCGCCATATTACAAAATTTAAGTTGTCTTTTTAAAGGTAACTTTTTTTATTTATAAATATCTACATTATTAATTTTAGGAGGGAATATTATGGGGTGGTTTAAAAATATTGTGACTTTGGGTGCTAGTGGAAAAATTGAAAAAAAAATTGATGAGTATGATGACTATATCTATGAGTATAACCATTTATACTCTGAAATGGAGAAGAAAAAAGAAGAACTTAACTCTACTTTAGAACTTTTAGTAAAGAAAAAGGTAGAGTCTATAAATTCTCTTAAAAAAATTAAGAAAATATCTGAAAATTTGAAAGGAAAAGATAGAAATCCTATTCAAGAAGAAATAAATGATAGTGAAATAAGACAAAATTTTTATGATGTTGATGAAACTATTTCTGCAGCAGATATTGCTATAAATACTGGAAAAGGAATTTCAGCAGGAATAGGAACTGCTGTTGGAACATGGGCTTTAATTTCAACATATGGAGCTGCTTCAACTGGAACTGCTATTGCCTCTTTAAGTGGAGCAGCAGCTACAAATGCTACTTTAGCTTGGTTAGGTGGAGGTTCTTTAGCTGCTGGTGGTGGAGGTATAGCTGCTGGAAGTGCTGTTCTTGGTGGAATAGTTGCTATTCCTGCTTTAATCGCAACAGGAATTTTTTCTCATTTAAAAGCCAATAAAAAAATAAAGGAAATTGAAGAAAAAATTTATGAAATTAGAGAGGCTTCTTATAAAATTAAAGACAATATCTCTGGAATGGAGTTTGCAAGTAAGAGAGCTCTTGAAATAATGGATAGTTTAGAAAAAGCTAAAGAAGTTTTTGAAATAGAATTAAAAAAATCATATAGAATTATTTATCCAATACCTTTTTTCTCTGCTTTATTTAAATCAATAAAAAAAAATATTTTTAGAAGATCTTATTTTTCTGAAAAAGATTTAAATGAAATTAAGCATATAGGGGAAATAGCTATAAGTTTTTCTAAGATTATTGATAGCAAAGTATTTTAGGAGGGAAAAATGTTAAAAAAATTAATTTCTTTTGCTAAACAGAATAAAGCATTAGATGTAGTAACAAATACAACAGATCCAACTAGTTTTTTTAAAACTTTAATGGAAGTATACAAAGAGGGAAAAAAGACTGATTTAGAAATAGAACAACTTCGTCTTAAAAAAGAGGTTTTACTTACAGAAATGGAAAAAAAGCATGATTTATATAATAAAATTTTTACTGAAATTTTTGTAGAAAGAAGAATGGCCATTCAAAAATATTTTGAAATTATAGATAAAGGACTTGCAGAAAACAATAGAGAACTAATTAGCATAGGATTATCTCATTTAAGTCAAGTAGTAACAACAAGTCCATTTTCTGATATAAATTCTCTTTCTAAAAAATTGGAAAGTAATGAAATAATTGAAATATAGAATATTAAAATAGTTCAAAAATTTTGAATTGGCAAAAATTTTGAACTATTTTTTATATCAATAAATTATTTTTTTAACATAGATTTTTTTACATCCCTTAACATTATTAAAGCTATATTTTAATTTTAAATAGTTGAGTTCTCCATTATTTCTATGGCTTCTCTAGACCAAGTAATATTTTTATCTTTAAAAAGAATTGTATTATCTGAAAATAAGAAAATATTTTTATATTTTATGGAGTTATCATAGAGATATACTTTGTCAAATTTTGATATTATTTTCTTTAAATTTTTTAGAGATTCATAATATCTTTTCTCAATCACATCATTTTCTATATTATGTCCCCCTTTTTCTACTCTATTTTTTACTCTTTCTTTTGCTATGTCAAAGCTATTAAGACCCACATAAAATAATTGTAATTCATAACCTTGCTCTTTTGCTTTATCTATATTTTTTAAAATAGTTTTTCCAGTTAAGGTAGTTTCTTCATTAAATGATTTTCCATATTGAAAACAATTATTTCTTAGATTTATAGCAATTTTTACTGCTTTTATCTGATCTGAATCATTCTTCCAATTTCCTATTTTTCTAACAATTTCATCAGTATTAATTCTTACAGTATCTTTTATATTAATATCTAAACTTTCAGTATTA
>ERZ772955.2332-NODE-2332-length-10379-cov-2.855095_pt1 | contig 10379 bp, 2 predicted proteins | sample MGYA00511133_ERZ772955 | MGnify/ENA primary metagenome ERZ772955 (study PRJEB29015, sample SAMEA2737914) | human oral metagenome | biome: human oral; feature: human-associated habitat; material: dental | place: China | collected 2149 ... | reverse complement strand
AAACTTTGCGAGCTTTGCCTCCGTATAGCGCATGGCCGCCGCTCCGTCTCCCTCAATCGATCCAAAGTTTCCATGCCCATCAATCAAGGGCATTCCCTTTTTCCAATCCTGAGTCAATACTACCAGTGTCTCATAGATGGAAGAATCTCCATGAGGATGATACTTACCCATAGTATCGCCCACAATTCTCGCCGACTTTCTGTGTGGCTTATCAGCATTGATGTGCAACTCACTCATATCATAGAGCACACGCCTTTGCACTGGTTTTAAGCCATCCCTTGCATCCGGAATCGCTCTGGAGGTGATGACACTCATTGAATAGTCCAAGTAGGACTTTTGCATCTCCTCTGAATATTCCGTTCTTAATATTTTCTCTGCCATAGCCTCTCCTATAAATCTATACTCGCCTCATTGGCGTGTTGATAGATAAATTCTCTTCTTGGTGCGACATCTCCGCCCATCAATAATTCAGTCACTTCGCTCGCCAGTCTCGCATCTTCAATTTCCACTCGCTTTAGTAATCGCCTTTCTGGATCAAGTGTCGTCTCCCAAAGTTGCTGGGCATCCATCTCTCCCAGTCCCTTATATCTTTGTAAGGTAAAATTATCGCCATGTTTTTTTCTGTAGTTGGCCAATGCCTTTTCGTCATAGAGATACTCTTCCTGACCACGCTTTGGAATTGCCTTATATAGCGGTGGCATTGCAATATACACATGTCCATCATAGATTAGCTCTGGCATAAAACGGTACAAAAAGGTAAGTAATAGCGTGTCAATATGACTGCCATCGACATCCGCATCCGTCATTAAGACAATCTTATCATAGCGAAGTTTACTGATATCAAAGTCATTCCCATAGCCCTCTGAAAAGCCACAGCCAAAAGTGTTAATCATTGTCTTAATCTCCGCATTGGCAAGTACCTTATCCATCGAGGCCTTCTCCACATTTAATATCTTTCCTCGAATCGGCAATATTGCCTGATACCTTCGATCTCTTGCGGTCTTTGCCGAGCCACCTGCCGAATCTCCCTCGACAATAAAGATTTCACACTGTGATGGATCCTTTGATTCACAGTTGGCAAGTTTTCCATTGGAGTCAAAAGAAAACTTTGATTTGGTGAGCATATTGGTCTTTGCCTTCTCTTCTTGCTTTCGAATCTTTGCTGACTTTTCAGCACAACCAATAATCGCCTTGACGATTTCAACATTACGATCAAAAAATCTTGTGAGTTCATCACCAACAATGATTGCCGTCGCCTTGCTCGCATCGGCACTGGCCAGCTTTGTCTTTGTCTGCCCCTCAAAGATAGGATTTGGATGCTTAATGGCCACCACTGCCGTCATTCCATTTCTTGTGTCCGCCCCTGTAAAATTCGCATCCTTTTCCTTCAGTATACCTAACTCCTTCGCATACGCATTGATCATCTGTGTAAACTTGGTCTTAAAGCCCACAATATGGGTTCCGCCCTCTTGAGTAAAGATATTATTGCAAAATCCCAAGATATTTTCCTCAAATGCATCAACAAATTGAATCGCCGCCTCAACTTCTATTCCGTCTGCCTTGCCCTGAATATAGATTGGCTCATGCACCACTTCCTTTTGGTGATTGAGGTCACGCACATAGGCGACAATGCCCTCTGGCTCGTGATAGGTGATCTCCTCCTCCTCACCCACTCTCTTATTCTCGTAGTAAATGGTCAGATTTGGATTGAGATAGGTGGTCTCGTGCAATCTTGACTTTAACCAATCCGCCTTAAAGTGAATCTTTTCAAATATCTCTGCATCAGGATAGAAATTAATCTTTGTGCCTGTCTCCTTGGTCTTTCCAATCACTGGAATCATTCCATCAATCAGTTCTGTCGTCGGTTTTCCCCTCTCATAACTGTCGGCATAGACCTTACCCCCACGGCTAATTTCAATATACAATCTTTCTGAAAGAGCATTGACCACCGAAGAGCCCACACCATGGAGACCTCCACTAGTCTTATAAGCTTCATTGTCAAACTTTCCGCCCGCATGTAAGGTCGAAAGCACAATTCTTTCTGCGGAAACTCCCTTTTTGTGCATCTCCACTGGAATTCCTCGCCCATTGTCTTTGACCGTACAGGAGCCATCGGCCTCCAAAGTCACCCATATACAACTGCAAAATCCCGCCAAATGCTCATCCACAGAATTGTCTACAATTTCATAAATCAAGTGGTTTAGCCCCTTCGTGCCCACTCCACCAATATACATACCCGGTCTCTTTCGCACAGCTTCTAATCCCTCTAGGATCATAATGCTACTTGCGTCGTAATTTTTTCCCATGCTATCCTCCAATTTAAAAAGCGTATCGGATATTATAAACGATTTGCCTCTCTCTTTGCAAGTTTAATTATAGTGAGTAGACAAAGGAAAAGTCAAGTAAATCGAACATAAGTTCTAATTATGGGCAAAAAAATAACCCGAACGGGGATTTCTCCCCGCCCGAGTTATTCTCAAAGACTGAACTGTATGGATTACTTAACCCAACGACCATTCTCGTCTACCTTGTAACCATCCTTTGTTGTCTCATTAACATAGAGTGAACCATAAGGTCTGTCACTGTTATTTGAGTAATCCCAAGTCTGAGTTGCATTGTTGTAGAACCATGTTGGTCCGTTGTTGTATGGATTTAAGTAGTACCAAGCATCTCCGATGTGCTGCCAGTTAAGGAGCATCTCACCAGAGTTGAGGTTCTGATAATACCATCTTCCATCCTGATCGTCCTTATGCCATCCCTCAACCATATGGCCGAAGAATCCGTCATGAACATCAGATAAGTAATACCATCTGTTTGTATTCTGATCTAAGAACCAGCCATGATCCATGATGTTGTCACTTGCAAAGTGATACCACTCTGTTCTTATGGTATTGCCATAAGTATAAGCAAGCTTTTGCCATCCTGTTACACGAGTACCATTCTTTAAGTTGAATACCCACTTATGATTTGCTGCGTCAACTAACTCCCAGTCACCATCTACGCCTACACGGTAAGCACCTGTGCCCTGAACATTCGCTTGAGTGTTGATGACTCCGCTGCTGCTACCCGAGCCGCCTGAGCCGCCTGAGCCGCCTGAGCCACCACCACTGATGATTGGACGAGCACCTATGTAGCGGTTGATCTCATCAAGAATGGCCTGTAACTCAGGAGTCGAAGCCTTTCTTGGTGATGTCTGAGCAAGAATTACATTTGCTCTATTGATTGCATCCTGAAGTTTAGCCTCATCAGCGATCGTTAAGTTCTTTGCATTAATCTTACCTTGTGCTCTTGTAATGGCATTATCAAGGGCCGTGACTGTATTCGCTCTTTGATCAGCATCGTTGTCAAAATAGATGTAAACTGTCATATCACCTGTGAGAATAGCATTCTCATCAAATGGTACATAGGATGTTGGAGAGGTTGAAAGACCTCTATAAGTCCATGTCACACCGTTAACATCCACTGTTACCGCTCTCTCTGCTGCAATCTCACTCTGATACATAGAAGCATATTCTGACAAGCTATGTGAACCATAAATTGAAGAGATCGTAGAAACATATGCTAGATTTCTATTTGACTTAACAACAACGGTGAATCCCGGATTTGCTGTATAGCCAAATGCATACCAAGCATTGTTGTCTACAGTTGTTTCGAAAGATCCTGAATAGTTTGTTGAAGCCCATTCAGATTCATAAGAACCATGCTCTCTTGTTGCACTAGCTGGTGTTGCTGTCTGTGCACTATAGAGACTATACTCTCTAGTTCCTCTTCTCAATAATCCAGTTGTAAATACTGTTCTCATTGGAGAAACTGCACCTGAATATGGAAGCCATGTTGAAGTTGTTGCATCCCAAACCTCAACACGAACATTGGTCATCCACTCGTCGTTGTAAGTATCAGTAAAGTCACTTTGAATCGTTGACTTAAATGCTGAAGACTGTGGCTGACGATCTACTACAACACGATATGTACCAGGTGCTGTAATCTGTGGTACAGTCACTGCTGTATTCGATGAATCTGCTGAACCTGTATACAAAATTGGGTCCGTTGATACTCCTGGTGTTGGCACATTATTGTTATTCCAACTTACACCTGGTGCATAGTAGGTTGCTTGTACCGTGACATCATTGTTTGGCATCTTAAATGTAACTGTATCCGATGTTGTAGATAAATTACTTGGATTACCAGTAACAATAAAGTTTCCATTGAACAAGTTGTAATTTGCATCTGACAAAGGAACCTTGATCTCTACGGTATCATTTGCATTGATGTTTGTTATACGATCACTTACTGTCTGTGCTACACCATTAATCTTTACAGAATCTGCTGGAAGACCACTTGGCAACAAAATACTTACCTTATGAGCTACGATTCTTGCTACAACATTTCCCGTATTCACTGTTGTACCAAAAGTGGCTGGATTTGGAACATTGGCATCTCCCACTCTCCTTGGTACAACGACAAAATTAGTTCCATCTGGAAGATTATCAAATATTAATGCTGTAGGTGCTGAAGCTGATGTAAATGGTACCACAACATTTCCGTTATCATCATAGAGTGCATACTCTGTATTTGGTGATGATGGATCTACAACAATTTGTTTTCTGCCAGTATGGTTATCATCATCCTCTGCATGTGCAGCAGCTGGAATCTTTACAGGACCTGTTGGTGCTGAAACATTGGTTGCACCTATTGGCAATGGACTTCCTACCATTATAGTTGCTGTGGAATCTGCTGTTGCCACATTATAGTTATAACCCGGCACAACAGCTGGATCAATAATATGTCCATTATGTGCCATTACACTTGTTCCTGGCACGATTGCAACGACATTTCCTGCATCATCAGTTACAACATAATTTAAGGTTGAATCAATTCCTTGTGGTGCCATACGGTCAATAGCAATATATGGCGTACCCGTTGCTTGCTCAATTCCACCCAGATTGCCTGGTGCAGATGTCGATGGATCAATAATCTGTGGTGTATATACCCCCCCACTTGTAGCATTTGCCGCATAGGCTGTAAACACTCCTCCAGATATCATCGGAACGCCCGTACCCATTACTGTACCATTGCTATCCAACCATCTAACTACACTACCTGCTGGTGCAGATGCTGTCACTGATGCAGATCCAACATTAGCAATATTAGTTTGAACATCAGCATCATCCCAAGTTCTATTAATATTTACAGCAACAGGAGCTGCTGGATTAGAATAATCCCATCTTTGTGAAAGCATTTCTGTAGGAGTCGATACATTGCTGATATCAACATCTGAGTTACCCGCAACAAAGTTATAAGTTGTCCACATTGACGGTTCTTTCTCAAATACAGCCATAAGATTAACCGTCGACTGTGTTCCAACATTTTCTGTAAGACCTGTCTTAGTAAATGGTAAGGTAATTGGAGAATATGTATTGCTTACTGGATCTTTATATTGCCACTCCTTAAATTTATAACCATCTGCTGGTCTTGGCGTTGGCAAATCCGATGGATTAATTGTCAAATCATATGTTGCTGTTGTACCTGATGGATCAACAACACGATTGCTCTTTACAATATTAATCTGATCCGCTGGGGTCGACCCTGGATCATATAAATGGGCATTATCTGTCCATAATTCACCCCTACCATCAGATGCTGCATTCACAATAGCTACATTTGCTGTATCTATTTGATATGTTACTGTAACAGTCGCAGACCCGTTTGGAGCAGTACCTGTATTAACGGTATAACCTGAAGTTGGTAGCGGATCAAAGTTTGCATTTGACCACTCTGTGCCATTTGCTGAAAGTGATGGATTTGTATTATAACCAGGCAATGTTGGTGTAGGAATAGTAAATGTCTGTCCTGGTGCAGCGTTAACTTTATATTGCAAGTCTCCACCTGTTGCTGTTGTTATATATGCTGGTTGCGTTGCTGTTGCAGCACTTACAGATGTAGAATATGCTGATGCACCTCCTGTTGCAGCAACTACTCTATCCGTAATATCTGTACCCAGACTATCTACATAATTAACCTTTAAAGTCATGTAGTAACTTGGATTCTTATGATAAGTATACTTTACCGTAATACCCTGATTCAACATATTTCCTACAATGCCATTATTGTTGTCTGGATGAACACCTGTAGTTGCTGTTGGAGAATTACTTACATCACTTAAAAGGTATGGACTAGCTACCGCAGCACTATTTGTAAGTGTAACAGACACACTATCCAATAAATATTGAGAAGCTGGATCCCCTGGTCTTGCTGTAATCATTTGACTATCTGGTGCAATGCCCTGTGTAGAAAGATCTGTTCCTACTGGATATTCTCTCTGTGTGGTGTCTACCTTAGTAGAAACCACAACTCCTCCTTCTACCACTTCATGTACAACTTTTACAGGAAACTTCTGACTAGGATCAACTTCATAATTAAACTTAATGTCTACATTCTTATTGATCATTGTTCCTGAAACTGTTTTTGTATCTGTATTATACATTAAGTTTCCCGGAGTTGATCCGATAAAAAGTGGAGCTGCTGCTGGTGTAGGACTTGCTACAGTTGTAGTTGGCAAAACAGTACCATTGATTGTAACTACCCCAGGATTTGTAGCTGCTACTTTAAATCCTGGAACATTTTTTGCTGTCTCACTAACACCCTGTAATACATCTTTATGATAATTGCTTGTTGCATCTGTTCCTGAACCACTAATTGCAGCTGGAACTTCAGGAATCACCGACAAATTCTGATGTGTTACATTAACACTAAACTGATTATGATACGCTGGATCTGCTGCCAGTTGTGCATAATATGTATCCTCACCATATGGATAGTTACCAGAACCATCTAATTGATTTTTCTTAACACCATTTGCCTTATCTTCTACTGTCTTATACCAACCTGAAATTACATAACCCGCTAGATTTGAGTTCCATCCTGTAGGATTAAAAGTGCCACCACTATTCCAATATGGAAGATCTCTATTTCCAATAGCACTACCTGGTGTACCATGACTTACACTATCGAAAGTGTTTCCAACACTACCATTCAATGTAGAATAGTTATAGTGAATATCACCCGCTGCCGCGTAAACCGGCAAAGCCGGTGCTACCATAGTCACAGCCATGGTAGCAGCAAGCAGACTAGAAATTCCTTTCTTAAATCTTGCTTTTTTCAATTGTTTCCTCCTTATGCCTAGTTGATCCACTCGCCATTGCTATTGACTGTGTAACCATCTGGCGTTGTCTCACTCACATATAAAGAACCAAATGGGCGAACATTATTGTTATTGTATACCCAAACATTATTTTCTAATCTCCATGCTGGTTCGCTTACAAGCTGATTAAAGAAATACCACTTGCCATTAATTTGAGCCCAACCTGTGGACATCTCACCACTTGTTGGATCAAAGAAGTACCACTTACCATCATTTGGATCATGATACCAGCCTGTCATCATCGTACCATTATCTCTATTTAAGAAGTACCACTTATTCTTTGTAGTATCAAGATACCAGCCTCTGATCATCTTGCCCTGCTCAGAACCTTCCTTAGGATTCAATAGATACCACTGCTTATCCTCCTTATCGTAGTACCAACCAGTAACAAGACTTGACTGCTCATCAAATCGATACCAATCGGTAACAGACTGTCCATTTGCATTAACATAATCAATTCTTCCCCATCTATTGTTTAATGGAAGTCCACCATTTAAGTAGAATCCCCAGCGGTTGGTTGTTGGATTGATCTTCCAACTTCCATCTACACCAAGCGTAAATGTAATCTGCGATGTATTCTCTAATGGCATGCTCACATATCTTGTTCCCTGAAGTGGTGTGCCAGAAACATTTCCGCCACCACGTCCTGATGAACCTGAACCACCACCTGAGCCATTATTCCTTTGGTTAAAGCGATCGCTTCTCTTACCTGAATGTCCATAGAGGTCATCCATCACTGCACGGAGTGCATCCATTGCTGCCTGTAATTCTGGATAATTTGCCATACGAAGAGGATCTACACCATTTTCCAATCTTCCACGAAGACGATCAAGAACATTCTGTGCTTCTGCAATCGCAGCCTGCAATCTCTCCGCCTCGCCAGCCTTTAAAAATGGATCACCCATAAGATCATTGGCTTGACCAATTAAACTTGTTAAATCTTTTCTTGCCTGTTGTACTTGAGGTCTGTTGTTATCGTAGTAAGCATAGACATTCATTGTCTTGGTTACTTCAGCGGACGGTTCAAAGATAGAGATATTATTTGGCATATCCTTCTTGGACCAGTTTACATAGGTGTGAGTAGTACCATAAATATCATCAAATGGTGATACTAATGTATTGGCTGTTGCGCCATCTGCATATCCTGTAACAACTGCATAGTCTGATGTGTACCAACTGTCATCAACCGCATCTTTCTTTCTCACCTTAATTTTCTTAAAGAAGTTTCTGGTTGTATCGCCAAGATAGCGGTGATCCTTTGTAGGATTGTTATCGATAAAGTTCAACTTAAATGTCTTTGAGTAAACAAGGACATAAGTATGGTTGAGGTTTCCAACGAAGGAAAGAAGTCCACCATTATTGGCCACATCTTCAACCACGCTGATCTGTGATGTGTAGGTAGGATTTGTAATCTTTGTCCATGTAGAATCTACTGTAGGACCAAGATCCCAAATCTCATAGTCAAGCATATCAGCATCTTGACTTGCTAACTGAATATTGACATTTACCTGTGCATCTGATGGCGTCGCGTTCTGCACAAGTCTTCCATCCACATACCGTTCTTCTTTGACATCGAGTGCCCAACCTGCTGTAAATGCACCTGGATGAGCAGTCCATACCTGAGATGGTATATTCTTTACAGCCTGTACCTCATTGTTCTCCGCATTTCTCTTATTAAAGATAACTTTGTAACGAACATCTGCATGGTTAATATTGATCAAGCTCTGATCTGTAGGATTGGTCAAGTTATTCTGAATATCAGCAATCTGACTTGCGTCTAGAGCAAACTCACCGTCTGCTGCTCCTCCTCTATTCTCCTGTGATACTGGTGCGATTGGATTACCATAAGCATCTGTTGCTGGTATATCATAGATAGCCTCAAAGATAACATTGCTTCTACTCAAAGTACCCGTGTAATCATTAGTTGTAATTTTTGCAGTTACACCTGGAATCCTACCATTGGCAATTCTCCAGTACTTAAATGCATGCCCTGCACTATCTGTAGAATCGGCATGAAGTGCAAAGGTCGAATTTCCCTTTGCCGTGTTGAAATCTGTAGTGCTTACTGCATTTGAATCAACACTTGTAATACCCACATTTCCGCCAACAGCATTCGTGATTGTCTTAATGGTATAATTCTGAACATCGACCATATCACCAGGATTGGCTACAACAGGTACACCAGCTGGAAGATTTCCAGTTGGTGTCTCACTTGAGTTGCCATGGCGACGTGCCACAACTGTGTAAGTCTCACCTGGATTTAAGTTATTAAAGGTTACAGTTGCTGGACCTGAACCCACTGGTGTCAACCAACCATTATCTGAATTTGGATATGGTACAACATTTCCATTAGAATCAATCAATGCATAATCTGCATCTGGATCTGCTGGATTAATCACAATCTGTGCTCTCTCTGTATCATCAGGATCTACACCAACATTTTTGTTATCACCAATTGCTGGAATAGTAACTGGTTTTGGACCAGAAATATTGCTTCCTGTCACAGAAGTTCCTGGCTGACCTACGGTTGCCTGTGTATCTGGTCCGCCCTCAACAACATTATAAGTTCTACCTGGAATTACATTTGGAATCTGAATATCGCTTCCATTTGCTGGTCCATCAACAACGGCAATAATGTTGCCATCTGGATCAGTTACAACATAGCGATTATTTGGTGTTGTGCCTGTAATCGTAATTGTGCCCTGACCATTATCACCAATTCTTCCATTTGCACCAAATGCACCCGGGTCAAGACCCCATGTTGCATTGACCTTACCAAAGTTTGCAAGATATGTGCCTGCAACAACAGTATCACTTGGTTGAACAACCTGACCACTTGGTGATGTCCAATTCTTCAACTCATAGTTAGCCACTGGTGTGCTTGCTGGCTTAACAAGATTACTCCATACTTCATCATAGTGCATATGCTGTGGTGTACCACCAGGAACATTGACACCTGTTGGGTTAAGAACACCCTTTGTCAAATCAGATGATGCAAAGTTAACATCAACCCACTGACTAGGATCCTCAACAATCTTTGCATAAATTACCTTCTGTGTACCTGCTGCTGGCATAGCCAATGTATCATTGTCACCAATTGGCTGTGTACCTGCCTGATCAGCATACCATCCCTCTACCATGTAATAGCGATCTGGTGTTACTACTGGAAGTGGTGCCT
>ERZ772955.2321-NODE-2321-length-10410-cov-3.958378_pt1 | contig 10410 bp, 6 predicted proteins | sample MGYA00511133_ERZ772955 | MGnify/ENA primary metagenome ERZ772955 (study PRJEB29015, sample SAMEA2737914) | human oral metagenome | biome: human oral; feature: human-associated habitat; material: dental | place: China | collected 2149 ... | reverse complement strand
CCTCTCCAAGGAGAGGGGAGATTCTGTTGCAGTCAGATAGCGGGCTTGATTTTAGCGAGTTTTCTTGTGATAACTTGTTAAAGGTAGGGCTTCCCCGCATTCGTTTCAAGGGGTTTGCAGATATAGTCATGGTGCCGGGTGACGAACTTGTGGAGCGCATTAGCAGCAGTTACGCCGATGTGGGCATGGACGAAACCATGGTTGTAACGCGGAGTAACAAGCGGGCTAACGTCTACAACCAAGGCATTCGGGCTACAGTGCTCGACCGTGAGGACGAACTTTGCACCGGAGATCTGCTGATGGTGGTCAAGAATAAATATCTTGATAAACCGCAAGGCGACCATGGTCAGTTGGCTTTCATAGCCAATGGTGACCGCGTAAAGGTGCAACGTGTGCGCAATATACGCGAGTTGTTTGGTTTCCGTTTCGCTGATGTTTGGTTGCAATTTCCCGATTACGACGATTTTGAAATGCAGCAAACGGTTATCCTCGACACGCTGACCACGGAGGCACCTGCCTTGACTCACGAGCAACAGGAGCAGCTTTATGAGGCTGTGATGGAGGATTATGCCGACATTCCCCTAAAGCGTGACCGCATGGCTAAACTCAAACAAGATGAATATTTCAATGCTTTGCAGATTAAATATGCCTATGCCGTGACCTGTCATAAAGCACAAGGTGGGCAGTGGGCACACGTGTATATCGACCAAGGATATATGACCGACGACATGCTTACGCCTGATTATATCCACTGGCTCTATACAGCTTTCACGCGTGCTACAGAGAAATTGTTCCTCGTGAACTGGCCAAAGGCACAGACAGAAGAGGCGAACCATTCTTCCTGATAATCTCTTTGAACACCTCTCAACCATGAGAATACAGGATATGAAGAGGCGGGACATGAAGGTAGACGTCATGAAGTTGTCGGGAATTTGTATTTTCTGAAATATTGTCATGTATCATGTTGAGTATCAACTCCTTAGGAATAGCTTTCTCATATGCGTCATGTTACGGTGTAATATGCCTTGTTTTACCGTGTGAAATGCGTCATTTCACAGCGTAACATGACGCATGTTACAAGACAGAGAAAGGCATGTTGAAAACCAAGAGGTTTTGCATTGGATTTTAAGGGGATTGTGATACCGATGGAAGAGCATGGGAAGAAGCAGAAAAGAGAGAGGATAAGCAGGTGGAAAAGTTGGTATCAGATGATACAAAACAGAGCAGAAAGCCATCTGATAGATATAATATTCCATTGGATACTGCGTTATAATGATAAAAATAATATTGTTTTGAAAACGCTTTTCTCTTTTATATTGTGCCTGATGCCCGCGTGGGTTTCGGCACAGGATATATTGCCTGGTGAGGCAAAGGCTGATGTTGTGGCTGTTCCCTTGATAAACGACAGTATGAAACAGCAGCCTGTTTTTGATGGTATGACCTATGCCGAAGATTATCCCGAGGCAGAGATTGTGCCCGAATTGGAATTGAATTTAGAGAACCTTTCAGATGTTCTTGATCAGTATGGCATTAAGTTTAAGAAGATAGTCATGGCACAAGCGCTGCTCGAAACAGGCAATTTCACGAGCAATGTGTGTCTGACCATTCATAATATCTTTGGACTTCGCAGGCCCTCTGACGGCAGTTATTTCGAGTTTCCGAATTGGATGGACTGTGTGAGAGCCTATCGTGATGCCGTTCAGTATAAGTATATCAGTGGCGATTACTATGCTTTTCTTGATCGCATTGGCTATGCTGAAGACAAAGCCTATACCTCAAAGGTGAGGCGTATAGCGCGGACGCTGTAGCAGGAAAGGATGAATTGAAAGATTATTGACTATAAAATGATGATAGAAATGAAGCTGAAAAGTTTGGTTGTAATGGCAATGATGCTCATGAGCAGCGTCGTTGTCAGGGCACAGATGGATTTTCCTGATGCGGACAGCAAGTATGCAACGGAGTTGTTGAAGCCCGGAACAAAGGCTCCCGACTTTCATTTGAAGACGGCAGAGGGCAAGAATTTCAGACTGAGTAGCCTGAAAGGAAAGATTGTTGTGCTTGATTTCTGGGCCAGTTGGTGCCCGGATTGCCGCAAGGATGCGCCTAATGTGGTGCGTATGTACCGCGAGTTTAAGGATAAAGGTGTGGCTTTCGTGGGCGTATCTTTCGACACCGATAAAGCCAATTGGACGAAAGCGATTGCGAAATATGGCATGGAATATACCGCAGTCAGCGAGCTGAAGAAGTGGCACGACACGAAGATTTCGAAGGATTATGGCGTGAAGTGGATCCCTGCCATGTATATTATCGGCAGGGATGGCAACGTGGTTTTGGGGTCTGTTTTGTCGGATAAGGTGGAGAAAACACTGACGGAAATGACGGCCGAGAAGAAGACTATCCCCGGCACTTCAGAGCGAGTGACGATAGAAGGAGCTATGGGAAAGTTGGCTGCTATTATTCAGAAACCTGTGCTTTCGGCAGGTGAGAAGTGCCCTATGGTGATGATATTGCATGGTTTTATGGGCAACAAGGGTGGTCAGTTGAACGAACTGATTGCCGATTCGCTGCAGGCTCATGGCATTGCTTCTGTTCGTTTCGATTTCAATGGGCATGGAGAGAGCGAGGGAGATTTCTCTAAAATGACCGTGTTGAACGAGATAGAAGATGCCAAGAAGGTGTATGATTATGTTGCAGCATTGCCTTATGTGGATGCTGTTGCGGTGTCGGGACATTCGCAAGGTGGCGTCGTTGCGAGTATGTTGGCAGGCGAATTGGGCAGCAAGAAGATTAGAGCGGTGGCATTGATGGCACCAGCCGGCGTGATAAGAGAAGACGCAATCCGCGGCAGTGCGTTTGGAAAAAGCTGCAATCCGCTTGATCCTCCGGAGTCTGTTGAACTCTTTGAAGGCAAGAAACTCGGTCGCGATTACATCGTAACTGCCTTTTCTTTGCCGATATATGAGACTGCTGCACCCTATGATGGCCCTGCTTTCATTGTGCATGGAACGGGAGACAGGCTCGTGCCTTATACTTATGGAGAGCGCTTTCACAAGCTTTGGAAGAACAGTGAATACGTGCTTCTCGATGGTTTTGACCATGGTTTTACGCAAAATCTCTATCGTGCTGACGCCTTGGTTTCTGATTTTCTGATTAAAACTTTATGCAAATAAGCACGCAATGGATGGAGCAATGGTTCACCACTTTCAATGAACAATACTTTGACAGTGTGCTTCCGCTCCCTCGATTGGCCTTGTCTCGGTCGAAAACGCGCTTGGGATCAATGTCGTGCAAGCGGGTAACTCGTTTGTTGAGAGGCACGAAATTCTCTGATTTTACCATTCGACTAAGCAACTATTATGACCTTTCTGAACGCGATTTTCAGAATGTCTTGTTGCATGAGATGATACATTATCATATTGCTTACACGGGAGTTAAAGACACTTCGCCACACGGAGTTGTGTTCCGAAGAATGGCTGAAGTGTTCAACAGAAAGTATGGTTGGAACATCAAGGTGACGGGTTCCACGCGCGGGATAAAGCCTGCAAAGCCACAACCTGACCGCGAATTTCTTGTTCTGGCCTTACTTCTTGACTCGGGAGAGCATTTGTTTTCGGTAGTAAATCCACGCTATGCGCATGAGATTGACCGTAATATCAGCTGTGTAAGTCGTGTGAAAAGCTTCAGTTGGTACACCACTCGCGACCGCTATTTCATGGAATTTCCGCGCGTGAGAAGCCTTCGTGGTCGCCGCGTTTCAATGGAGGTGTATGAAGAAAAAACAGCCGAAATGACGCCGATTGTTGTCTGAAAGATTTTAATAGCAAGCAAAATTAAAGCCTCGCATCATCACGATGCGAGGCTTTGTTGATTTTGTGAGATTTATATTTATCTGATTACAGATTAGCAAGTTCAATAACCTTGTCGACAGCTGCACTGATACCGTCAAGGTTTTTGCCGCCAGCCTGTGCATAATGAGGCTGACCACCGCCACCGCCTTGAATGAGTTTGGCAGCTTCGCGGATAATAGTTCCAGCGTTGAGTGAGTGGTCTTTCACCATGTCATCACTGAACATGACAGTCAACAGCGGTTTGTTTCCTGCCGTACTTCCAATGACAACAACAAGATTTTCACTGATGTTTTCGCGCAATTTGAAAGCAAGGTCTTTGGCTGCTGCAGGCTCTAAAGGCAACACTGCCTTAATCACTTGAACACCATTGACGTTCTGTGCGCGCTTGAGAAGCTCCTCCTTGGTGCGTTCAACGGCTTGTGCCTGGAACTTTTCGATTTCCTTTCGCATCTCATCATGCTCTCCGATGAACTTCTTCAGCGTAGCTTTGAGGTCTTTGGAATTATTGAACATGGATTTCAAGTCATTCATCATGTCCTGCAGTGCATAGATTGTATCTTCGCAAGCCTGGCCCGTTAAGGCCTCAATACGGCGGATGCCGGCTGCAACACTGCTTTCACTGATAATCTTGAAGAAGCCGATACGTCCTGTACTCTTGGCGTGGATGCCACCACAGAACTCGCAACTTGGCCCGAAACGGACCACGCGAACCTTGTCTCCATACTTCTCTCCGAAGAGTGCAACTGCACCAAGTTCCTTGGCTTCTTCAAGCGGAGTGTCGCGGTGTTCATCAAGAGGGAAGTCCTCACGGATCATCTTATTGACGAGTTTCTCTACCTGACGAAGCTCTTCATCGGTTACTTTCTGGAAGTGAGAAAAGTCAAATCGCAGCGTAGTCGGGTCAACATACGAGCCTTTCTGCTCCACATGGTCGCCCAAAACCTGCTTCAACGCATAGTCAAGCAAGTGGGTTGCCGTGTGATTGGCAGCGCTTCCATTGCGTTTCTCCACGTCTACACAAGCCATGAATTCAGCCTGAAGATCTTTCGGAAGTTGCTTAACAATGTGGATACTCTGGTTGTTTTCGCGCTTCGTATCAATGATTTCGACGGTCTCGTTCTCGCTGACAAGTGTGCCTTGATCGCCAACCTGACCGCCCATTTCACCATAGAAAGGCGTGTAGTCGAGTACAATCTCGTAGAAAGTATTCTTTTTCTGGGTCACTTTTCGATAGCGAAGAATATGGCAAGTGTACTCCGTGTAGTCGTAACCAACGAATACTTGCTCTCCTTCTCTTATCACTTCCCAGTCTCCATTCTCTACAACAGCTGCGTTTCGAGCACGAGCTTTCTGCTTAGCCATTTCTTCATTGAAGCCTTTCTCATCTACTGTATAACCGTGTTCGCGGCAAATGAGTTCGGTTAAGTCAAGTGGGAAGCCGTAAGTATCAAACAAACGGAAGGCGCTTGTGCCGTCCAATTCGGTCTGTCCATGGGCTTTCAGCTCGTCCATATCGCCGTTCAGAAGATTGATTCCCTTTTCCAATGTGCGCAAGAAAGAGTCTTCTTCTTCTTTCATCACGCGGGCGATAAGCTCTTGTTGAGCAGGAAGTTCGGGATAAGCTTGCCCCATTTCCTGAACCAGAACAGGCAAAAGCTTATACAGGAAAGCTTCTTTCTGATCAAGGAAAGTATAGGCATAGCGCACAGCACGACGCAGAATGCGACGGATGACATAGCCCGCCTTGGCATTACTCGGCAGCTGTCCGTCGGCAATTGAGAATGCAACGGCACGCAAGTGATCGGCAACCACGCGCATGGCAATGTCAATCTTCTCCTGTTCGTCCTTGCCTTCACCATTCAATCCGGTAGGCGTTGTGAAGCCATATTTCTTTCCACTGATTGCTTCTATTTGCTTGATGATTGGCTGGAAGATATCCGTGTCATAGTTACTGTGCTTGTCTTGCAGCATGCGAACAAGGCGCTCGAAGCCCATGCCCGTATCAATGACGTGCATAGGAAGCGGTTCAAGACTGCCGTCTGCTTTGCGGTTGTACTGCATGAAAACGATATTCCAGATTTCAATCACCTGCGGATTATCTTTGTTGACGAGTTCACGACCGGGCATTTTAGCCTTTTCCTCCGGTGTGCGAGAGTCTACATGGATCTCTGTACAGGGACCACATGGCCCCGTATCTCCCATTTCCCAGAAATTATCATGCTTGTTTCCATTGATGATATGGTCAGCCGGGACATGCTTTGCCCAGTAAGATGCAGCCTCATCGTCACGTTCAAGTCCTTCTTCAGGTGAACCTTCAAACACGGTTACATAAAGGTCTTCAGGATTAAGATGAAGCACACTGACAAGGTATTCCCAGGCATAGTCGATAGCTCCTTCCTTGAAATAATCGCCAAAACTCCAGTTACCCAACATCTCAAACATCGTGTGATGGTAGGTGTCATGACCTACTTCTTCAAGGTCATTATGCTTTCCACTCACGCGAAGACACTTCTGAGAGTCTACCCTGCGCACGTCTTTTCCCGGGTCTTTTGTACCGAGAATAATGTCCTTCCACTGGTTCATTCCAGCATTGGTAAACATCAACGTGGGATCATCTTTAATGACCATAGGGGCTGATGCTACAATCTTGTGTCCCTTACCTTCAAAGAATTTCTTGTAAGACTCACGGACTTCATTTGCTGTCATCATCTTCAATATATTGTTTTTTAATTGTTCTCATTCTGAAAAATCAGTGGCAAAGATACAAAAAAGTTTAGAGATGGGGGGAGAGAGTTCATAGAATTTTGCTAACTTTGCAAAGAAATTCATCATCGTTTCACCTAAAACCAGGAATTATGTCTCTGAATACAAACAAGAACCTAAAGTTGTATTACAGCATCAAGGAGGTTGCTGCACAATTCGGTATCAATGAAAGTACGCTGCGATTCTGGGAAGGTGAGTTCCCACAGCTGCGTCCGAAGACGCAGAACAGCACGAAAATCAGGCAATATACCGATAAGGATATTGAGCAGATAAAGGTCATTTACAATCTTGTGAAAGTGCGTGGTTTCAAGATTGCTGCAGCCCGGAAAGTGCTTAATGCCAATCGTGAAGGGGTAGACAAGACGGCAGATGTGATGACCACACTCACTTCTGTGCGCGATGAATTGAAGCTGTTGAAGAAGCAACTCGACGGTTTGGTCTGATTGTTCTCTTTCTTCATAAAAAACTTTACAATTGCTTTCGCATAGCTGCGTTATTCAGAACGAAAGTCTTTCCCGATGAAAATACGCCCGTTTTTGGCGTGCTTTATAAGCTATTGTCAGTCAGGTGGTTATCTTTTTTCTTGCTTCTTTAAGTGCAATTTTACATCAGAAAATCCTGCATTCTGCATCATATCAGCCTCTGTTTTGCCGTGAATTAGAACGTGATTAGCTTCATTTGGCGCAGTAATCTGACGCATATTGCAGCATCATGTGCCATGGATTGCGTTCTAAAAACAGTTTCCATGTACCGAAATGTGACATTTCTTCGTTTTGTCAAATTTATTACGTTGGTTTTCGAAGTGCCTCTTTTTGACCATAAATATTTACAATATAGTCTCTTAAAAAGAGATGATGTGTCGTGTCAGCAGCGCGCAGATGTCATAACTTCTCACCTTATTTCATAGCTGTGGGCATTCAAACTGCTGATGCAGGAAGCACGGTGCAGCGTGTGATTTGGTTGCATCCATGGAGGAATATCGTTGTGTTACATGATTTGCACTACTTCCTTCAAGTCGTCTATAGCCTTGAGGTTATCCATGATCTGGCGCACTTCTTCGCGGTCGTGCACACGTATTTCAATGGTTCCATCAAAGATTCCCTCGTTACTCTGAATGGTAATCTTGTGGATGTTGACGTCCATTTTGTCGGAAATCACATCGGCAAGGTCGTGAAGCATGCCCTTGCGATCTATTCCTTTGATTTCAATAGTGGCGTCAAAGAACAGCCGTTTGTGCATATCCCACTTGGCGTCAAGAATTCGGTTGCCGTAGCTTGATTTCAAACGGCTTGCTACAGGACAGGCGCGTTTATGGATTTCAATGTGGTTGTTGTTGTCAATATAGCCCAGAATATCGTCACCCGGAATGGGATGACAGCAGTCGGGGAAGATGTAGTTGTTAATGTTTCTCTCACTGATGATGATAGATTTCTTCTTGTTGAAGCCCTTGTCAACGGTGAAAAGTTCTTTCGGTGCAGTGTCCTTTGCCTTTTGTTTCTCGGTGTTCTTTTCGTGGAGGAACGGCACATAGCGTCGCCAGCCAGACGAGGTTGACTCTTTTTTGTTCTTGCCAAGCAACACATCAAGGTCGTATTCGCCAAGAATAATGGTCTTTTCGCCCAAGGCTTGAAACAGTTCTTCATGCTTCTGAACATTGTGAAACTCGCAAAGTTTGTCGAGAACAACGGAAGTTAATTCCATGGAATTGCGCTTGAGCCATGCTTTCAGCAGTTCTTCGCCTGCCTTTTGTGTCTCCCGGTCGTCGCGTCTTAGAATGGCCTGGATCTTCGCTTTGGCCTTTGCTGTCGACACAAAGTTAATCCATGAGGGCTGCACATGCTGTGCTTTGCTGGTCAATATCTCTACCTGGTCACCACTGTTCAGCTTATGACTCAATGGCACGAGCTTGTGGTTGACCTTTGCTCCGATGCAATGGCTGCCGAGAAAAGTGTGGATTTGGAAAGCAAAGTCGAGTGCCGTACAGCCTGCCGGCAAGGTCTTGATTTCGCCTTTTGGCGTGAATACAAAGATTTCTGAAGCGAAAAGATTGAGCTTAATGCTGTCAAGGAAGTCCATTGCATCAGGCTGTGGGTCGTCAAGTATCTCCTTTATGGTGCTCAACCAATCGTTGAGTTCGCCTTCGTCCTCGCTGTATTCTCCGCCGTCCTTATATTTCCAGTGAGCTGCAAAGCCTTGTTCGGCCACCTCGTTCATGCGGTCAGAGCGTATCTGTACCTCTATCCAGCGGCCTTGTTTGCTCATCAATGTCACGTGGAGTGCCTGATATCCATTGGCTTTCGGATGATTAAGCCAGTCGCGAAGTCGGTCGGGATGACTCTTATATATGCGGCTGATAGCCACATAGATGTTGAAACATTCATTGATTTCTTCGGCTCTTACCTTCGGTTCAAATATGATTCTGACGGCAAGAATATCGTAGATTTCCTCAAAAGTTACATGTTTGTTCTGCATCTTATTCCAAATAGAATAAGGGCTTTTCACACGGGCTTTAATCTGATATTTGATGCCCATATGGTCGAGAGCTTCGCGGATTGGTCCCGTAAACTGTGCGAAAAGTTCGTCGCGTTTCTCTTGAGTGAGTGCTAATTTGCTTTTGATTGCAGCGTATTCTTCAGGATGTTCGTAGCTGAAACTCAGGTCTTCGAGTTCAGTTTTGATTTTGTTCAGGCCTAAACGGTTAGCAAGTGGTGCATAGATATAAAGCGTTTCGCCTGCAATCTTATATTGTTTGTTGGCCGGTTGCGAAGCTAATGTGCGCATATTGTGCAGTCGGTCGCATATCTTGATGAGGATAACGCGGATGTCATCACTCATGGTAAGCAGCAGTTTCTTGAAGTTCTCAGCTTGTGCCGAAGCCCGATCTCCGAAGATACCACCGCTGATCTTGGTCAGTCCGTCTACGATTTGAGCAATCTTTTCGCCAAAGATGTTCTTAATATCTTCAACGGTATAGTCGGTATCTTCAACGACATCATGGAGCAGGGCAGCGCAGATGCTGGTCGAACCAAGCCCCATTTCCTCGCAAGCTATCTGTGCAACAGCGATAGGATGCATGATATAAGGTTCTCCCGAGAGTCGTCTGACACCCTTATGTGCTTGTCGGGCAAAGTTGAAAGCCTTGGTGATGATATCCACTTTCTTGCGATGTCGTGATGCAAGATAAGTGTCTAACAAGTGTTGAAAGGCGTCTGTGATGAGCTTGTCTTCTGCTGCCTCACGGGCCACTTCACGCATATCGTGCTCGTCCATGATGTTTCCTCCGTCTTAATTATTTAATTTTGATTTTCTTTCCAGCGCGAATATTGTTTCCCTTTATACCATTAAGGCGACGCAATTTCTTTACAGAGATTTTGTTACGTTGTGCAATTTCCGACAGCGTATCACCTTCGCGGATAGTGATACTCTTACTTCTTTCTTTGCGTTCTTTCTTTTTTCGTCCTTTCTTACTACTATATTTAGAAGATGAAGTATAGCTTTTATGAACACGACGATAACGTACTATGGTCGGTTCCTCATCGTTAACCTCGACTTCTGTACGTTTACTGGTTAAATCATCAGGCTTATAATTGTAGATTGAATCTTCGTTGTCAATAAACTTTGTGATTAAAGCTGCTGGCAAACGAAGGGCAGATGGTTTCCAACTTCCATTTACAATATTGTGGCGATATTGTGGATTTAGAGCTGCAATCTGGTCAACATCAAGTCCTAAAACGTGGGCTATCTGCTCGAAATGCAAATCGCGATTGATAACAACGGTGTCTGTTTTGGCAGGCAGATC
>ERZ772955.2320-NODE-2320-length-10416-cov-17.581315_pt1 | contig 10416 bp, 10 predicted proteins | sample MGYA00511133_ERZ772955 | MGnify/ENA primary metagenome ERZ772955 (study PRJEB29015, sample SAMEA2737914) | human oral metagenome | biome: human oral; feature: human-associated habitat; material: dental | place: China | collected 2149 ... | reverse complement strand
TATCCGGCTGCGCCCCCAGCAGCATGGCCAGCCCCATGGTGAACAGCGGCTCGTCATCGGCCAGACCCAGGCGGATCACAGGCGCCTCCCCTTCTTGACGTCGACTCACCGGAAGTATCCGCTCTCCGAGTTCAGCCTGTGGGGTTTTGTGTCGACGAAGTGCCGACGGCGCCCTGCGAGGTTCGCCATATCAGATCGATTCTCACTCTGGGGAGGCGGGGAGCTCTGCCCTCACCCGCCATCCGCCCTCGGGGGTGGGCCCAGCGGTGAAGGAGCCTCCGAGGTCGATGACCCGGTCGCGCATGCCGATGAGGCCGAAGCCGCGGTGCACAGGACCATCTTCTCCATCACCGACGTGCGCGTCGGACGCCTGAGGCCCCGGCGGGTGCGGAGCCAGGGCGTTCTCGACGACGAGGGCGACACGGCCCATCTCGGTGCGCAGCAAGACTCTGGTGTCCGCCCCGGGGGCGTGGCGCAGCACGTTGGTCAGCGCCTCCTGGACCACCCGGTGGAGGACCTGCGCCGTCGCCGCGGGGATCCGGTCGGTCGGGTCGGTCTCCAGAGTGACAGGAAGTCCTGCGTGCCGCGCCTGACGCACCGGTTCGCGCAGAAGCTCCAGGCGATCCTCATGACCCGACGCCGCCACACCGCTTCCGGCCAAGGCACCGATTTCGGCATCGACAGTTTCGACGGTGTCGCCGGTAGCCCCGGAGCCAGTATCGCTGTCGCTGCCGGAGCGATCGTCAGGGTCAGCGCCGGTATCGTCGCTGGCGGCAGCGCCGCCGTCGACGTCGGAACGCAGCATGTCGACCAGGGAGCGCACCTCATCAACGGAGCGGCGGGAGGTCTCTCCGATGACGGCCAGGGCCTCGTCGGCGGCGGCCGGGTCGGTGACCAGGATGGCGCGGGCGCCCTCTGCCTGCATCGCGATGACGGTGAGGCTGTGTCCGAGCAGGTCATGGACGTCGCGGGCGATGCGCTGCTGGGTCTCAATCACTGCGAGACGCCGCTCAGCGGCCTGCTGCGCCTCGAGCACCGCGGCCCGTTCGAAGGCCTGGTTGTAGCGGTCACGGCTGCGACGGCGCGCGGCACCGACGAAGGCCGCCACCGAGACCAGCAGCCAGGCGTTGGTGAGAAGGATGAACCGTCCGGCACCCACGTGGACCTGGTCACCGATGAGCTCATGCGCCCGCGTCGTCGCGGCGGCCGCCCCCACGAACTCGAGGACGAGCCCCGCCCACCGCCACGGAGCCTCCAAGCGGGACTGCGTCGTCTCCACCGCGATCAAGCCCGTCACGACGAAGAAGATGGAGAAATCGGTGAACACCACGAGGTGTGCACTCAGGCAGATGCCGGCCACGATGACGAAGAGCAGCGGGGAGTGGCGCCTCACCACCATGGCCAGGGCACAGGCCCCCACCAGGAGGAAATAGAGCGCCGGTGCTATGCCCCGAGTGGGCCCATCTGCCGCCTCCGGCCGACCGATGAGGGACAGGAAGAGGAAGGCGAGGGCGATGATGACGTCGGACGCCGTCGTCCACGGACCCGACCGTGGGTAGCGCCAGGCGGCCGGAATCGGACCCGCCTGCGGCAGGTGCCCGGCCGACGTCGGCACGGTCTCCACCGATCCCGCCTGCGCAGCCTCGCCGCCTCGACGTTTTCTCATGCTCGAACGGTACCGCCGTGGCAGCGCGCCCCGGAGGCCCGAGCAGGGATTTCATACCCGGGTATGAGCCGCGCCATCCCGACGATTCCAGAAGCAGACCACGGGCTGATGATCTCCCGGTCCGGCGCGGGCAGGCTTCCTGCCATGACGACTTCACACCGCTTCCCACCAGCACCGACCGCACTATCACAGCCTCCGATGACACTCTCCGGCACTCCGGGACCACCGGCCGCCCAGCGACTCCAGACCGCACCCGCCTCGCTCCCCCAGCCGGTCCAAGCGTCCCAGACCCGCCCGGATACAGCACCCGGCGTCGTCTCCCCCAGCGTCGCACCCGCCCAGCCGGCTCCCCACTCTCAGGCGGCTGCCCCTCTCGCCAGCGCGGCCGACGACACCGTCGTCCTGACCCGCGACCTCACCAAGACCTTCGGCAAGCGCACCGTTGTCGAGGGCCTGAACCTCGTGGTGCCACGCGGGAGCGTCTACGGCTTCCTCGGCCCCAACGGCTCAGGCAAGTCGACCACGATGAAGATGCTGCTGGGACTGCTGGCGCCCACCCGCGGGCGGATCAGCGTGCTCGGGCGGCCCTTCACCCCGGACACGCGCGCCGAGATCATGTCGCGCACCGGCTCCATGATCGAGAACCCGCCCGGCTACGGCCACCTCACGGGCGCGGAGAACATGCGGATCGCGGCGAAGATGCAGGGACTGAGCGACCAGCAGATCAGCCGCGCCCTGTCACTGGTGCGCCTGACCGAGCACAAGGACCGCCTGGTGCGCACCTACTCCATGGGCATGAAGCAGCGCCTCGGCATCGCGCTAGCGCTGGCCCGAGAGCCCGAGCTGCTCATTCTCGATGAGCCCACCAACGGCCTGGACCCGGCCGGTATCGAGGAGGTGCGCCGCCTCCTGGTCGAGCTTGCCGGCGAGGGCGTCACCGTCATGGTCTCCAGCCACCTGCTCGACGAGATCGACCGCATGGCCTCCACGCTCGGCATCCTGTCGGCCGGCCGCCTCGTCTTCCAGGGCACGCGCGCCGAGCTCATGGAGCGCTCGGTGCCGGACATCCTCATCGACACCCCGACGCCGCAGGCTGTCCTGAACCCGCAAATCCTGGCTGGGCTCGTGCCGGCACAGGCACTCGCGGCGTCAACGGCGGCCGACTTCCCCAACCCGGCCGCCGTTCCTGTCACCGACACTGTCGCCAGCCCAACGCTGACACCACAGGGCGTACGCATTCCGGGGATGTCGAAGAGCGCCGTCGCCGAGCTCATCAGCCGGCTGGCCGCCGCAGGCGTCGAGTTGCACGAAGTGCGCCGCGAGGCCCAGAGCCTCGAGGACGTCTTCATGGACCTCACCGGCCGGGGAGGTGTGCTGTGATGACCAGCGCCGCACTCTCGTCAGCACCCGCCCCCTCCCAGCCCCCCGCCGCAGCCGGGACCGCCGGCTCAGCGAGACCTGCGCCGTCAGCACGCGGCTCCCGCAGTACCCGGACAACACCCGGCTTCCTCACGTCCGTGCGCGTCGAGATCCTCAAGATGCACCGCCTGCGGGTGCTGCTGGTGACCGCGCTGTTCGTCATCGCCTCGGTAGCACTGAGCAGCATTAATCTGTTCAGCCAGTCGACGATCAAGTCCTTCGACAACCCGGCCGCCAAGCCGTGGGCGATGCTGTTGCTGGGCACCGCCTTCTTCAACGCAATGACCGGGGCAGTCTTCGCCGCAGTCCTCGCCAGCCGGCAGACCGATATCGAGCACAGTGGGGCCGGGTGGAACCTGGCGTCGACGTCGGGCCTGACGCCCGGTTCCCTGTGCCGGGCCAAGCTCGCGGCGCTGACGGTTGTCATCGTCCCGGCCGTCGTCATCCAGAACGCAGTTCTCATCGTCTTCGCCCGCATGATGGGCATCAGTGTCCCGCTCGACGTCGGCCCTTGGGTCACCTATACGATCCTGCTCATCGCCGTGGACCTGACCATGTGCGCCTTCCACCTGTGGCTCGCCGCCGTGGTGGAGAACCAGCTGGTCGTCGTGAGCGCAGGACTGCTGGGCGGTTTCACCGGTGCCTTCATGCTGTTGGCCCCGGCCTCAGTGGCCCGTCTCCTCCCCTGGGGCTACTACGCCGTTGTCATCCCCGCCAGGTTCGTCACGTCCGGAGACAAGACCGGTTACGAGTACATCAGTCCGCCATCGGCCTGGATCACGGGATTCTTGATCCTGACCACACTTGCCTTCGCTTTCGCTACCCACCGGCTCGACCGGATCGAGAGGTGATCCTCATGAGTACCCCCGCAAACGCTCCCGCCATCCCCCACAACGCTAACCGCAGTGGTTTCGGCCCTCTACTGGCCGCCGAGATCATCAAACTCAAGCGGTCGTCAGTATGGGTGGTCGCCGTCATGCTGCCACTGCTTGCGGTCATCACCGGCACGGCGAACTTCATGATAAATCGCGAGTCATTCGAAGGGTGGATCTCGCTCAGCTCGCAGATCACCCTTTTCTACTCGATGATGTTCTGTTCCCTGGGGATTGCCCTGCTGGCTTCGACCGTGTGGAGGGTGGAGCACCAGGGCACGAGCTGGAACGCGATGCGCACCACCCCGCACTCTCCGACGGCTGTGGCACTGGCCAAAACCCTGGTCATCCTCGTCCCGGTCCTGGCCATGCAAGTCGTGCTGCTGGCACTGACCTGGCTAGCGGGCGCCATCATCGCGGGCCTGGGGCCTGCAATACCGATAGCCTTCGTCGCCTCCAGTCTGCTCGCCACCCTGGGGGCGCTGCCACTGGTCGCTTTGCAATCGCTGCTGAGTATGCTCATGCGATCCTTCGCCGCGCCGGTAGCCCTGGCCTTCGTCGGCTGCGTCATCGCTTTCGGCCTGATGCTGCGGCAGAGCATCGTGAGCTACGCGGTCCCCCAGGGGATCCTCAACCGCACTCTCATGCTGGGATCCTCAGCCCTAGACTATGCGGGCGACCTGACTCTCAGCAGCTTTCTCCCCATCATGGTCGCTATTACGGTCACAGGTGCCGTCCTGTGGGGCCTGCTGGCCCTCGTCTCCCGCCGCACCGGTGGCGCGCGCTAGCAGATCGGCCCAGTGCACCCGCCCAGCGCCGTTGGGGACGTACATTTCCCGCGAAAACTGCGTTTTCCCGCAGATGACTGAGGTCTGCTCTCAGTCATCTGCGGGAAACGTACGTTCCCGATGAAAAACGCAGTTACCAACCACGCCGCCCAGGAGTCACCCAGTTCAGTGCATCTCCAGGCACTATCCAATGCGCCTGCTCCGCCTGGCAGGCGAATTGTGTCCAAGACAAGGGGCTTATCCGGCGCCGCCCTGACCTCAGCCGGCGGTCGCCTGACCCTCACCCGGCCTTGGTCAGGAAGTTGAGCATGGAGTCGATGTCCTGCTGTATGCGGCCCCAACGCACGATGTGGGCACCGGTGTCCTCGTAGTGCTCGTAGCCGATGCCGGCTCCGTCGAGCGCCTTCTCGAAGCTCTGCTGGCTGGGCAGGACGACGCTTTCGTAGCGATCGCTCTCAGTACCGGACACCAGGAAGATGCGCTTGCCGCGGTAGCTCTCCACGTGCTCGACCGGGTTGTCGGCGCTCACCCGCGCCTGGTCCCACGGGATCCCGTAGATGGTGCCGCCCTTGAGGTCGGTGGCGCCGGCGGTGAAGTTCGCCCAGTGGACCACCGCCCCGTCCTGGATGCGCAGGTCGGCCGGCCCCGAGTGGCTGGAGACCGACGCGAAGAGCTCGGGGTACTTCGCGGCGTACTTCAGGGCCCCGAAACCGCCCATCGAGAAGCCGGAGATCGCGCGACGGGAGGCCTGCCCGGTGGTGGCGAAGGTGGCATCGACCCAAGGGAGGAGCTCCTTGATGTGGAAGGTCTCCCAGTTGCGCGGCCCCACGTTGGAGGACTCGGGGTCGCAGTACCAGCCGGCCGCCCCGCCGTCGGGCATGACGACGATGAGGTCGCGTCCTGCGGTGTGGTTGCGGATGTCGTACTTCGTGTCGAAGGTCGAGTAGTTCTCGCCGCCGCCGTGCAGCAGGAAGAGCACCGGGTAGCGGCGCGAGGTGTCGTAGCCGTCGGGCAGCAGCACGTTGACGCGGGGCAGCCAGCCGATCGACGGCGTCACCAGCTTGTAGTACTGCATGCGGCCGCCGTCCTCGTGCTGGGCCACATTGAGGGCGGCCTGTGCCGGGGCCGATCCGGCGATGACGGCACCACCCCCTACGAAGGAAGCGGCGGCGAGCCCACCCACGCCCTTGAGCAGGGCGCGCCGGTTGATCCGGCGATCGGCCTGCCGACCGGGCCGGAGGTGGTTCTGCACGTTGGTCTGCGCTGTCTTGGAACTGAGAAGCATGGCATGTCCTTGGGGTTGTCCACGGTGACGGGGATCTGTCGGAGATGGTGACAAGAGGTGCGGGACGGATAGCCCGTCCGCCCCGATGCCCTGTCGACCGGCGGGTACCGATCGACCCTTGCGACGACGTCTCATGGCGGCACCGCCATCGGCACACACGTATGAGACTCACTTCATACCCTATGCTAACCGTTTGGTTAATAATACCCCTCGGCTGAGACCGACCTCGTTGCAACCCCACTGTGACCAGCAGCACCGTCCACATGGTAGAAACTTCTATCTCGCAGGCAGCATGCTCGATAGCGTCAAAGCATGAAATCCGCACGTGACTTCATGTTGCTGACCCCTCCAGAGCAGCCTGAGACTGCTCCGCCTCTGGACGATGAGGGTTCGCTCGGCCCTGATCCTGACCACCCGTTCGTGCCTCCTGCCTTGTACCTGCCCTCGACTGGAGTGCCCAACGCGCAGGGTACGGAAATCGAGCTGCGGCGCTTGAGGGACGGCCGGATGGCGCTGCTGGCCTACACGGCCGTTGACCGCCTGGTGAAGTGCATGGGACCGAACCAGCCATGGGCGCTGTTCCTCACGGAGAACCTCAACGACCTCGCCGAGAAACAGCCCTTCGACGTCATCATGCTGGACCAGCGCGTCCCACAAGAACTCTGGCGCCAAGAGGAAAGGAGATAGTGATGGCTAAAGAAACTAAAATGAACTATGACGAAGCGGAGGACCTGAAGAAAAAATTCTACGCTGCTGAAAGTGACTTGGAAGGGAATAAAAACGACTTTCCCGACGATGTCGACGGTGGGGAAGGTAATGACTATATCGTTGCGATGCTTACTACAATTGCCGAAGAGGCGGGCGACATAGCTACTGCGTCAGGATTGGGCGGCGATAAGTTGGGTGCTGCGATAGATAAAGTGAGGGGCGTAGATGAGAGCGTTGCTCAAACCTTTCAAAGCATGGCAGAGGAGATGCAATGAGCACTGATGGAGATATCGACGTCACAATCCCCGGGAACTCAGGATCCGTCGAAACTGCAGCACAGTGGATGGATAGGCTTCGAGATGACGCAAACACCGCCAGTGAGCTGCATAACAAAATCTTTGTTAGCGACGCCACCGGCGGAGAGATCGCTAAGGCCCTCGCCTCATATAGTGCCCCGCTTAGGGACGCCAGCCACGACGTCTACCAACGAGCAAGGGACTCGGCGGACGTCATGCATAGCTTCGCAAAACAACTCAAGTGGCGCAAAGAGGACATGAAGGAGCATCTCGAAACGGCTCGAAGCGATGGCCTGAAAGTAGATGGAAACATCATCAAGTGCCCCTCCGAGGTTGAGCAGCCTGGCGACTTTCCCTGGCGAGGAACATGGGAAGCGCAAACCGAGTGGAATGCGAAGGATGCGGCGTATGATGAGTACGTCAGGAAATTGCGAGATTTCAAGAAAATTCGAGGGAGAGTTCAAGCCACTTTCCAGGAGTTGAACGACTGGATCGTGAACAATCTTGTTGCCGCTAAGGAAGCCGCACTTAAGAGCCTCTACGGGAACGTCATCAAAACTTTCACCGAAAACACTTTAGGTGCCGCAGTGGCCGATGGTGGCGCCTATGAGAACGTATATCGCAACGCCGCTTCGGATCTTCGCACCACGGCCGCCAACCTTGCTAATAGCCGGAGCGCCGCCAGCTCTGCCGCGACCCGCAGTAAACCACCAAGCCAGAAAGACATCGAGAAGGCCTTGAAAAGGTCGAAGGCTTCGGCGATGGAGCGAGCCGCGGAGGATATCGAATCTGCCGGAAGTGGGGTAAAAAAATTTATTGGAAAGACTGTGGCCGTAGGTGGCCCGATAGCCGATTTGGCTATGGGAACTCCCGCCGCAGAAGTGGCGGTGTCGACCGTCGCGGGTATCGGCGCAGTTGCCATGCTTCCAGAGGAGGCCGCTGCCGCGGCAGTGATCACCGTAGGCACTGTTGCGGCTGTAGGTGCCGGTTGGGCCTACAACCACATGGTTCCACTGAAGTATCGCGAACAGATCAACCACCCTTGGGAAGAAGCGAAAGATGGAGCGTCGAAGGCAGTGGACGGCGCGACGAACTGGGCACAGGATACCGCGGACTCCGTGAAGGATGGGGTGGCTGATGCGTGGCATTTCGCTTCGGGGTACGTAGGACGACACACGAACTGGATGTAGCGACCATGCCCATGTTCGGTCGACTTGAACCGGCTGACTGTGAGAGACCATCACGCTGGCTCAAGGGGAAGCATGTTTGAATGACTCTATTTCAAAAGCTCTCCCCTATGGATGGAGACACGTCCACAGCGCAAGATTGTGGACGTGCAGACCAGGTTAGGGGCCTGGAGGCGTTTATAATGCTGATGGCTGGGATCGGTCTGGTGCTCCTGTCATTTGCCTATTGCTCATCCATTGCATTCATCGCATGGATGATGCTCGTAGGTTGCTCCTGCATTGCTTATGGACTCCATAGATGCGTTATCTATGCACAAATACGCCACGCAGAACGACGTTGGCGCTGTGATGGAACTCGTGTCAAATTCGTTCCGTCTTGGCTGTGCGAGACTGGCGAGATTCTTGTGAACTCAATGATGGCTTTGTCGTCACTGTTGTCTCTGTGCCTTGCGGTATTCTCTGGTCTGGATGAGCCGGGTGATACCAGAGCGTTCTGGCTCTCACTCCTGATGACAGCCTTCTGTGCATCAGCATGGACAGCCACTCCCTTGTATCGCCCCGGAGCTCCCTCCTTCGAGGTATCTCCTCACGGCCTTTTTCTGCGGCCAGCAGGGATTCGTCACAAATTCGTCTCCTGGGACTCTTCACCTATGTTCCTGAAATACAGAACGATAAGAGGGGTTCCCCGTGTCTTGCTGGCAACGAGTAGCGAGACTATCTACTTCTCAATAGGCGGCTTACCTCTCGGGTGTGAGCAGCTACATAAACTTTTGGTGTTCTACAACAATCATCCTGAACTTCGTGACGAACTCACTCAGCAGCACGGCCTGGAACGCGTCAGGGAATTGATGTACGCCTCATTAAACGAAGTGGAAGCAGGTCTCGCCAGGGAACGCGCACAGTCCGCGAATCGGCCGACTCAATCACACGAGCGGTAATCATACGCTCACAAGCCCAATCATCACCAATAACCTCCCCCAGCCTAGGTGGACATAGGCTCCGCGCAGGGCCTGCCACAGCAGTGTGTTGTCTCATGACTTCTGAGAGTTTCGGATGCCTTGACATCTCAAGGCACCGGTGCGGCGGGTGGATCGAGCTTGATTATCGTCACTCACCCAGCCGGCAGGAGGCGGGCGCGGTCAAACAGGTGGCTCCTGGCGTCGTCTGGGCGCAATGCACGAGGGTCGGGGGCTACTGGGCCGGGTTCGGGTATACTCAATAGGGGTGGGGCTCTCGTGCAGTACGCACACCCCTTGGCCAGTGCACCTCCACCCTCGTGCAGTAGGCAGCCCCGAGGAAGGAGCTCGGGCCAAAGCCAGCGTTGAGGCAGTGTCAAGCCCCGGGTTTTGTGGAGGCTGGTTTATCTGGTGCCGGTGGTTGCCGGTTGTGATTGTTCCTGGCGGTGGTGGTCGTGGTTGGTGTCGGGCGCCCAGGCGGCTTCGTGCTCGGCGGGGGTACGCATCCCGATGGCGCAGTGAGGGCGAATGGTGCCCGTACCAGTGGACCCTGGATATCTCCGCCTTGAGGACCTCGTCGCGCAACGACCTGGCTGATGGGGGGCAGGTCTTGGCTGCGTGAGTCAGGTGCTCGGGGCGATCTTGACTCCGGCGCCAGTGAAGCACCTTGCAGATCGGCCAGGCCCCAAACTCCTTCTTCTTGGTCTCGATGTACTGGCAGATCAACGGGACGGGCGCTCACACTCCGCCGCGTTAGACAAGCTGACGTGCTCTTTGGGATCGCGTTGGCTCTTCGCAGCTCTCGGTACCTCTTTCTCCAGCTCCTTGATCCGCTGTGCCTCGTCAGTGGTGGTTCCCGGCCTCAGACCACGTCGACCTGGGCCTTCTTGACCCAGGTGCGCAGAGCCTCAGGGTGGACACCCAGCTCGTCGGCGATCCTGCAGATCGCGCCCTTGGCCCGCACCGGGCCAGCCAGCGCCTCCAACGCCCGTCCTCGTGGCCCGCTCGCGCAGCTCATCAGGGTACCTCGTCTATCCCAATGACAGTGATCCTTACCTCGCATCACTGCCCCCATCAAACCCAGGGCGGTTCACTAAGCGTCATGAGTCAGGCCAGACCAACGGCAAGATCGAGCACTTCCACCACACCCTGGCCGACGGCTGGGCCTACGCCCGCCACTACACCTCCGAGACCCAACGCCGCCAGGCCCTACCCGCATGGCTGCACCTCTACAATCAC
>ERZ772955.2318-NODE-2318-length-10419-cov-4.877460_pt1 | contig 10419 bp, 8 predicted proteins | sample MGYA00511133_ERZ772955 | MGnify/ENA primary metagenome ERZ772955 (study PRJEB29015, sample SAMEA2737914) | human oral metagenome | biome: human oral; feature: human-associated habitat; material: dental | place: China | collected 2149 ... | reverse complement strand
AAATATGATGAAATAAATATTGTTTGCGTAGGCGGTGGTTGTTTTAATAATTGGGAGTATACCCTATTTAATAAGCTAGGTATTGCAAATAGAATCTTCCAATATGATTTAAAGGATAACATGTTGACATTTTTTTATAAGAATGCATTAATGTTTGTATTTCCTTCGTTATACGAAGGATTCGGTATTCCTATTTTGGAAGCTTTTTCTTGTGAATGTCCCATTGCTTGTAGCAATGTAAGCTCTTTACCAGAAATAGCACAAGATGCTGCTATTTATTTTGATCCTTGCAGCCAGGAGTCTATTAGTGATTCAATTTTAAAACTTTTGGATGATATTAATATTAGAAAAGAAATAATCATGAAAGGGAAAGAGAGGCTTAAGGAGTTTTCTTGGGAAAAAACGGCACAAAAAACAGAAAATATCTATAAAGAATTAATATGAAGACGGCAATTATAACTGGAGTTAGTGGACAGGATGGAATATATCTTGCGAAATTTCTTTTACAAAAAGGATATAGGGTTGTAGGAACATTAAGAAGTTACAGAAATACAAATTATAAAAATTTTAAATATCTTAATATTGAAAATAATATTATATTTTTAAAATTGTATATAAAAATGTTGACTTATAAAGTTATTGTGCTATAATAACTTTATAAAAAATTAAAAATCTGCAACAACTGTATTTGACTAAAATTTTTTAAAACTTAATAAAAAGAATTTAAAAATACGTTGGTTGCGGGAAAGGAAGAAAAATGAAAAAATTATTGATTATTTTGTCAATGCTTATGACATTTGTACTAGGTTGTGCCAAAACTTTTGAAGTAAACACAGAACCTGGAAGTAAAGTTCCAAATTTTGAACTAAAAGATTTTAAAGGAGTAAAGACAAAAAGTAGAAAAATCTTTAATAACGGTAAACCAACTTTGTTTATAGTGGCTGCCGAATGGTGTCCAGATTGTCATATGGAACTACCTGATGTACAAAAGTTTTATGAGGAAAATAAAGACAATGTAAATGTGGTAGTTGTATTTACAAACAAAAAATCTTCATTATTAAATGCAAAAAAATACGTGGAAACACAGAAGTTTACTTTCCCTGTGTACTACGACCTTGATGGTTCAATTTCAAAAGGATTTAAAATAACTGAAGTTCCGACTAACGTTAAAATAAATAAATCTGTAATAGAAGATGTTCAAAAAGGGACTATGAAAATTGACGGATTAAACAAAATGTTTGAAAAATAAAAAAATTTTTTATAAAAATGAAAAATACAGGATTTTTATTATTTTAAATAAATTTCCTGTATTTTTAATTTAATAATTTATAAAATTATTTTTGTAAAGAAAGAAAATATTTTACCAATTCTTCTTCAATTTTATCGTTAAATTTTCCAATTCTATAATTGTATTTTAAATCTTCAAAATTATCTGGATTTTTTTCCATTTCTTCTCTCACAACTTTTGGAAACTCATTCCAGAATAATTCATAATTTTCTCCCTTTTTGGCAAATAAAGACGGTATTCTTATTTTTTCTCCTTCTTTTAGATTTGGAAAAAACTCAGCTCCAGTTTTTCTATTTCGATAATCTATTTTAATTTTATCGTTCAAATCGCTAAATTTTTTCAAAAATGTAACCGCAGCTCTGCAATCTGGACAGTAAACTTGCGCAATTGCAACAATTTCTATTTCTTTTTCAATATTTTTTATTGCTTTTACCGTTTTTTCCGAAAGCTGAACTTTTTTTATAATTCTTAACTGTTTTTTATCTTCCTGCTCTTCTGTAACTTCATATTTTAAATAATCTTCAAATGTAGCCATAAAATCTTTATCCTTTCAATCTTTTAAACTATTCAATGATATAATTGAATACTATCATATTTAATTTTATAAGTCAAGATTTTTTTTATATAAACATGGCAAAATAATAATTTGGTGAACTACTCCCAATTATAGAAAGCCTACGATTTCTTGCTATCTTTTTATTAAAAAAATGAAAAAATTAACTTAAATTTCACTCTTTCGTTGTAAAATACTTATTTTTTTGGTATAATTTTATTTATAAAGTAAAAATTTTTTAAATAAGGAGAGAAAAATGGATTATGGACAGTTAGTTAAACTGATTAACGACATTAATAGCTTTATTGCTAGTAATATTCTGATGTGGGGGTTGCTTGGGGTTGGAACTTATTTGAGCTTCCTTCTGGGATTTCCACAAATTACAAAAATAGGCTATGCTTTTAAAATGGTATTTGGAGGGCTGTTTAGAAAAACTGAAAATTCTAATGAAGGTTCTATGTCTTCGTTTCAAGCATTGGCGACGGCTGTTGCGGCACAAGTTGGAACTGGAAATGTGGCGGGAGTTGCCACTGCCATTACTGCCGGGGGACCTGGTGCAGTTTTTTGGATGTGGGTTTCGGCATTTTTAGGAATGGGAACAATTTTTACAGAAGCGGTTTTGGCGCAAAAGTATAGAAAAAGAATTCACGGAGAACTTGTTGGAGGACCTGCATATTACATTTCAAGAGGACTTAAGAAAACAGGAAAATTCGCCAAATTTTTAGCTGGTTTTTTTTCTGTGACAATTATTTTGGCACTTGGATTTATGGGAAATGCAGTTCAATCAAATTCAATAGCTGCGGGAATAAAAGGAATATCTGGACTTGAAAATATAAATCCTGGTATAATAGGAATTATAGTTGCGATTTTAGCCGCTTTAATTTTTATCGGTGGAATGAATAAAATTGCGAAATTTGCTGAGTTAGTAGTACCTATTATGGCTGCGGTGTATATTTTGGCAAGTATTTTGGTACTGCTGATATTTCATAAAGAAGTTATACCTACATTTACTTGGATTGTAAAAAGTGCATTTAGTCCTAATGCAGTTGTGGGAGGAATTGCTGGAGCTAGTATGAAAGTAGCTGTTCAAAAGGGAATTGCCAGAGGTCTGTTTTCAAATGAAGCAGGAATGGGTTCAACTCCTCACGCTCACGCTGTGGCACATGTGAAACATCCTGCAGAGCAAGGGCTTTCAGCTATGGTTGGAGTATTTGTCGATACAATTTTGGTGTGTAGTGCAACTGCGCTATCTATTTTAGTTACAAAGGCTTACATTTTAAAAGATGCAAATGGAGATTTTCTTGTGGGAGCACAACTGACACAAGGTGCTTTCAAAAGTTCTTTTGGAGAATTTGGGGCAATACTTTTAGCCGTTTGTCTAGCATTTTTTGCATTTACAACGATAATCGGGTGGTATTATTTTGGAGAATCAAATATCAAATTTTTATTTGGGAAAAAGATGCTTTTGCCATATAGAATTGTTGTAATTCTTTGTATAATAGCAGGTTCACTGCAAGAAGTAAAAATTGTATGGTCGCTAGCTGATATATTTAACAGTTTAATGGTGCTTCCGAACTTAATTGCGATTGTCTGGATGTCATTTGAAGTAAAAGCGCTTTTCAAAGATTATAAAGAAAAGTTTGCAAAAGGGAATGTAACTTATGATTATAGTGAAGAAGATAAATAATTTTTATTAAACACAGAAAATTAAAAAAAATAAAAAATAGAACTATCTGAAAAATAATAAAAAGATAGTTCTTATTTATTTTAAATTAAATGTAAAATTAAGTTTTTTATCAAATGAAAAAAATCACTTGACAATTTTTAGTAAAAGTAGTAGTATTATTATATCAAAATGAAGTATATACTTATAAATTATTGGGAGGAATCATAAATGGCAGTTAAAGATTTGGACAGTTTGAAGGAATTGATTGCTCGTGTACGACGAGCGCAGGAAGAATTTTCAACATTTGACCAAGAAACAGTTGATAAAATTTTTAGAAAAGTAGCTCAAAAAATTAATGATGAAAGAATTACACTTGCAAAAATGGCAGTGGAAGAAACAGGAATGGGAATAATAGAAGATAAAGTTATCAAAAATCACTTTGCTTCGGAATATATTTATAATAAATACAAAGATGAAAAAACTTGTGGAGTTTTGGAAGAGGATAAATCTTATGGAGTTAAAAAAATAGCTACTCCAATAGGAGTTATAGCAGGAGTTATACCGACTACAAATCCAACTTCAACAGCAGCTTTTAAAATATTATTAACATTAAAAACGAGAAACGGTATTATTTTATCACCACATCCAAGAGCAAAAAAATGTACGATTTATGCAGCAAAACTTGCATTGGAAGAAGCTATTAAGTACGGAGCTCCAAAAGATATAATCGGATGGGTGGATGAACCAAGTGTGGAATTATCTAAAGAACTTATGGAAAATGCTGATTTAATCCTTGCAACAGGTGGACCTGGAATGGTTAAAGCGGCTTATTCATCTGGAAAACCAGCAATCGGAGTTGGAGCTGGAAATACACCAGTTATAATTGACGAGACAGCTGATATAAAAATGACAGTGAATTATATTTTAATGTCTAAAACATTTGATAACGGAGTAATTTGCGCAACTGAACAATCTGTCATTGTGGACAATAAAATTTATGACAGAGTTAGACAGGAATTCTTAGACAGAGGTGCCTATATATTAAACGAGGAAGAAAAACAAAAGGTTAGGGAAATTTTGTTTGTAAATGGCAGATTAAATGCGGAAGTAGTTGGAAAAGGTGCTTATATAATTGCACATATGGCAGGACTTGAAATTCCTCATACTGCAAAAGTATTAATTGGAGAAGTTGAATCAACAGGAATGGAAGAACCGTTTGCACACGAAAAATTATCACCAGTACTTGCAATGTACAGAAGTGAGAACTTTAAAGATGCACTTGATAAAGCGGAAACATTGGTTGAATTAGGAGGACTTGGACATACTTCGGCTCTTTATGTAAATTTGGCAGAAAGAGAAAAAATCGATGAATTTGGAAGAAAAATGAAAACAGGAAGAACACTAATTAATATGCCGGCTTCACTTGGAGCAATTGGAGATGTGTTTAACTTTAAATTGGAACCATCATTGACACTTGGATGCGGTTCTTGGGGTGGAAACTCAGTTTCTGAAAATATCGGAGTAAAACATCTTATCAATGTTAAAACAATAGCGGAAAGAAGGGAAAATATGTTGTGGTTCAAAGTGCCTCAGAAAGTATATTTTAAATATGGTTCACTTCCAACAGCTTTGGAAGAATTAAAAGGAGAACATAAAAAAGCGTTTATCGTAACAGATAGCGTGCTAGCAGAATTGGGATACACAGATCACATTACAAAAGTCTTGGAAGAAATCGGAATTGACTTTAGAATTTTCTCTGATGTAAAAGCAGATCCATTACTTAGCTCAACTCAAGAGGGAGCAAAAGCTATGCTTGAATTTAAGCCAGATGTAATTATTGCGCTTGGTGGAGGTTCAGCGATGGATGCCGCTAAGATTATGTGGGTTCTATATGAATATCCAGAAACTAAATTTAAAGATTTGGCAATGAGATTTATGGACATAAGAAAAAGAATTTTGCCATTCCCTAAAATGGGACTAAAAGCTAAATTTATTGCAGTTGCAACATCAGCTGGAACTGGTTCAGAAGTTACACCATTTTCAATTATTACAGATGATGAAACTGGAGTAAAATATTCACTTGCAGACTATGAATTAACTCCAAATGTGGCGATAAATGATCCAGAATTAATGCTTTCAATGCCTAAAGGACTTACTGTGGCTTCAGGAATTGATGTATTTACTCACGCACTTGAGTCTTATGTTTCAGTTATGGCGACAGAATATACAAAACCTTATTCATTGGAAGCGGCTAGATTGGTATTCAAATATCTTCCAGAGTCAGTTGATGGTGGAGCAAAAGCTATAAAAGCTAAAGAAAAAATGGCAAATGCTTCTTGTCTTGCAGGTATGGCTTTCGCAAATGCATTTTTGGGAATTAACCACTCGCTTGCACATAAATTAGGTGGAAAATTCCATATTCCTCATGGAATTGCAAATGCACTTATATTAGAAACTGTAATAAGATATAATGCTGCTGACGCACCTACAAAAATGGGAGTTTTCCCTCAGTACAGATATCCAAACGCAATGCAAAGATATGCAGAAATGTCTGACCATTTAGGATTTGGAAAAGATGTACATACAAAAGAAGAAAAAATGGAAAAATTAATTGACGGAATTGTGGAAATTAAAAAACGAATTGGTATACCTATGACAATTAAAGATTGGGGAGTGCCTGAAAAAGACTTCTTGGAAGCAGTAGACGAAATGTCCCTAGATGCTTTTGATGATCAATGTACGCCAGCTAACCCAAGATATCCATTGATGGAAGAATTAAGAGAAATTTACTTAAAATCTTACTACGGAAAAGAATGGGAAAATGAAAAGGAAAGAGTAGCAAAGATTTTAAATTTTTAGTTTAAATTTTATTTACTGTTATCCTCATTATTATCTTCAATTTTTTTAGGGGCATCTAAATTATTGAAGACATTAATTAAACTATCTGAATCAACATCGTAGTAAATGTCATCATTAAAATAATCATTTTCTTCTGTATTGGAATTTCCAATTTCTCCAATTTCTTGATCAGTATTATCAGATTTTTTTGATGTATTATCTAGAATATTTTGGGAAATACTATCAGTATTTTTTTTATTATTCTGAATATCAGAAATTTGATTTTGAGATTTATTTTCTATTTCTTCTTTTATTTCTTTAGTTTCATTATTTTCATTAATTACGAAAATAGAATCGAAAATTACAAAGAAATCATTAATTGCAAAACTTTCCTTTTCTGTTTTTAACATAAGAATAGTACCTTCTAATAAAGCAATTAAAATTCTTGCTATTGTTTCAGGGACAATCTTATCATATTTTTCAGGAAAAGCATACTTTAATGTTGTTATAAAAAATGAAAATCTAAGTTCGATTTTTTTGTATGATTTTACAAGTTCTTCACGGATATTTTTATTAATATCAGATAGTTCTAAAGCTAGATTTCCAAGTGGACTCCCACCGTGAAATTTGTTATTTACAATATTTTCAAAATATTTTTCAAAAAAATAGTGAAATTTTTGAATTGACAAGTCATCTACATTATTGTTAAAAAAATTTATAAGATTTTCAGTATGATATTTTATAACAGCAATAAGAAGTTCTTCCTTGCTGGAAAAAAATTTATAGAAAATATCATTAGGCATTTCACAAGCCTTAAAAATGTCGGTTAATTCCGTGTTTTTGTAGCCTTTATAATAAAAAAGTTTTGCACTTTGTTGTATTATAAAATTTTTGCTATATTTTTTAGTCATTAAATTTACCTCTTTACAGTATTTTGTATATATTTTATAATTTAATTTGAGGATTGTCAATAAAAATAATTAAAAACTATAAATAAATAAAAGGATGTGATTTTATGAAATACAATTTTGATGAAATTATTGACAGAAAGAGCAATCATTCTGTAAAATACAATGAACTTATAAGAAAATTTGGAGTAGATGATGTAATTCCGCTTTGGATTGCAGATATGGACTTTAAGACAGCGCAGCCCATAATTGATGCTCTTGAAAAAAAAGCTCAGCACGGAATTTTTGGATATGTTTACCGTCCTGATGAATATTTTGAGTCATTTATAAATTGGCAAAAAAGAAGATTCGGATGGGAACCAAGAAAGGAATTTCTTAGTTTTAGTATTGGAATTGTACCAACACTTGGATCATTAATACAGCTTTTTTCTGAAAAGGGTGACAAAATTTTAATACAGACACCTGTTTATTCAGAATTTTATGATATTAGTGAAGATAATGCAAGAATTATTATCGAAAATAAATTTATTGAAAAAAATGGAGAATATTCGCTTGATTTGGAAAATTTGGAAAATAAATTAAAAGAAAACCCAAAATTATTTATTTTCTGTAATCCTCACAATCCTTTAGGACATGTGTGGACACATGAAGAATTAGAAGCAATTGGGAATTTGTGCATAAAATATAAAGTTCCTGTAATTTCAGATGAAATTCATGCTGACTTGACATTGTGGGATAACAAGCATATTCCAATGGCAAGTGTCTCTGAAGAAATTAGACAAAATACGATAACTTGTACTTCGACAGGAAAAGCCTTTAACCTTGCTGGTCTTCAAAGTGCCACAATAGTTTTCAATAATTTGGAAGTAAAAGCCAAATTTGACAGATTTTGGAAGGATTTGGAAGTTCATAGAAATAATCCGTTTAATTTGGTTGCTACAATTGCGGCCTATTCTGATGGTGGAGAGGAATATTTAAAGCAATTAAAGAAATATTTGGAAAATAATATTTTATTTTTAAATAATTTCTTTAAGGAATATATTCCAGAAATTACGCCAAATATTCCGCAAGCAACATATTTAGTATGGCTAGACTGCAGAAAATTATGTGAAAAATTTGGATTTAATCAGGAACAGCTTGAAAAATTTATGCTGACAAAGGCAAAATTGGGATTAAATGAAGGGCGAGTATATCAAAGGGGATTAGAAGGATTTATGAGATTAAATACAGCTTGCCCTAGAGCAGTTTTAGAAAAAGCGTTAAATCAGTTAAAAGATGCAATTTCAAATGAAAATAAAAAATTAAAATAAAATAATTTTATTAATAATTACATACACCTACACCTTAATAAGTAACTACAAAGGAATAATTAAGTAATTTCTATTTATTAGCCTGTATAATTACAACATACAATTATGACAATACATGAAAATTATAAAAAAACCGATTGTTATGATGGAATAGAAACGAAAAAGTAAATATATGGACAATTTTATAGTTGTTGCCACTTATAAAGTAAAGGAGGTGTATGTAATTTATGGCAAACATTAAGGAAATTTATTTGGCTGGAGGTTGTTTCTGGGGTGTGGAAAAGTTTTTTAAAATGGCTCCAGGTGTTATTAAAACATCAGTTGGCTATGCAAATGGACAAACTCTTGATACTAATTATGATATTTTAAAAATGACTGATCACGCTGAAACTGTGCATATAACGTACGATGCAGATCAAGTATCTCTAAATCAGCTTCTCAACTATTATTTCTCAATAATTGACCCGACAAGTATTAATAGACAGGGACTTGATGAAGGTCGTCAATATAGAACTGGAATTTATTATGTGGATAAAGATGAATTAAATACAATAAGGACAAGGGTAGAAAATGAGCAGAACAGATATTCAAGAGAAATTCAAGTAGAAGTTAGGCCGTTAAAACATTATATCCTAGCTGAAGAATACCATCAAAATTATTTAGATAAGAATCCTAATGGATACTGTCATCTGGATCTTGAAAATGCTATAAAAATTTTTTCAAAGGAATAAAATAAGAGTATAAAATAATAAGTCGGGAAATCCCGACTTTTGCTTTTTTTGATTTTATCTATTTTCCATTAGAATAATGGATTTATTATGAATTTTATTTTTTAAATTTAAGTATTAATTGCTATTACTTGAATTACCTGAATTTGATTTATTAGAATTTATAATATCTTTACTTAAAACAGAATATAAAAGATTTACATATCTCTTGGCTGCGTGAGGTTTTGGATGTGTTCCATCCTTGTAAAAATATTGCTGTTTTCCTTTTGAATATGAATACCAGTCGATTACTTTTATATTTGGATTTTCAGAACTTACTTTTTTAATTTCTGCATTAACGCTATCTTGCCAAGGATCAGGCATAACTGTATTTATAAAGTAAACATCATGACCTTGCAACGTTTGTAAAACAGATTTCATATCCTTTTCAAAAATTGTACCATTTGTACCAAGAGCAATAACGACTATTTTTTTCAATTTTCCATTTTGAGCAAAATTCTTTAACATGTTTGGCAATTCATAAAATTGGCGACCGACTTTTGTTTCTATAATGGCATTTGGATATTTTTTCTTCAAATCAAATTTTGTCATATGAAGTACCGAATCTCCAATAAACAATATTTCCCTTTCATCGTTTGGATATTTTTTCAAAATTTCATCTTGAATTTTAGATTCCGCTTCAATACTTTTTGAAGGTGTATTTAAAGCCGCCAGCAATTTATCTATTGTCAGTTCTTCATTTTGGGAATTTTGTACTGCTGCAGAAGCAGTATTTGCTGGAGTTTCCTTTTTATTTTCTTCAGCGGCTGGAGTCTCCAAAGCTTTTTGAACTTCCTTCATTTCTTCCAGATCTTTATTTTCATAAACTGGAGAATATACTAAAATTGCAAGAATAGCGGCTAAAACTGGATAGCTAGCATAATTTATAGCTTTCTCATATTTCTTGCTATTTTTTTCAAGCAGAATATAGCATAGTTCTGAAATTACAATTAGAATAACAACTTGAATGAAAAATTTCTGCATATTTGAAAGTTTTGCCCATTTAAAATATTCACGTGTAAATATCATAATAGGGTATTGCCATAAATAGTACTGATACTGATGCTGTCCCAATCTTATAATTGGATC
>ERZ772955.2315-NODE-2315-length-10432-cov-56.476246_pt1 | contig 10432 bp, 9 predicted proteins | sample MGYA00511133_ERZ772955 | MGnify/ENA primary metagenome ERZ772955 (study PRJEB29015, sample SAMEA2737914) | human oral metagenome | biome: human oral; feature: human-associated habitat; material: dental | place: China | collected 2149 ... | reverse complement strand
AGGGTGAAGCCTTCCTCCTTCATCACAGAAGCCCTCCATAAAAGGCAAGAAGATCATCGGCAAAAAGCAGGGAAAGAACCGCGCCCAAGGCAAGAAACGGCGCGAAGGCGATGCGTCGCCCGCGCTTTTCACGCCCGAAGAGCAACAGGCAGAAGGCTGCGAGTCCGCCGCTGAAAAAGGCGAGGAAGAGCGCGAGCGCGACGCCCTCCAAGCCGAGCCAAAGTCCCAGCGCGAAGCCGAGCTTCACATCGCCGCCGCCCATGCCGCCGCGAGAAACAAGGCGCAGGAGGTAAAGGAAGCCGCCAGCGAGAAAAGCGGCGAACACGAGGTTTTCCAGCGGCAGAGCGCCTAAAAACAGCGAGAACGCAATGCCGATGACGCAGAACGGCAAAACGAGGCGGTCAAAAACGAGGCCGTGCCGCCAGTCGAGCAGGGAGATGCGCCAGAGAAATGCGAAGAAAAGCCAGCGCTGGAAGAACACCATGCCGAAACCGTCCATGCGCCAGAAAAACAACGCCGCACAGAGCGTCCCGCCGACAAATGCCGCCTCGCCGCAAAAGGGCAGCGACTTCACGCGCTGAAAACCGTGCATCGTCAAGTGCCCGACGCTTCTTTCTTTTCCGCCCTGCCAAACGCCTGAAGGGGGTGCTCGTCAAGCGTCGCCTGCAGTTCTCCATCCACTTCCTTCAGCGCGTAACTCGCACCCGCCTGCTGCGCCCCCGTTTCATCGCGCAGGAAATATTTTCCCGATGGCGGCTTCAGTGCGTCGAGATTGACAACATACTCCTTCAGCTGATCCAAAGTCTTCGGATTGACGCCCTTTTCCGCACGATAAAGCCCCACCGCCGTGTTGAGCGTGCTGAGGTCGGCCTGAATCTTCGACGTGTTCGCGAGCGTCATCGACTGCGAGAACTTCGGCACGGCGACGGCGGCGAGCACGCCGATGATGCAGATGACGAGGAGCATTTCAAGGAGCGTGAAGCCCTCCTCGCCTAAGGGGCAGTGCCTCTTTCGTCCACTCCTGCATCGGCTCTCGTCCCGCGCCTCGAATGCGCCGGCCATCGCCCCCTGCCGCCCGCTCTCCTTCTGCCGCATTTTCTTTTTGAGCAGCATACATCCGTACATACGACATCCCTCCCATCCCAAAATCTTCAACTGTCCTACGATGCAATCCTTTTCAATAGCCATAAGAGCCAATCATCTCCAACAATGGCAGAGCGACCGCAAGGACGACCGTTCCGACGACCGCTCCCAGAAAGAGCACAAGCAGAGGCTCCAACATCGCCTCCATGCGCTCGGCGCGCATCTCGCCCGCAAAGCGGCAGAAATCCGCCGCCTTTTCGAGCATCGCCGCAAGCTCGCCCGTATGCTCGCCCGCACGCACAAGCTCCCAGACGAGCGGCGGCACGACGCTGCCCGCCAAGGCTGCGGCCAGCGTGCCGCCGCGCTCGACCTCGCGCCTCGCCCTCGAAAAGAGCGCGGCGAGGAAGCGGTTCTGCACGACGCCTTCGGAAGCGGCCAGCGCCTCGTGCAGCGCACTGCCGCTCTCCATGAGTACGGCGAGCGTGTCGAAGAGCGTCATAAGCTCCAAGTCAAGGCGCAGCCTGCCGAAAAGCGGCAGGCGCAAAAGAAGGCGGTCAGCGAAAAAATGCAGCCGCCTCTCGCGATAGAGAAGCCGAAGCGCCAAGGGCAGAAGGAAAAGAGCCGCAAGGACTGCGCCGCCGTGCCGCTCGAAGAGACTGCCGATCCCGAGCACGAGCCGCGTCGGCAGGGGCAGTTCCACGGCAAGACCGTCGAGCATGTGGACGAAGTTCGGCAGCACGAAAATGAAGATGAACGTCACGGCGAACACCGCCGCCAATGCGAGCAGCGCAGGATAAACGAGCGCCGTCTGCAATTTCTCCCGCACGCGCCAGCTCTTTTCCTCCTTGTCGGCGAGACGCTTCAACAGAGGCTCCAAACTGCCGCCCGCCTCCCCCGCGCGGACGAGGGAGGAAATCGTCGGCGGGAACACCTCGCCGTGCTGCGCCATCGCCTCGGCGAGCGTCGAGCCATGCGCCATGCGCCGCGCCATATCCGAAAGCATCGCCCGCCTCTTTTGCGGCGCATCCACCGCGAGGAGCTGCAGGCTCTCGTTCGCGGCAAGTCCCGCCGCAAGCATCAGCGCCAACTCGCGGCAGAACACCATCGCGTACTTGCGATCTGCTGCACGGCGGCGGGCGAGATGCAGCGCGGACTTTCGCCGCAGAGCCACGGCGAAGAGTCCGTGCGCCTGAATGAGCCGCGCCGCCTCCGTGCGCGTGGCGGCTTCCACTTCGCCTCGCCGCAAGTCTCCCGCTTCCGTGCGTGCCGTATAAGAAAAGGACGCCAAATCGCCGCCTCCCTTCGCGCAAGTCCCCTGTACTAGCGCCCCTCGCCAAAGGCGTCGCCGTCGACAAGCGCCGTCTCTGCCGCTTCGCGCGTAATCTTGCCCGCGCGAAGCAGTCCCTCGACGGACTGCGCCATCGTCTGCATGCCCTGCGCCCCGCCCGAGAGGATAGCGCCTCGGAGCTGCGCAACCCTGCCCGTGCGGATGAGGTTTCGCACGGCGGGCGCCGCGACGAGCGCTTCCGCCGCCAGCACGCGCCCGCCGCCCGCCTGCGGCAGAAGCCGCTGGGAGAAAATGGCGCGAAGCACGAGTGCGAGCTGATGGCGCATCTGCTGCTCCTCGCCCGCGAACATCCCCTCGATGCGAAGAACCGCCTCCGCCGCATCCCTCGTGTGAAGCGTCGCCAGAACGAGGCATCCCGACTCCGCCGCCTGCAGCGCGATGCGCACCGTTTCGCGCTCGCGCATCTCTCCGATGAGAATCACGTCGGGATCTTCTCGCAAAACATCCCGAAGCCCCGCCGGGAACGACGGAAAATCCCTGCCGAGCGTGCGCTGGCTGATGAAGCAGCGCTTCGGCACGAAAGCGTACTCGACGGGATCTTCAAGCGTGATGATGTGCGCGGCGCGGCTTTTGTTCATCTCCTCGATAAATGCCGCAAGCGTCGTCGACTTGCCTGCTCCCGTGCGCCCGCCGACGAGGATCAGCCCGTCTCGCGCCCTAAGAAGCGAAGAAAGCACGGACGGCACGCCGAGGCTCGAAAGCGCCGGAATCTCTCGCGGCAGGAGGCGCACGGCAATCGCCCAAGAACCGCTCATGCCGTACACATGCGCACGACAGTGCCTCTCTTCGAGCGCGAGGGAAAGATCCAGACTCTTCTCCTGCCGCAGACGCTCATGCTCCGCCTCGGTCAGAATAGGCGCGAAGAAATCCGTCAGTTCCGCCTGCGTCAAAGAATCCTCCGATAGCGGCGTCATCTCGCCGTCGAGCCGCAGAAACGGGCGCTGCCCCGCCGCTAGATGCACGTCCGACGCCCCTCGCGCAAAGCCTTCGGTGAAGATGCCCGCTATCCTAGACGCCGCCATCGTCAGCCCCTCCGCAATCCCCTCTCGTCTCTCTCGAAAAAGTTCCATGAAAATCCGCTGTATCCGCCTCGCCGTAGAGCACGCGCACCACCTCCGAAAGCGTCGTTCGGCCTTGCAGCGCCTTTTCTATGCCGTCCTCCGCCAGCGTCCTCATGCCCTGCCGCCCGGCAAGCTCGCGCATCTCCTCAAGCCCCGCTCTATGCACGATCGCCTGCTGCAGAGCCGCGTCGACGACGAGCAGTTCCTGCAGCGCGAGCCGCCCCGAAAAGCCCGTGCCGCCACAAGCCGCGCAGCCTGTCGCTCGCCACAGCCGTCCGGTCGACGACGCCCCCTCGGCCCATGCGGGAAGCGCCTCCTCGGACGGCTCGCGGCAGTGCGGACACAAGCGGCGCACGAGGCGCTGCGCGACGACGCCCGTCAGAGCCGCCGCGAGAAGATACGCGGGCACGCCCATGTCGAGCAGACGGAAGACCACGCCGAGCGCGTCCTTCGTATGCAGCGTCGAAAAGAGCAGATGGCCCGTCAGCGCAGCACGCACCGCCATCTCCGCCGTCTCTGCATCGCGGATCTCGCCGAGCACGATCTCGTCGATGTCCGAGCGCAGCATGGCGCGAAGACCTGCGGCATACGTCATGCCCGTCTTCTTGTTCACCTGGATCTGATTGACGCCCTCGATGCGGTACTCGGGCGGATCTTCGATCGTCATGATGTTGCGCTCGGGCGTATTGATCTCCGAGAGAGCCGCATAGAGCGTCGTCGTCTTGCCCGAATTGACCGGCCCCGTGATCAGAACCATGCCGCCGGGCTGATGGCACAAGCGGCGGAAAAGCGTCTCATTCTGCACGGAAAACCCGAGATTCCCGACGGAAAGAAGCGCGTGCGAGCGGTTCAAGATGCGAAGAACCGCCTTCTCCCCCGCGAGGAGCGGCAAGGTCGCCAGACGAAGATCGACGGCTTCGCCGCCCTCAGGCGGCACGTATGATATGCGCCCGTCCTGCGCCACGCGGCGCTCCACGCTTTCAAGATGTGCCATGACCTTCAATCGAGCAAGCAAAAACGCATGCACCTCCCGGGGGATCGGTGCATGCGTTTCCAATAAACTTCCATCAACACGGTAACGGATGCGGACGGCGCCCTCGAAAGGCTCTATGTGGATATCGCTCGCCCGCAGGCGCAGAGCCTCCGCGATCATGCGATCGACAAACTCCACGACGGGCACGCGTCCCGGCTCTCCCTGCCTCGGCAGAGCACGGCTCGCACTTCCCGTGCGCACGCTCTGTACGAGGCGATGGATCAGCCTCTGATACGAATCCTCTTCTGTCCTCTGCATCTTCGAGCCTCCAAAAGACTGCGGAATCACGGATAAATTCGGTCACCCATCTTCACACATTCGGGCGACTTCATTGATCCGCGCTTCCTTATCCATGAACATCTTGCTTCGGCTTTCGTGCTGACTTTCTTTTCGTTATGCCTTTATTGATTTATTACAGCTTGTTTCTTCTTGCTTTATTGATTTCCTGCCTTTTATTCCGCTGCTTTGTCATTTCGTCTCTGCTTCATTCTTCGCCGCTTGCTTCTCTTTTCCTTCCAGTGCCTCGCGCAGGGCGTGCGTCATCACAGCAAAATCCGCCTCTCGTCCCGTCCACAGGCGAAACGCCGCCGCCCCCTGCCCTACGAGCATCGCCTCGCCGTTCAGCGTCGGGCAGCCCAGCGACTCCGCACGCTGCAGGAACTGCGTCTTCGCGGGCGTATAGATGATGTCGTAGAAAAACGTCCGTGCGCACACCGCCTGCCAAGGGACGGGAGGCATCGCATCCGTCTGCGGCACCATGCCGAGCGGCGTCGTATTGACGACGAGAGCCGCCTTTCTGACGGCTTCCTCGAACGCCGCCTCGTTCCAGTCGAGAGCACAGACCTCGCCGTACTGCGCGAACTCCTCAGTCAAGGGACGCGCCTTCGGGGCATTTCGCACGCCGAGCGTGACCTCCGCCGCGCCAGAGCGCAGCAAACCGTAGAGCGCCGCGCGTGCCGCGCCGCCCGCGCCCAAGAGCACGACGCGCTTTCCCTCGACGGAAAAACCGCGCGCCGCCAACGCGCCGAGGAATCCCTCCACATCGGTGTTGAAGCCCTTGAGACGCCCTGCCTCGCACACGACCGTATTGACCGCCCCGATGGCACGCGCCGCTTCATCCACCTCATCCAGCAGAGGCAAGATCGCCGACTTGTGCGGAATCGTCACATTGAAGCCGCGAAACCCCAGCGCACGAAGGCCGCGCACGCCGTCTTCCAGCCTCTCGGGCAGGACGGGCAAGGCGACATAGGCATAATCCAGTCCCGCCGCCCGAATCGCCGCATTCTGCATCGCCGGCGAAAGCGAATGCTCGATCGGCGAGCCGATGACGGCAAGATTTTTTGTCTTCCCTGTAAACATCATTGTATTCTCCTTTATTGTAGCAAGCAGCACTTTCTTCCACAATAGGGGATTTATCCTAGAATTTTGAAAATTTTCCTACTATCTGCTTGTCTGCCACTTTTTTGTTCATCATAATCCTAGCAAGGAAACATCTTTTTGTAAAGAGCGCCTTCCTACGCATCGCCCTTTGTTGCAAAAAACCTACTGCCATAGTATACTAAATGACATTCAACCTTGCCATGTCAAACTGCAGGGACATATCCGACAGCAAAGGAGCGCTATGCCATGATAAAAGAAGCCATCCAAAAGATCGTCGGCAAGCACGATCTGACCTATGAAGAAGCTTACTGCGTAATGAACGAAATCATGAGCGGCAAGACGAGTCCGACCGAGAACGCCGCCTACCTCGCCGCACTCTCGACGAAGAGCGCCAAGGCCGAGACGACAGCAGAAATCGCCGGCTCTGCCGCCGCCATGCGCGAGCATGCGCTCGCTGTCGAGCATCCTGGCATCGACGTGCTTGAAATCGTCGGTACGGGCGGCGATCATGCAGGCAGCATCAATATATCGACGACGGCCTCCTTCATCATCGCCGCCGCCGGCATCGCCGTCGCCAAGCACGGCAACCGCGCGGCGTCATCGAAAAGCGGCGCCGCCGACTGCCTCGAAGCGCTCGGCGTCAACATCGACCTAGCGCCCGAAACATGCACAAAGCTTCTCAAGAGCATCGGCCTGTGCTTCATGTTCGCGCAGAAGTATCACACTTCGATGAAATACGTCGGCGCCATCCGCAAGGAACTCGGCATCCGCACCGTATTCAACATCCTCGGCCCCTTGACGAATCCCGCGCGTCCCGAGCTCATGCTCCTCGGCGTCTACGATGAATATCTGCTGGAGCCGCTGACCCGCGTGCTCATCGACCTCGGCGTTCAGCGCGGCATGGTCATCTACGGCACGGACTGTCTCGATGAGATCTCCATCAGCGCCCCGACGAAGGTCTCCGAGTTCAAGGACGGCTGGTACAAGACGTACACGATCGCTCCAGAAGACTTTGGTCTTGAGCGTGCCGAGAAGACGGCGATCGTCGGCGGCATGGCGAAAGAAAACGCCGCTGTGACGCGTGCTATCCTCACGGGAGCGCAAGGCGCGAAGACCGACATCGTGCTTTTGAATGCCGGCGCCGCCATCTACATCGGCGGCAAGGCCGACTCCATCAAGGAAGGCGTCGAAAAAGCCCGCGCGCTCATCGAAAGCGGCGCGGCGGAGAAGAAACTGCAGGAGTTCATCAAACAGTCGAAGGCCTGAGGACAGCCCCCCAAGCCGCAGTCTTGGGGGGCTTCTTCACGCCTTTCCCACTGTTATTTATATCAATATAAATTATTGATATGTTACATTTCTATAAAAACAGTATATAATAAAGAATACATGAGATTCACAATATTCCCCACAAGATTTTCTGGAAAGGCGGTATGAATCATGACGGAAAAGGCAGCGAAACCACGCATCGTCATCTTGGGCGGCGGCATTGCAGGCATACGCGCAGCGCGAAAGCTCGCGAACGAGGCGGTCGATGTCCTCATCATCGACCACAACAACTATCAGGTTTTTCAGCCGCTGCTCTATCAGGTGGCAACCTCGATGCTCTCGGCGGACGAGGTCATCTACCCGATCCGCAGCTTCTTCCGCAGCGCTTCGAACGTCAACTTCCTGCTCGCCGAAATCGAGGGAATCGACGCAGTAGCGCAGACCGTGCGCACCGATCAGGGTGATATCGGCTACGACCACCTCATCATCGCGCTCGGCTCGACGCCAAACTTCTTCGGCTCGAAAAGCATCGAGGAAAACTCCCTGCCCTTGAAGACGCTCGTCGACTCCATCGAGATTCGCAGCCACGTCCTCAAGGTTTTCGAAGAAGCCTCGCGTGAAACGGATGCGGCAAAGCGCAAGGCTCTTCTGACCTTCGTCTTCGTCGGCGCGGGCCCCATCGGCGTCGAAGGCTCGGGCGGCCTCTCAGAGCTCATCTACGACGTCTTTCAAAAGGAGTACCATACGATCGACTTCAGCGAGGTCGAAATCCATCTCATCGGCGCAGACCCCGGCGTCCTCATGATGATGCCGGAGAAACTGCGCGACGAGACCGTGCGCGTGCTCGAAAAGAAAAAGGTCGCCGTGCAGTGCTCGATGATGGTCACGGACTACGACGGCGAAACGCTTCGCTACAAGCCCTTCAGCGCTCCCAAGGACGCGCCGCTGCAGGAAATCAAGACGCGCACCGTCGTCTGGGCGGCGGGCGTGCGCCCCGTCGACTGCCTCGACGGACTTGACGTGCAAAAAGACCGCGGCCGCCGCATCATCGTCGATGACACGATGCACGCCATAGGCTTCGAGAACGTCTACGCCGCCGGCGACTGCTCAAGTTTCACGCCGCCCGAAGACGAGCGCCCGCTGCCGACGCTCGCACCCGTCGCACTCGCCGAAGGCGACGTCGCCGCCGCCAACATCCTGCACAAGCTCAAGGGCGAGCCGCTTGAGCATCTCGACTACAAGAGCAAGGGCGTCATGGCGATCATAGGCAACAGCGAGGCCGTCATGTCCGCCGGTCCTCTCGTCGGCAGGGGCTTCCTCGCATGGTCGGCATGGCTTTGGATTCACCTTCTGACGAAGGCGGGCTTCCATGCCAACGTTTCCGTCACATTCAAATGGTTCTTCAACTACCTCTTCGGTACGCGTCTCGGACGCATGATCACGCGCTGACCCTCATGAATCGCAAACAGCCCGCCAAGGCGCAAAGCCTTGGCGGGCTGTTTTGTCAACACAAGGATATCGGCACGATCAAATTCTTCTCTTCAACTAAAATATGATAGGATTTTATTTGGGTCGAAAAACAGGATATTGGCAAGGACTTCATTTCAAACCATGGCCACATTAAGAACTCTGTCCGATATACGACCGTTTTCCCGTATGCTATAATAAGCGAAAATTATCGCATACTGTTCATACCAGTTTTCTCTTTCTTCCTGCTCCCCCACAGGAGACAGGCATTACGAAAGGATGTGAAGCGAATGAACACACCCCGCACGCACCAACAGTTGTGCGCCCTCCTCTTCATCATCGTCAGCCTCCTCGCACTTGCCGCCCCATCCGCCGACGCTGCCGTGCTTCCTAAACCCTCGCAGCGCGAATACATCGTCGACACGGCAGGCATCGTTTCAGCAGAGGATCGCGCACAGATCGAGAAGATCGGCGAAGAGCTGCGCGAAAAGACGAAGGCGGAAATCGTCGTCGTGACCGTCGCCACCTTGGACGGCACAGACATCGAATCGTACGCAAACGAGCTGTTTCGCAGCTGGGGCATCGGCGACGCGAAGCAAAGCAACGGCGTCCTTCTGCTCATCGCCAAGGACGACCGCAAGTTCCGCATCGAAGTCGGCTACGGGCTTGAAGGCGAAATCACGGACGGCAGAGCGGGCGAAATCCTCGACAAGATGAAGCCGTACTTTCGCGATGAGAAGTACTCCGAGGGCGTGCTCAATGCCTATCAGAAGCTCGCCACCTACGCCTACCATGCTGCAGGAGTCGCACCGGGCGCTGATGTGAGCGAGACGCTTGAAGAAGAGGAACCGAGCATCCTGATGAATGTCTTCATCTTCTTCCTTGCCATCGTCGGCATGATCCTGCTCGGCGTCATCCTGAACTGGCTTCTCGGCATCCTCAACCAAGCGCTCGGCCCCGGCAGCGGCTCCTCAAGCGGCGGTTACGGCGGCGGCTACAGCGGCGGCTCTTCCGGCGACAGTTCCTCGCGCGGCGGCTACGGCGGCGGCTCTTCCGGCGGCGGCGGCGCATCGGGCGGCTGGTAAGCTACACGCACAAACGTCCACTTTGTGGACATTGTGCGCCGCCCTTACAGAAGCCTAGCCAATCGGTCTGCGCCTTCGGCTTGACCTCTTGGGGCTTCATGGTAAACCATTCTATATTTGCTCAGTCATTCAATCGGCAGAAACAGAAAGGAGTTTTCAACATGAACAAAGGACTGATCGCGCTCGGCGCTGTCGTCGTCGTCATTATCTTCATCCTCGGCGGAGCCATCTCCCTCTACAACGGACTGAAAGAGGCAGAAATCAGCGTCGACGCATCGTACGGACAGGTCGAGAACCAAATGCAGCGGCGCAGCGACCTCATCCCGAACCTCGTGAACACGGTCAAGGGATATGACGTACACGAGAAGGCCGTCATTGAGGAGGTCGTCAATGCACGCGCCAAACTCGCAGGTGCGCAGGGCGTCGAGCAGATGGATGCGGCAAACGCCGAACTCACAGGCGCACTCGGCCGCCTCTTCGCCATCGCCGAGGCATATCCCGATCTCAAGGCAAACACGCAGTACCTCGAACTCATGCGCGAGCTAGCCGGCTCGGAAAATCGCATCGCCGTCGCACGCCGCGACTACAACGAGGCAGTACGCCAGTACAACATGAGCATCTCAACCTTCCCCGGCGTATTCTTCGCCGGCTTCATGGGCATGACGAAGAAGCCCCAGTTCCAAGCGAAGGAGGGCGCAGACGCCGTCCC
>ERZ772955.2314-NODE-2314-length-10433-cov-3.357776_pt1 | contig 10433 bp, 22 predicted proteins | sample MGYA00511133_ERZ772955 | MGnify/ENA primary metagenome ERZ772955 (study PRJEB29015, sample SAMEA2737914) | human oral metagenome | biome: human oral; feature: human-associated habitat; material: dental | place: China | collected 2149 ... | reverse complement strand
AAAGGAGTTAGAAGAAAAAAGTTCTTTTTTAACGAAAAACCGCTATTTATGGGGGTTAAATTTTGAAAGGTAACCAACGGGTAACCAACGGAAAAAAGTAAAAAAATGAAAGCCCATTTTTAAAGGGTTTGTAAACATTCAAAAAAATACTTGCTTTACAAGAAAATAATTTTAATATCAAGGGGAAGAAAAAGGCTATCTAAAAAATATTTAGGTAGTCTTTTAAATTATAAGCGTCAAATAGAATTATTATTGTATATACAAACATAATCTTATTGGACGAATTGAATAAATTAATATATTTTGGTAGCAAATAAAGGCTAGATATGGTATAATAAGTTACATTCTAATTTAAAGGGTATTAAAATTTATTTTTTTGGCAACTCAAAACAGTGAGTTGCTTTTTATGTGTGATTCAAATTATAAAAAAAATATGGTATAATATTAATATCGATTATAAAGAAAAATGATATAACCAAAAATAACCAAAAATGCACCCAGTTCTAATGGTTGCAAAATATTAACAAACCTAGTAAATATAATAGTTAAAGATTACAAACTAAAATAAAATAAATGGCAAAATTTGGCAGAAAATGCACCAAAAGCAACCAAAAATGCAACCACTTAAAAAAGGTGCAAAGTGTTAAAAAATACAGCAATAATAATGGTTAGAGATAGTAACATCTAATGGAAAAAATGAGACTTTTTGAGACAAATTGCACCAAAAACGAACGAACGTTAGAACGTTCAAAAGTATTTTAAAGGCAATGAATATAATGTATAAACGATGATTGGCGATGACACAAAATGACATAGCGAACGTTAAAAAGCGAACGAACGAAAGAATAAAATTAAATACTAGAATAATAATGGGCCTGCTATGAAAACGGTTTTTTTTTATTGACTTAAAAATTAAAATAAACATTTTGTAATATTTATAATCCATATTGTTTAAAAAAATTAAATTTTTGTTGCACTTTTAAAATAAAAAAGGTAAAATAAATTATATCAAAATTAGGAGGGAGATTATGAACAGTAATTTAAAAGCCTTTATTGCGGGAATAGCGGACATAGTTTATCAGCCTGAAATATCGTTGAAAAGAAATTCTAATTTTGAAAAAGATGATTATAAAGCATTAAAATCGGATTGGGAAAAAGTTGGAAATGATATAAGAAGTGCAATGAAAGAATATAGCAAGTGTCAAAAAGTAGGTAAATAGAATGGTGAAAAGAAATAAAAAGCAAATAGCAAAAGCCCCTAAAAATCACAAAACAGAAACACAGATCCAAAGTGTCTCTATACGTTCAGCACCGATACCCACTTATCAGGAATTACAAGGGTACGAAAATATTGAAAAGGGATTAGCCAGCAGGATTGTGGCAATGGCAGAACGGCAACAGAAAAACAGGCAAAAGATAGAAATGCAGGAATCGCAAACGTTTCAAAGAAATCAAGAAAAACTTGTAAATGGTGCAATAGTTTCAAAAATCCTAGGGCAGATAATTGGCGGTATTGCTGTTTTATCGGCTATAATTGGCGGTATATATCTTTTAAGCATAGGCAAAAGCCTTGAGGGTTATACCTCTATGATTGGGGCTATTGGAATGTTAGCCGTTTCATTAGGGTTAAGAAATAAAGACAAAGGCAATAAAGAAAAAGAATAACGGGCCTATTAACTTAAATCGTAGTTATTGAATTAGCTGCGATTTTTTTATAAAAAAATAAAATCCTAAAAAGGTACTTCCAGAAAACTTTTACAAGGCGAACGGGTTCGAAGCCCCAGAAAAAATATGTACACCAATTTTTTTAAATTCTATGTCCTGTCCGATTTTTTATAGGTATTATTGCTAAAAATATAGTTAAAATGCTATGTTAAAGCGAGTTATAAAAATAATTTTTCCGGAAAAAAACGACATTTAGGGGAAATAATATTAGCCGCTAATAATTTTAAGGGCGATTTAAGAACATTTATCACTTAAGCCTAAGAATAATACCAAAAATTAATTTAACGAACGTGAGCGAAGTCCTAGACACCGTAGAATTGATTTTATAAATAAATCCACAAAACATTTTTTAACACTTCAGGAAAATTTTCAATTATACACATCATATTTCAGATATAAGCACTTTGATAGTCTAAGCCATAGTTTTATACCAAAAAGTAAATTATCGAACGTGGTGGGCTTGTTAGACACCATAGAATTGATTTTAAGAATAAACATTGAAAAAGAAATTATAAAAATTGGCATGAAAACTTTTTGTATCAGATCCAATATAAAAACTGGTATATGAAATTTATATATCAGGTGCGGAAAATATCCGTATCAGGTATTAGACAGGACAACTCAAATTTGAATAGTCATATTTTTACTAGGCTGAAAAATTAGCCGACCTCTTTCCTCTCCTAATTTACTGATTTCATCTCTAATATCAGCTAAAATATTTTTATGTTCTTTTCCTACTATTTGTGCCACTTCCAAACTTGTCAATGTGTTTCTGCTTTCTATGTTCATTAATTCATTCATTAATATTCCTCCTATTTTTACTTATACACTCAAACTTGTGTATACATAAGTTAATAATCTTCTTTCGTTCTTTCATTCATATTCTTGAGCCACTTCTCATGATGTATTTGTAAAAATTCTTCTTCGGTTGCTCCTAAACGCTCTGCAACAAGCAATATGATTGAAAAATGTTCATCAGTGTTGTATAAAGCTGTCAAAAAATCAAGTAATTTTGTAAAGCTGCAACTTTCTTGTGTAAAAAGTTCTTTTTTGAATCTAATGTCCTTGTTTTTTATTCTGCTATTAAAACTATCATTATTTACATAACTCAAAGAAAAATGTAACATATCCGACAACTCTTCTAATGCTCTTTGTTTATTGATTTCTTTAGTACTATTCTTCCAGTAGTTCCAATCACTTTTTACTTCCTGCAAAAATTCTCCTAGTTCTGTATGATAAGCCAGTCTTATTAATTCAAGTTCACGCTTCCTAATCGTTTTCTTCTTATCAAACTTCTCATCCAACATTGCCTGTCTTCTCAACAATTCCTTTATATTAAATGTTTTTAACGCTTCCATCTATTTCAGCTCCTCCACTTCTATCTCAATTCTCGGATTTTTCTTATCACAACTGTCAACTATTAGTTGACTATTGACTAAATATTTAACACTGTCATCTACAATTATTCCCAGTTCCTTTAATGCATCGTTCAGAAATTTCCCAATTACTGAAGCTACATTTTCAAGGTCGCTAGTTGAATTTTTGTAAAAATAACGGTATCGGACCTGATATTTCCCTTTTATTTTTTCCTTGTTTTTTAAAAGTTTCAATCTAATCAAGTCATGATATTCATGTTTTATTTTGTTCTTAACATGCTCATTCTCATTTCTGTACCAGTTTAGGCTCATTAGAGTTATTTTATTTTTTCTAGTCTGCCAGTAAACTGGCAATTCTAGCTTAATCACTATAAATCACCTCATGTACTTTCAAAATTTTTAAAGGCTCTTCAATTTTCCAAGGACATTTAATATCAGCAATTAAAGTTGTGTTCTTGCTAAACTTGTAATACCCTTCCTGCACATCGTTCCAAAATCTGTCATCTGCAATCTCTGTGTTTCCATACAAGTCCTCATTGTGATATAATTTCCAGCCTTTACGACTATTGAAATCTATCGCTATAATCTTTACCCTTACTTTTTCTTTTATCATTATTTTTTATCCTCCTATCAGCATTTTTTCTCTAAGTTCACTAAAATCAACTGCTCTAACTTCATTTTGTGACTTATATTCTAGTTTAACAAATTTAAGATTTTTAGTATTTTTTACACCAACACTTGCATAAGTAACGAGCTTTGGTTGTGTTTGCCCAATAATTTTGTATGTACCTGTGTAATAATTTTTTGTTTTGTATGGATTTTCTAAAAAATCCTTGTAAATTCCATCAAACTGAAAATTTAAAAAATTATCAAATTCAACTTTGTCCATTGTGCAAATTCTACGCCAACCAAGGAAATCAATTACAGCGTGAAGACCTTTGTCCTCAAAAGCCACCATTCCTGAACTGCCGACTTTTCTAACCCCTTCAATCAACATTTTTTTTGCTAAAATCACTTGATGTTCGATGTTAGCAGTTTTTTTAGCAACTTCCAAAATCTCTGCCGGTTGTGGTATAAATCCGCTTTTTCTGGTTTTTAAGATTTTAACAACCGCTTCTGCAAATTCTTTTTTAGTCAGCTCATTTGCAATCGTCAAAAAATAAATAGTTGCGACACTTTCCTTGTCTTTTGTGTTTGGATAAGCTGCTAAAAGCAGTTTAAATACTTCGTTAAATTCTTGATTATTCATTTCCCGTCAATCCTCCTAATAAATTTGCGATACTTTCGTCAGTTACTCCAACAAAGTCTTTTTCTTGATAATTACTTGATTTTTTTTCTTTTTTGGAATTATTGATATTTACTTTATCGTCATAATTTCCTTCAAGCACTTTTAAAAAATTCGATTTGTTAGTAAACCAGTCGAATGATATTTGCCACCCTGTTTTATTATTCCCCTGGAGAAAACTTGAAGTATGCACTTTCTCCATCGCTTGTAATACTTCTTCTGCTGAATATTCTTTCAGCAAATTATTAATAACTCTCTTTCGTTTTTCAGTTATTTTTAATTGTGTACCTGACAATTTATATTCATGAGCAATTTTTATCCAGTTATTTTTTATTTCTTCACACACTCGTGAAAATTCATTTTTCACATGTATATTATTATTATTTAATAATAAACTTGTATTATTAATACTTGTATTATTATCCTCAATCTTTTCGTTGATAGGGGTATCAATTTTTTCGTTGACACCCTCTAAATTTTTTGATTGACAGGTGTCAATCTTTTTATTGATAGGGGTATCAATTTTTTCGTTTACAGGGGTAGTAATGTATAATCTTCTTTCCTTTATATTTTTTGTTCCTTTTTCATAAATAATTACTGATTTTAAATAACCTCTTTTTACAAGATTGTTTATCCAGTTTCCTACCGTATTTTTATGAACATCATATAGTTCAGCAAAATACGAATTTTTGGCGTAACAATATCCTTCTTTGCTTGTAAGTGATGAAATTTCAGTAAATAATATTTTTTCCATTGGTTTTAATTCTTTATCATATCTTACATTCGCTGGTAATATTCCATAATAATTAGGTTTTTCCATCTTTTTCCTCTCCCTACATCTTGTGTTCTTATCAAATTTATGTTATAATTAACACAAGATATAGCATTTTATAAATTTTTGTTAGCACTCTTCGGAGTGCTTTTTGTTTTATTTTTTGATTCTGTAATTTTTATATTTACAAGTTTTTGTTTGTTTTCTTTTTCTTCTTGACCACATTTTTTCAATAGCGAGTTGAGCTTTTAATCCCACTATTTTCCCCTGCAAGTCTTCAATTTCTTCTTTTAACTTTGCAATAAAATATACAAGAAGAAATATTATCACTGTTCCTGAAATCATTAATACCATTCCGCACCTCCCTTATTTCGTTTTTACCCCCTTTTGAGTTATAATAATATCGCCAAATAAAATCAAATCCTCAAGAAAGGAGGTGTTATTATGGTTAAAGCTATCGTTTATGCGATTTCAAAAGTTAATGATTTTAAAGTTCTGTTACTTCCTAACGGAGAATTTGCTCCTATGGAAACTACTGAAAAATTACATTTAGAAGATGAAATCTTTATCCAAGATTTCGGTCTTGGCGGTGTAACTTTTGAGTATAATAACGAAATTTGTACAGGATTTATTGAAGATTTTTGTTCTTTGGAAATCGCATTGTCTTTTTTGATTTAGTTTTAATATGTGTCCTTACGATTCAATGCATCTAATAAAAGGACACATCTTCTATTTCTATTTCTAAAATCTTTCAATTCCGTACATTTGTATAAATTTTTATAAATTTCTTGTTTTATTTCCTTTTCTTTTTCGAAATCTCTATATTTACTTTTTCTCATTGCAGTAAAAATGTGTATAATATCAGTAATATTATTTTCATCTTCCAGTGATTCTATTCCCGACTTTTCAACAAAATTATCTTTCAAAAAAACTAACATTTCTTCATAACATTTTTCTATTAATCTTTTTTCCATACACTCTTACACCTCCTCTCATTTCTTATTTTATAATCCTTCACTTTGTGCTATAATTTATTCGCCAAAACAAATTATCAAGAAGAAGGAAGGTTTATAGTTATGTATAAAGTTTATGCTTGTCTGCTTGGACAATGGACTGAACTTACTGAAGATTATCAAATTGGATATAATAATCAGTTTTTTTCTCCATATAATTGGGCTAAAGATGGATATATCAAAAATGCTCATGATTTTATTGAAAACAGTTTTTATGATATGCCAATTGTCCAAATTATCCATAAAGATAAAAAATATTTTTTAAGTCCAGTACATATTCAAATTACTATAGAAGAATAGTTCCTTTAGAATTTCTATAATAATCTTTTATTTTTTTCAGAAACTCATCTTCTTCAATTTCAACATCAAAGGTGAGTTTCTCTTTTTTTTCTTTGAAATATTTTTCAACAGATCTTACTACTTCTTTAAATTCTAATTCTGTAAGTCCTTTTAACGCTTCTATTCCAGCTATCACCTTATCAGTTTCTATTTTTCCCTGTGCAGGTAAATAAATTTTCATCTCACACCTCCTCTCTCAATATTTTTCTGTAATTTGTTTTGCTTTCCTATCATTATTAAAATAATTACATCTTTAGTGAAAGGAGTAATTATTATGGAAAATAATGATAAAAAAATAGATGAATTATTTGATTTAATGAAAAAAATTATCAAAACAATCAAATAATTTTTTTTATTTCAATTTTGTAACCAGCTTTTTCAAGTATTCTTGAGATTTTATTGAAACTATTTCCAGAGTTGTTATTTTTTAGAATATCCATAAATACTTTTACACCTTGTCTTGTCATTCCAACTTTTCTACCAAATTCAGCTCTGGAATTATACTTCAACCTTATTTCGTTATCTAAAATTTCATACACATTTCCAGTATTCATTATTTTCCTCCTTTTGTACCTTATTTAGCATACTTTAAATTTAAAATTTTTTCAACTAATTGTACCTTATTTAATCTACTAAGTCAAGATTTTTTTTACAAAAAAAAGAGCTATTCCAATTTTTTGAATAACTCTTTATTAAAATTTATTTGCTTTCACAAGCAATTCCATCTCTGTCCCTATCTAAATGTCTTGCATATCCAGGCTCACCCTTTTTGATGTTTTTATACCCTTTCGATCTAGCTTCCTTACAATTTTTAAAATGTAATGTTTCTGTGAATGTGTTAGCACTAACAAATGCTAATGTTAAAATTACAAATAATTTTTTCATTTTGATTCCTCCGTCTTTTTATATTTTGAAACCAAAATTAACCCTACTTAGATTTATTATGTATCAATATTTTTTGTTATCATCTTCATATATTTTTTAAAATCAACATCTTGTAGTATCAAAATATCCTTTTTGAACCACATTTCTGCTATTTCATGATTTCTTTCATTCTTTGATTAATTTCTGATATATTAATCATGTTAAAATAATTAAATGCTTCCGTCAAATACTCGGAGCAAGTATAAGTATTTAATTTTAAACGATTAGTATTTTTAGATAAGTCGAAATCACCCTTAAAACTGCCATAATAAAGCTCATCATTTACATCAAAAACATTGTAATGATTTTTTGATTCAATTATTAAATATCCATTTTCTAAAAATTCTAAAAACTTTTTTAAGGATAATTCAATCGGATCAAATGTGTATAATTTTTTTTGAATTGCATGTTTATATTCTACACGCTTGAGCATGTCTTTAGAGTATATAAAGTTGACTTTATTCGCTAAATTTTGTATTTTTTCACCAGTCTTAGCCATTATAAATTCTTCAAAAAAATCTCCAATATCACTATCTTCAAGCCAATTATACAAAATTTCTAGTTTTTCTTTTGCATTTTCAGTTGAATCATCTAAATTAGTCAAATCACCTTCAATTAGTTGAAATCTGTGTTTACAATATTGCATTCTTTTGCCTGCGGGGCAACCGCAGCCACTATGTATATCTCTAGAATTTTCTTCCTTCCAAAAAGCAACTCTATAAGGCTTTTTTCCAGAGCCTTTCACATAAAATACTAAAACTTTTTCCTTATTTTCTTTCACAAAAATCCTCCATTCTCTAAAATATTATAATTCTTTTATTTTATCTTTTGCTTCGCTAATCATTTCTTTTACTTCGTCATAATGTCCATTTTTAAAACTCATATATTCAATTTTTTCAATAATTAAATTCAAAATATTCTTTTGTTCGTTCGTATCTAAAGTTTTTACTAATCCTAATATACTATCTAAAAAATCTTCAGTAATATCATCAAAATTTAATTCTCTCAAGATACTATTCGGCAACTTAGCTTTGCAATATTCTATTGACAATCGTTTTTTATATAACGGGTACACTTTAAATAAACCTTCAATCATAGTTTCGGAAGGCACACTTTTCCCTTTTTCAACTTTATCTATAAAAGTAAAAAAAATTCCTGATTTTTCTGCCAAGCCTCTTAGCGAATCTCCATTTGCAGTTCTAATTTCTTTTAATGTTTGTCCAAAGCTCATAAAAATCACCTTCCCATAAATGTATTTAATATATTATACAATATTTTTTTAAAAAAGAAAAATTTTTATTGACATTGTATCTTATTTATGGTACTATGAATTGTAGAATAAAAAAGGTACAAAAGTGAACGATAGGAGATGCTAAAAATGATAGAACTAAAAGAAATAAAAGATATTGTCTCTGACGAAATACAGAGACAAATTTCAAACGGTACTTTCGTCAAAAATTACGATGAAGGGGTAATAGAATTTACTGATGAACAATTAGAAGAAACTCTACAAGAATTTGCGGAAAATGGATGGGATTTGGAAGAACAGAAAGTTATAAAAGATGCTTTTGAAAATTACAATTTTGAAGAGGAAGAGGAAATCAGCGTACCTTATAAAGACTGTAATGGCGGAATCGACTGGTACGACACAGGGGAAACGAGAATAAATTATTTTGAGATGAAAAGAATTGAAGGGAGATGATGATAGAAATGAAAAACACAAAGAAATTGACTAAATTAGAAAAATATGCCGAGATAGATCAGGTTGCACTTTCTGAAGAAGTTCAAAGTTTAGTGTACGAAAGAGTAGAAGAAGACTATTCTTTCAGTATTCCCTCTGTAAAATATCAAGGATATTTTTATAAAGACGGGGAAGAACTTGAGGATGAAAGTGTAACCTCTGAAAGCCTTGTAGCTCTGGTTACATATATTACAGAAAAAGGCTTTCCGATAACAAAAATCAATAAAGTTAGATAAAAGGAGGAACTTAAAATGAAATATGAAGCATTGGAAATGGTGAATAAGAACAGTAATAAAGTAAGAAAAGAAAACAGCAAAAAGTTAGTGAACAGAATAAAAAAATTATTTAAAAAGTAAGGAGATAAACTATATGAAATTTTTAAAAAAATTTTGGGAAAAAATAAGACCAAAAACATATTTTGATTTATTGGTCTTGAACATGATTGCCTTGATATTAGTAATTATAAAATTATTGCTTAAATAATGCGATTACAGATATTACAATGCTTATTATAGATAAAATTAATGTTAGCCGAAACTGTTTGGAGTTTCCGATTTCTTTCTGAATTTCAAATTTATTAGACTTCTGAAACTCCCTTAAATGTTTTTCAAGCATTCTTACTACATCTTTGTTATCTTTAAACTCTTTAGGTAATTTAGATATTGCTTTTTCTAATTTTTCTATAGAACGGCAAATATCTTTATAATCATTCGACATAAATAAATACTCCTTTTAAGTTAAATTATGTTTATTCAAAAACTGACCATCTTTCAACAGTCAGAACCTATAAAACAACATACACGAAACGGTTTAGCCAAAACCGATTTTACTTAATAATTTTACAATATTAATTTCAAAAAATCAATAAAAAGGCGATAAAAAAAGCGGACGAACTCGGAAAGGCCGCCCGTCCCCGCGATCTGAAAAAAATAGGATCGCACTTGGAAAAAATGAAGCGCGGCCCGATCGCGGATTTGTGGACTATCATACAGGCGCTGTGGGCGGGTTTCAAATCGCCGGATATTCCGACCGAAACGAAAGTTATGATAATCGGCGCGCTTGCGTACCTCGTCAGTCCCTTCGATATCGTACCCGATTTTTTACTGCCGGGCGGTTTGCTCGACGATGCCGCGGTTATCGCTTTTATCTACGCGCAGTGCAAAGACATCATAACCGAAACGATTCCGAAAATGTCAGCTCAGGTAAAAAACGGCATCCGCAGCGTCGGAGATGCGGCATCCGAGCAGATAGGGCGTAT
>ERZ772955.2309-NODE-2309-length-10460-cov-3.020663_pt1 | contig 10460 bp, 13 predicted proteins | sample MGYA00511133_ERZ772955 | MGnify/ENA primary metagenome ERZ772955 (study PRJEB29015, sample SAMEA2737914) | human oral metagenome | biome: human oral; feature: human-associated habitat; material: dental | place: China | collected 2149 ... | reverse complement strand
CCAAGTAATTTTACGTATGCACTATGATGAAGAAAATAAAGAATATATTTTAGAATGGCCAGATACTATAAGTGGTTACCCTATACAAATAAAATTAAATGGCTTTGATAAGAAATGGTATGATATTATCTTTAATACTGGCACTGATCAAGGAGAAAACTGGAATTATTATGGTTCATCTCATGGAGATTTTAGATATTTATACAATCCAGATATAAAGGGATTGAAAGAAAAATTTGCTGAATTTTACTATAATATTATACTTAATCGTACACCTTATGCTTCTGATATAGAGTTTCTAAATAAATTAGCTTGGACAAATTACAAGGATTTTCTTATAGGTAAAATGAATGTAGGTAAAGATATATATTTAATATCTTATAGAATATCTCATATTTCTTATTTTTTGAATAATGTACCTATAACAGAGGAAGAATTAAAAAATCAAATAAACAAAATTGAAGAAAGTAAGAAATTATATAAAGAATATGGTATAACAAAAGAAGACATAGCAAGAGCTAAAGAGGAATTAGAAAATAATGTTTTAGAAAAAGAACAAGATTCACAAGATAGACATATAGATATAGAGAAAGAATAAGAAGAATTTGAAATAGAAATATAAGATTTAAATAATAAGAATATTATAATTTTAAAAGAGTTATAGTATTTTTATTTTGTGTTTTTTATGAAAAAGACTATTGACAATTATAATAAAAAGAGTATACTAGTATATGAAAATAGTATATTAGTATATTGGAGGAACTATGAGAGAGAAAGAAATTCTGAAAGTATCAAAGAAATTGTTTTCAAAATATGGATTTAAAAAAGTTTCAATGGATGAGATCGCAAAAAATGCAGGTGTTACTAAAAAAACAGTATATGCAAATTTTGCAAGTAAAGAAGAATTACTAAATAGTTTGATTAAACTTGAACTTCAAGATATGAAAGAAAGATTTGAAAAAATGGAAAAAGAATCTAATGATTTTTTTGAAGGAATTAATAAAGGGTTAATTACTTTACTTATTTTTAGAAAAAGAAATAACTTATTTAAAACATTATTTGAAGAAGCAGAGATTTTGAGAAATAAGTCACTTGTTAATAGTATAAGATATATAGAACAAGATGTTATTGAGTATATTAAAAGAAAATTAGAAAAGGCAGAACGAGATGGATATATTGCCTTTGATAATATTGATGTATTAACATTCTTAATATATAAGATGTATATAGCAATGATCATTGATTGGAATGGATTATATAAAAAAATTGATGATAAAGAAATTTCAGATAATATAATGAAAATTTTAAGAAATGGAATTGAAAGAAAGAGAGGGGAAAATGATTAAAAAAATAAAAGAAAATAGATATTTAAAAATTATTATATTTTTAGTTGTATTATTAATACCATTTATATATAGCTTTTTTTATCTAAAATCTTATTGGAATCCATATGGAAATTTATCAGAAATTAAGGTGGGAGTTGTTAATTTAGATAAAACAGAAGGATCTAAAGGAATAGAATTTGTTAAACAATTAAAAGATTCTAAAACTTTTGATTTTACTGAAGTTACAAATATTGATGATGCAATTAAAGGACTTGGAAATGATGATTTTTATGCATTAATTACAATACCATCTAATTTTACAGAAAACTTAAATAGTGTAACAAGTAAAGAAAAGAAAATTTCAACAATTACATATTCACCTAATAAGAGGAAAAACTATTTATCTTCACAAATTATAAATAGTGCGTTAAAAAATGTAGAAATGAAATTAGAAGAAAAAGTTAGTAAAGAAGTTACTAAAACATTATCAGATAATTTAAAAAAGGTTCCAGAAAATTTAAAACAAATATCAGAAGGAGCAGATAAGTTAAATAGTGGTGTATCTGAGTTAAGTAATGGACTTAATACACTTAATACAGGTACATCTGAATTAAATAATAAGTATTCTGAATTTAATAATGGAATTGCTAGTGCAGCAAATGGAATAACTGAACTAAACAAAGGGACAAATACATTAAATACAGGAATTGCAACATTATCAGAAGGTGTTGATAAATATACAACAGGTGTTGAAACACTTGCAAATAATACAATTACATATATAGATGGTTCTAGTAAGGTTATTGGAAGTATTGATAAATATGTAGATGGTGTTAATAATATAAACACAAATAAGAATAAATTGTTAAATAAGATTATAAGTATGTCTGGTTCAAATCCTGGACTGGTTCCGCTTGCAAACCAAGCTAAAGCTATTATGAATGCTGAAAATGCAGCAAAATTAACTCAAAATGGTAATGCTTTAAAAGTGCGGAGCAAATAAGATAAAAGACTCTTCAGATAAATTAAAAGCAGGAGCAAGACAATTAGTTATAAAAGATTCTAATGGTCTTACACAAGGTAAAAAAATAGCAAATGGAGTAAGTGAATTAAAGATAGGAATATCTAAATTAAAAAATGGAATAGAAAATTTAACAAGTGGATTATATAAGTTAAATGATAATTCTAAGAAGATAAATGATGCTATTAATAAATTAAGTAATGCAGTAAATACAGCATATAATGGAAGTAATAAATTAGCAAATGGAACTAAAGAATTTAAAGAAAAAGTTGATACAGGAGTTAAAAATGCAAATGAATCTATAGAAAAATTAGATGGAATTGAAGAGTTTGTATCAAATCCAGTTGAATTTAAAGAAGAATCATATGGTAAAGTTGATTCATATGGTGTTGCTTTTGCGCCATTGTTCATATCTATAGGATTATGGGTTGGAGCTTTAATGTGTTATGTTGTATTATATTACGATCAAAAACATAGGTTTGGAATATTTGATAAAGATACTAAGAAAAATAGAATACTTCAAAATCTTGCATATATAGCTATTGGTGCTATAGAAGGAATAGGTACAGGATTATTACTTATGTATATGCTTAAATTTGATGTTTCTAGCTTACCTATATATTTAGCAGAATGTATGTTAGTAGGTATTGCATTTATGAGTATTATTCAATTTTTAATAAGACATCTAGGAGATATAGGTAAGTTTATAGCATTAATTATATTAGTACTTCAACTTGCAGCATCTGGAGGTACTTTCCCAGTAGAAACTATATCAGAAGGATTTAAAGGATTTACTAATATACTTCCTATGACATATTCTATAAGGGCATTTAGAGATATATTGATACCTGTAGATAATAGCTTATTATATAGAAATACATGTATTTTACTTGGAATTGTTATAGTTGTAAATATTATTAATATGATTATTGAACTTATTAAGATAAGAATTAATAAAAATATTGAAGAAAAAGATGATGAAAAAAATGAAAAGATAGAAGAAAAGGTAGAAAGTAAAAATGATAAACAAAAAAGAATAAAATAGTAATAGAAAAGAATGTTATGTTTTAATTTAATCTTTTTAAGATATAAGAAGGACATAACATTCTTATATTATATAATTAATATATTATGTGAAAATAGAATTATAAAAAAATTTATTAAAACATATTGAATAAAATGATAAGTATAAATTATAATAGAATATACATAGTAGATAAAAAATAAGAAATAAATATTAAATAAAATTAAGGGGGATAAAAATGTCATTAATAGATAAAGAAGTAAGTGATTTTAAAGTAAAAGCATATCACAATGAAGAAATAATAGATGTAGAATTAAAAGATGTAAAAGGAAAATGGTCAATATTTTTCTTCTATCCAGCAGATTTTACATTTGTATGTCCAACAGAATTAGAAGATTTAGCAGATAATTATGAAGCATTCAAAAAATTAAATGCAGAAATATATAGTGTGTCATGTGATACAGAATTTGTACACAAAGCATGGCATGATGCATCACCTGCAATTAAAAAAATAGATTATATAATGCTTGCAGATCCAACAGCAACTTTAGCAAAAGATTTTGATGTATATATAGAAAATAAGGGACAAGCAGAAAGAGGAACTTTCATTGTAAATCCTGAAGGAAAAATAGCATCATATGAAGTTGTATCAGGAAATATTGGAAGAAATGCAGAAGAATTATTAAGAAAATTATCAGCATGTAAATTTGTATATGAACATGATGGAGAAGTATGTCCTGCTAAATGGAGAGAAGGAGAAGAAACATTAAAACCAAGCTTAGATTTAGTTGGAAAAATATAATAGATAAAAAGCTAAAGTAGAAGGAGATATGTTTTTATCATAGACCCTTCTTATTTTAGTGATAATAAAATAAATGATTTAAATAAACAAAGGAGAGAATATGGAAATAAATGATAGATTATATGATTTGATTATAATAGGTGGAGGACCAGCACGGACTTTCTGCAGGTATATATATGGCAAGAGCAAAACACAGAACATTAATACTTGAAAAAGAAAAAAATGGTGGTCAAATAACACTTACAAATGAAGTTGTAAACTATCCAGGAGTATTTAAAACAACAGGTGAAGAATTAACAAAAGAAATGGCAAAACAAGCAATAGACTTTGGAGCAGAAATAAAAATGGAAAATGTAATATCGCTTGATTTAGAAGGAGATATTAAAAAAGTTAAAACTGCAAGTGCAGAATACCAAGCCTTATCAGTTTTTATAGCAACAGGAGCACATCCAAGAAAACTTAACTTTAAAGGTGAAAAAGAATATATGGGAAAAGGTATTGCATATTGTGCTACATGTGATGGAGAATTCTTTACAGGAAAAGATATATTTGTAATAGGTGGAGGATTTGCAGCAGCAGAAGAAGCAATGTTTTTAACTAGATTTTCAGAAAATGTTACTATGATTGTAAGAGAAGAAGAAATGACATGTGCAGAAACAATTATAGACAAGGTTAAGAATCATACACCAAAGATTAAAATACATTACAATACAGAAATAAAAGAGATAACAGGAGATAATCTACCAAAGAGAATAGAATTTGTAAACAATGTTACTAATGAAACATGGGAATACAAAAATGATAAAGATATTTTCGGAATATTTATCTTTGCAGGATATATACCAAATACAGAATTATTAAAACAATCAAATATAGATATAACTATGAATAATCAAGGATATATTGTAGTAGATAATAATAAGAGAACAAATATACCTGGAGTATATGCAATAGGAGATATTTGTGAAAAAGAATTAAGACAAGTAGTAACAGCAGTATCTGATGGAGCAACAGCATCAACAAATGCAGAACATTATATAAACGAAATTCATAAAAAATATGAAATACCTGCATTATTTAAAGAAAAAGAAAATAATATTAAAGAAGAAACACAAAAACAAACAAATACAAATGTTAATGATGGTAAATATATAACAGAAGATATGAAAGGACAACTTAAAAATCTTTTTGATTCATTAACTAAAAAAATAGTTATAACAGGAAATATATATGATGATAATACATCTAAAGAACTTAAAACAATGTTACTTGAAATGGATAATATATCTAAAAATATAGAAATTATAATTGAAGAAAAACAAAAACAAGAAAATGTAAATAATACATGTTATATAACATTAGGTGAAAGACTACAAAATGGAACTATTAAAAATGTAGACTACAAGTTCTATGGAATACCAGGAGGACATGAGTTTACAGCATTTGTAGTAACAATATATAAGGTGTTTGGAGAAAAAGTAGAATTAAATAATGAACTAATATCTAGAATAAAAAGCTTAAAAGGGAAAATAACAGCAGATATAGTTATTTCTTTAACATGTACTAAATGTCCAGACCTAATAATGGAATTTGCTAAAGTATTAAAAGAAGTAACAAATAATAATATAGATATATCTTTAAATATATATGATATAGCATTTGCAGAAGAAAAGAGAGAAAAATACAGTATCTTAAGTGTACCATGTATTATAATAAATGATGATATAGTAGATTTTGGTAAGAAGGATGCAAGTGAGATAGTAACATTATTAGAAAAGGTTAAATAATATAGAATATGAATAAGATAGGGCTACGAAAGTGGCTCTATTTCTAGTATAATAAATATATGAGGTGTGTATGGGAAAATTGATTCTAAATACAGAAATATTATCAAAGATGAAAGTTGATTTAAATAGGATATATACAGGATTTGATAAAGTAAATGAAGATATATTAAAAATAGAAGAAATAGTATTAAAAATATTAGATGGGAATATAGTAGAAGAAGATATATGTAATATGTATAGGATTTTAACAGATATAGAAATGTATATATTTTTAAAGGAAGATATAGAAAATGCAAGTAAAGAAGAAATATATAATAATGTTAAAATAGATATTATAGAAAAATATATGTATGATTTTTATGTATATATAGAAAGTATAAAAAAAGACTTTAAAGAAAACACTTTTATACATAATTTTGTAAGAAGTAGTATATATTATTTTTATGGTTATAAGTATTACATAAAAGCTAATAATTCTGATAGTCAAACAAATTTAAAATTAGAGAAAGCTAGGGTAAAGTTTTTAAAATATATTGAAAAACTAGAAAAAGATAATAAAGACTATGATTATAATGAAGACAAAGAAAAACTATATTTTAAGCTTTTTAGAGAATGGTATGCAATTAATTTAAATAATATAGGAAGAGATATTGTAGAAGAAGGAAGTTTCAAAATTATTCAAGAAATATTAAAAAATAGTAATATATACAAAGAAAAATATTTAGAGAACAAGAAGTTTTTTGAAGTGACAGAAAAAAATAATATTACTTTTGATTATAGCTTTGACTATATTGAAGTATTAAATAGGATGTATAAGAATTTAGAAGAGAAAGAAAAAGAAGAACATTTTAAAATACTTGAAGATATGATTAATGAAAAAAGAATAAATGTAAAAAATGAAATTGGTAAAAGAGGTTATGTTATATATAGGAATAAGAACTATATGATGCTTAACAAGAAAGATAATGAATATAGGAATGCAATAACATTTATGCATGAACTACGGCCATGCAATGGAAAATGAATTTTTAGCTAGAAAATATAGTATTACAAGAAAAAGTGACAATTTCTTCAAAAAAGAAATAATAGCTATATTTCATGAGCTTTTAGCTTTTGAAAAGATGGCAGAAATATTAAAAGAGGAAGGCAAGACAAGTGAATTAAAACAACATGTACAAGATATGAAAATGAAAATATATTGGCAATTATTTGATTTTCCATCAAGAATAATATTCCAAACAAAATATATTAAAATATTAGAAAATATAGGCAAGAAGAAAAAGAAAATCACCAATAAGCAGATAATATTAATGACAGAAGAAATAACAAAAGAATATGTGAAAATGATTAAACAAAATTATGGAAAAGAAAAGGTAACTAATGCAGAGAAAATAAGGTATATATTAGATACAAAAAATTATATATCTAGAGGATATCCATATACATATACAGTAGCTGTATGTAGAGCGATAGGACTATTGAATAAGTATAGAAATAAGAAGAATTGTAGTTTTAAAGATATATATTTTATGCATGATAAGTTAAATAATCAGGTTATAACTAAAGAAGAGTTTGATAAAGCATTAGAATATGTTGAGAAATTATAAAAATATATAAAAAGCTCCTTGACAAATAATATATATATATAATAGATTTAGAGTTTATAGGGTAACAATAAGATAAACTAATTTTATTGAAAAGGATGTGATTTCAATGTTATTCGAAAGAAAAGAAATGCTATGCAAAGAAAATGATGGAAGTACTCCTTCAGGACCTGAAGACTGGTTTGGACCTGATGGAGCAGATTTTGAAGAAGCAGAAGAGTTAGAAAATTTACCTAAATAGAGGTGAATAGCTTATGGCAAAGATAACCTATAGTAAAGGTTCTAATGAAGAAGGAGTATCTTCTCCGAAAGATGAATGGGATTTGGATGAAAATCCATGGGATGGAGAAGAAAGAATAGGGCTACGAAAGTAGCCTTATTTTTAGTATAATAGATATATGAGGTGTGTATGAAAAAATTAAAATTGAATAGTGAAATATTATCAAAAATGAAATTAGATTTAAGTAGGATATTTAAAGATGATGAACATGCAGATAAAGAAATTTTAATACAAAAAGAAAGAGTAGATAGGGTTATATCAAATATTTTAAATGGAAATATTGAAGATAAATATATTAAGGATGATATTATTAAAATAATACATACTATTATGGATTTGTTTGTATATGAAGTATTATCTTCAAAACTAGATAATAGAAAGATAGAGATAAATAAAACTCTTTTAAGAGAATGTATGTATAATTTTTTTGATGTTTTAGAAAAAAATTTAGAAAAACTTTTTAAAGATTCATATGCATATATGATTACAGAAGGTGAGGATTACGAAATAGTTAAAAGTATATATTATAAGAAAGAAGAACATAATTTTATTGAAGAAACAGAAAATTTAAGAAAAATAAGAAAACAATTTGCTGGATTTTTGAAAAAATTATATGATGAAAACAAGGAATATTCATATGAAATAGATAAAGATAAGCTATATTTTAAAACTTTTAAATTATGGTATGATGCAATACTTAAAGTGAACAATAGGAAGAATAATATTGAGGAAATAGTTGATTATTTAATATCTAAGAAACAATATTTAAGGGAGAAAAGGAATATTAATCAAAATATTGCTAAAGAGGTAAGAGATAATAAGGAATATGTAGATTACAAATTTGACTATATTAAGATAATGAAGAGGGGATTTGAAAACTTAGATACAGAAAGTAATAGCATTATAGAAAAAGCCATTAGAACATTAATTGAGAATAAAAGAATAGATAGCAGTAATGCAGAACCAGGAGATATTAGATCAAAAACAATGAATTTGAATAATTCATATATGATTTTGAAATTCTTTAATAAAGATTACATTAATATATTTAATTTTTTTCATGAACTTCGGACATATAGTGGAAAGACAAATTATAAATAGGGTATATGGATTAACATATAAAAGAAAAAATGTAATTAGTAATGAAACAATATCTAACCTATTTGAGATTTTAATTGTAGATGGTGCAATTAAATGTAATAAAGAAGGTAATAGTGTAAATATTAGATATCTTGTAGTAAATAAGATTAATAGGATTATTATGCAAATGTATTATACAGGAACATTAAAATTCCAAAAAGAATATTTAAGAATACTAGAAGATAATAAAGATAAAGAACTTACAGAAGAAAAAATAAAAGATCTAACAGAGAAAATAACTGAAGTATATGAAGAGATACAAAAAGATTATTATGGATATGAAAGTTTAAATTCTAGAGAAAAAATAGGATATATTACAAGAGATATTTATGATATAACTGAAAAGGGAAATCCAGCACAATATGTATATGGAGTAATAAGAGATGTTAAATACTATTATGATATAAAAGAAGGAAAGATTAATAGTTTAGAAGAGATAGTAATAGATTCAACACAAAATAAGTACGAGATAAATAAAGAAGATGTAGATAGAGTTTTGAGATATATTGAAGAATTAGAGAAATATATTATATAGGATAGTTAATATTATATATATTATTATTAATATTTTGTTATATAATTAAAATTTTAATGTAAGCTTTTTGAAATATATTTATTAAATTTGTTTACTTGAGATTTCTCATATGGTATACTTTTTGTAACAATATGTAAGGAGAATTACATGAATCAGATATTAGATTTTGAAGATGATAAATTAAAGAAAAGTAGTATTAAAAATAATAATATTGAAGATAAAATTAACATTAATGCAAATAATGACATAAATGGAACAAATAATGGATTTATTCCAAATAATAATATAGGGAATAAAGAAGCTGAAGTTTCAAAAAATTCTGATGTTAATATGAACAATGTTAATAGAAATATTGGTGCAAATAGGATTGAAAACCCAACATATAATAATTATAAAGATTATGATATGAAAAAAATGTCTGGAATAAATGATGGAAATAAATCAAGTAAAAAATCAAAGATTGCCATAAAAGTTTTTGCATTTGTACTTATAATACTTGCAATAGGAATAGGAGCATATTCACTTATAACTATAAATAGGAATAATGAGCAAAAGGCAAAACAAATTGCTGAACAAAAACAAATAGTTATAAATGTTACTCAACAAGATGAAACTAAAGTAGATATAAAAGTTGAAGCAATAAATCAAATACAAAAAGTTGCATATTCATGGAATGAAGATATTTCTACAGAAAAAGTAATACAAGGTGAAGGCAGAAATAGCATAGAAGAAAAAGGAATAGAAATACCAAAAGGTAAAAATACTTTAAGAGTTTCAGTAGAAGATGTAAGAAGTACAAAAGAAAATATTGTTAAAGAATTTACTAATGAAAATGGAAAAGATATTACAAAACCACAAATATCTATAGAAGTAAAAAATGGTAATATTGAGATAACTGCTACAGATGATACACAAATGGCATCACTTCAATATAATTGGGAA
>ERZ772955.2307-NODE-2307-length-10464-cov-5.482851_pt1 | contig 10464 bp, 8 predicted proteins | sample MGYA00511133_ERZ772955 | MGnify/ENA primary metagenome ERZ772955 (study PRJEB29015, sample SAMEA2737914) | human oral metagenome | biome: human oral; feature: human-associated habitat; material: dental | place: China | collected 2149 ... | reverse complement strand
CAGTTTCGTTTCCTTCCCACTTCCCAAAAAACTTATTAAGCATTTCTTCTGTATAGGCTTCGTCAGACATTTCCTTACGTTCTTCCTCGAGTACAGAGTTGGTAAGTTTCACAGCTAAACCCAACCGAATGTTCTTACTCATCGAACGCAATGCGTTCCAATACATACGTATCGTATTATTCTCGATGTTTGTCATTGTGCCTGCCATAATTATACCTCCTGTTTATATTTTTCTGAAAAAATAATGCAAACGAGAGCAAAGAAAACTTGCTTTCAATTTGCCGAGTGCAGCTTATTTTCTGCAAATATAACGTTTTCCTATGACAACTCCAAATCTACATCTTGGTTTTCACATTCTTATTACAACTGATAGGCTAAAGGAGCCTTACACTATTACGCTCACAGTATAAGAGAACAACGGACCGAAATCCAACAATACTTTTATTTCATTTTGCTGTCATTTTAACATTTAGGCAGAAAACCCTGTAAACTAATCTATTACATCTTAATTCAGAGTGACAGAAGTGACAGGAAATTTATTATTGTCTTATAATCGGCATCTTATTCCATCTTTGAAAACAGTACATGAGAATTTAAAAACCTACCTCCAAACCAGAAATCACTTCTCGAATGGAGGTAGGAAAATGAAATTTAAATTACCGAGTAAAATTAATCGGATGATAGTCAGCTGCCTCACGCAGCGAACAAAATATAAAATAAAAATAATATACGAATAGTTTACATCACCTAAAGCTAAAAAACACTATCCGTCTCCAGTTATCACTGGAATATATTCTTTTATAAACCATCAATTATTCTACATCATACTCAGCAGAGGCATAAAGTATACATTTACGATGTTATTGATATCACCAGATTATTATTCAAAAAACTGTGCTATCAATCCTATATGATCACCGCCCTGCAGTAATTCAACCTTTCCTTCTTCAAATAAACAATAATCTGCCATATGATGAGCACACGCATCTACATATCGTCCATTAAGATGGTAATATCCTTTCGTTCCAATATCTGTCAATGAACCATAACTACCAGTCATGTATGCTCCCAATGCTGGTAAATAAAAATATTGATCTATTTCGTTAAGTTGAGGAATACCTGAATTAAAGGTATTATTTACAACCGCTGGTAGAGTTGCAGGATAAGGAAGAGAATTGTAATTTCGTAGATCACCTAATCCATCTGGAGCTTCTGTATTACTGAAGCCAGAAATATTATTTTTCTTTTTGAACCAAATACCACCTTTATAAATATGTCCCATTGTAACCCATATTTCATCAGAATCCCAACGCGGATCTCCCTTTTTGATATACCATGCAATTCCATTCAAAGTGGGGAATCTAGAGTCTGTAAATAATGGAGTTTGAGCTGCATCAGTAACATAATTAGGATAAGTATCCATAGACGGATAAGAGCCTGCTGGGGTATGTGGTAGCTCACCAAGAGCTGTTGGTTGCCAAGGGTCAGCAGAATCCCATTCATGCTCATACCACAAATTTTGTTTTGCATCCACTGCATAATAATTTCGTCCACTATAAACACGTGTATCAAAATTAGCTGCCAAGTCATAATAGTAGTTACCTTTATAATTAAATGCAGGCAAGACTTTTGTAATTGAACCAGAAAGTCCAGTCACCTTATCCTTTATCCAATAACGAATATGGAGAGTATGCATACCTGGCTGAATTGTCATGTAAGCACCATTAACTGTAGGATCAGCTGTACTACTATTCAAAGAGAAACCATCAGCATAACTACCTGTACCTACAGTGTTAAGAATTATCTTTTTGCTTGTTCCTGTACCAGTTAACTCTCCAGTCGTTGGATTAAGCGTATAGGTACCCGCTATATTCTTATCAGACAAAACTTCTATCTTTGTAAGATAGCAACGCTGAAATACATTATTCGTAGTATAAGGCTCAAAGACAAGAACTGCTGCTTGATGTTCTAACTGGAAGCTAAAAGAGTTTCCTCCCAAAGTTCCTGTTGCTGTTGCTATTCCGCAATCGCCAGATACTCCAAGGTGAGTTGTAACATTCGGTTCAGCCTGTGTCTGAGTTGAAGGGATAGTTACTTGATCATGACTACTGTTCTTACCTGGATAATAAACCTTATAAGTGCTACTGTTCCTAAATTTTCCTGGCACCTTAAACTTAAAGGATGCCGTCTTACCAGTCGGCGCATTGTCACTGACCTGCCATGCGCCATCATCATCCTTTACATAAATCTTATCGCCAGCTTCCCAATAGAAGTCGCTGCTATTGTAATCCAATGAGGTACGGGTCTTATTCTCGCCCCCTGCTACGAAAGTTGTTAGGTTCTTATCGTTATCGCCCTCTGTACCTGTCGTGTTCTGTGCCACATCTTCCTTAGCACAGGAAGCGAAAGTCAAGGCAATGCCACACAGAGCGGCAAAAGATAATAGGCGAGTCTTTAACAAATGCTTTTTCATTGTCTCTTGTTTCTTTGTCATTGTAAACTTTAATCTATTCATAACTCTCTCTTAACTTAGTCGTCCCATGAAGAAGTACTCTCGTCACTGTTCCCATTCTCAAAGTGCTCATCACTCCATAAACCAAATGATTTGGCTTGAGCTGTAGGACCAGCGGCGTGGTTTGCCTTCTTGTGCTGGCTCGGAAAGGACGTCTCCATGAGATAAGTCGTTTCACTCATCTGAACTATCTGACACTGTGGTGCAAGATAGACTTCTCTTTTGTTTGTTTTCATCGTTTTTTTTATTTGATAAAATAGTTGTTATTATCTATATCCTTACTAATCCTTTACATTTACAAAATATGCAGACAGGTAAAGCTCACCAAAGAGGCACACCTATCTGCAAAACGTAATATGGAGAAAATCAACTTGTATTCGAGAGATAAAAAAACTTGTTAGTAAGTTTAAAATTACCAGCAAACTTTTCCTTATATTGCTTTTGTTTTCGTTCAGAAAATAGCACAAAACAACGAACAAAGGAAACTCCTAGAAGTCCTTTGTTTACAGGGGTTACGACACGCTTCGCGCGCGCGTATGCGAGAAGGAAAAATGTCTTAGTAGACGCTAGGTGCGAATAGTGTGTGTGTGTGTGTGTGTTAGCAAATTATTTGGATTGACCAAATAATTCGCCATCTTTTTCGCATCTTTTTGTGTTAAAGAATCAAATATACGAACAACAGCCCCTATACCTTTATTATATAGGGCAACGTACTGCTGATAATTATGATTCTTTGTAATTCTCATCTGCTTTTTAACAAGTCGGCGGCAAAGGTAAGGATAAAATTTGAATGCCACAAATAAAATGTAGTATTATTAATGATGGGAAAGTAGTTCCCCCAGCCTTCTATCAGATGGTAAAGGCTGGGGTATTCTATTTCAAGCAACTACTTCTGACGAAATCTCTCTGCCTGACTCTGTATCAATTCTGCATCCTCGAAGTAGTTAATCTGCATAGCTGCACGTACCTCATCCATAGTCTGGGCTGCAGTTTCGCGTGCTTCCAATGAGCCCTTCTTGAGGATGTTATAGATCTCTGGAATGTCCTGTTCATACTCACGACGGCGCGCACGGATTGGGTCCAACATCTTGTTCAACACACTATTGAGCAACTTCTTACACTTCATATCACCGATACCACCGGCTGTATAAACAGCTTTCAACTCATCAAGGTTCTGGAACTCTGGCCAGAACTCAGCGAAGTCCTCATCGGTTGAGAAGGCATCAAGGTAAGTAAACACTGTGTTACCCTCAACATGACCTGGATCAGACACATTCAAGTGAGTTGGGTCAGTGTACATTGTCTTCACCTTCTTCCATACTGTATCAGCGTCGTCAGAGAGATAGATACAGTTACCAAGACTCTTACTCATCTTCTCCTTACCATCTGTACCAGGCAAACGACGTGCTGTAGCGTTCTCTGGCAACATGATTTCAGGCTCAACGAGTACTGGTGCATAAATCTGATTGAAGCGACGTACGAGTTCACGTGTCAACTCCAACATAGGCTCTTGGTCCTCACCTGCAGGGACAGTAGTAGCCTTAAAAGCAGCAATATCAGCAGCCTGAGAAACAGGATAAGCAAAGAAGCCCATTGGGATGTTAGCTTCAAAGTTGCGCATCTTAATCTCAGTCTTCACCGTTGGGTTACGCTGAACACGGCTTACGCTGACAAGATTCATCAAGAAAGTGGTCAGTTCGGCTATTTCAGGAATCTGACTCTGTATGTAGAGTGTACATTTCTCTGGACTCAAGCCAGCAGAGAGATAATCTAAAGCTACCTCAATAATATTCTGTCGGATCTTCTCTGGATTGTCAGCATTATCTGTCAACGCCTGTACGTCTGCCATAAAGACAAACATCTTATCGTAGTCTCCGAGGTTCTGAAGTTCCACACGACGGCGGAGAGAACCCACGTAGTGACCCAAGTGAAGTTTACCTGTAGGGCGGTCACCTGTTAAAATAATCTTTCCCATGTATATATTTCTGTTTTATTCGTTATGTGTATCGTTGAAGTTACTCATCGTGTCCTGGTACAGCAATGGTATCTGCACCTTCTTCTGGCTGTTCTTCAACTTGCTCTTCTTCCTTCTGCTCAGGCTCTGCTGGGGCTGTTGCCACAGTATCAACAGATGGAGTTTGCTCTACTTGAACAGGAGATTCATATGGAATTGTATCATTAGGGATGCTATCAGTCACAGGTGTTTCTGGCGAAGAAGAGCCGAAAGTGAAATAAGCACCTACACCACCTGCCAATAGAAGTAGACCAATAACAACGCCCCAAAGGATTGCATTGCTGCCTTTCTTGTGCGTTTCTCCTTGTACCTGCTGCGCTTGTGAGGTAAAGCCTGTAGGTTGTTCATACTGCTGACCAGCACTCACCAGAGGTAATGTAACCTCCATGACACCTTGACAATGAGGACAAGTACACTCTATTGTTTGTCCTTCTTCAGCCTCAACAATAAACTGTGTTCCACAGTTATCACACGTTATCTGATATTTCATAACTTTACGTTGCTTAGAACTTTATTTGTAGCACCAGCCAAACTCTCGACATAAGTACCTGCCAAAGAACCACAAGCAGAGCGATATTCTTCGTCTTCAGCAAAGTGATTCATCAACAAACTAAAACTTTCAAAGTCGAAAACTTCAAAGCCACCACCATCACGCAAGAGTCCTTGTGCTTCAGCAAAATGCTTGTTGTTAGGACCAAAGAGAACTGGCATATCCCACACAGCAGCCTCGAGAACATTGTGGATTCCTACACCGAAACCACCACCGACGTAGGCAACATCACCATAATGATAAATCGATGACAACAAACCAAAACAGTCGATAATCAATACATCGGCATCGACAACATTCTCTTCTGTTGCCTGTGTGTAGCGTATTACCTTCTTATCCTTTATCAGTGAAAGGATAGTCTTTAGATGATCTTCTCCTATAACGTGCGGAGCAATAATAAGTTTCCAGTCCTTGTTCTCATTAAAGTACTTAAGGAAGATTTCCTCATCAGGTTGCCATGAAGAACCTGCCACAAAGACTTTCTTTCTATCAGTAGCATCTCTATTGACGAACTTCTCCACTAATGGCAGTCTCTTACTTGCCTCCTTGATTTGCAAAACACGGTCAAAGCGAGTATCACCCACAACAACAGCATCAGATATTCCTATCTTATTCAGGAGTTCCTTGCTCTCCTCATTCTGAACAAAGAAGCGGCTGAAGCACTTCAAGACACGACCATAACCACGACCATACCACTTAAAGAAGATTTGATCTGGACGGAAAATGCTTGACACACTATAGACTGGTATATCACGATACTGCAGGATATGCAGGTAATTATACCAGAATTCATACTTGATAAAGAACGCCATGACAGGACGAATAGCACGTAGGAATCTGCGTGCATTTCCCACCGTATCTATAGGGAGATAGGTGATGATATCTGCGCCCTCATAATTCTTCCTCACCTCATAACCTGAAGGAGAAAAGAAAGTAAGCAGAATCTTATATTGCGGATAGTCTTTTCGTATCTGCTCTATCAAAGGGCGACCCTGTTCAAACTCGCCCAATGAAGCAGCATGAAACCAAACATATTGAGCGTCTGGCTCCACCTTTTCACGTAAAATCCGCACAGCCTCCTGTTCTCCTCGCCACATCTTACGTAGCTTTTCATTGAAAAGACTACCCACTGCGATACCAAACTGGATGGCATACATTATTATATTATACATACTCGGCTCTATTAATTTAGCCTTTCAAGGTGCTTATCCCAACACCTCAATAGCCTTGTGCATACGCTTCAAGGTTTCCTCTTTGCCAAGGAAAGCAGATATATCGAACATTCCAGGACCCTTACCAATACCAACAAGGGTGAGTCGGAATGCGTTCATGATATCACCAAGCTTATAGCCTTTGTCCTCTACCCATTTCAAAACGATAGGTTCCTGACCTTCGACACTGAAGTCTTCTATTCCCTCCAAGACATCAGCAAGCTCACTCATCTGCTGTGCAGAATATTCCTTCCAACGTTTCTTAACGGTCTTCTCGTCATAGCTTGTTGGTGCAATGAAGAAGAAAGAGCAAAGTTCCCAAAGTTCCTTAACGAAGCTAACACGGTCTTTCATCATGTGTACAACCTGTGTCACCTGCTCCATAGTAGCCTCAACACCATTGTTAGCTACGATTGGAGCAAAGAGTTGTGCTATCTCATCATCTGACTTACGGAGGATGTATTCGTGGTTAAACCACATACCCTTTTGATAGTCAAACTTAGCTCCACTCTTTGAACACTTCGTGATATCGAATGCTTCTACGAGTTCCTCAAGCGAGAAGAGTTCCTGCTCTGTACCTGGGTTCCAGCCCAAGAGCGCCAAGAAGTTGACTACTGCCTCTGGGAAATAGCCACTCTCACGATAGCCTGAACTTACTTCACCAGTCTTAGGGTCGTGCCACTCCAATGGGAACACAGGGAAACCAAGGCGGTCACCATCACGCTTACTAAGCTTACCCTTACCCTCTGGCTTCAACAACAAAGGCAGATGGGCAAAGCGTGGCATGCTATCTTCCCAACCAAAGGCACGGTAAAGCAATACATGTAACGGTGCACTTGGCAACCATTCCTCACCACGAATAACGTGAGAGATTTCCATCAAGTGATCATCAACGATGTTTGCAAGGTGATAAGTTGGTAATTCGTCTGCGCTTTTGAACAGAACTTTATCATCAAGGATATCTGTCTTGATGCAAACATCACCACGAATCATATCATTGATATGAACTTCCTCACCTGGTTCTATCTTGAAACGAACAACATATTGTTGGCCATCTTCTATCAGACTTTCAACTTCCTCCTTTGACATTGTCAAAGAGTTACGCATCTGTAGACGAGTGTGTGCGTCGTACTGAAAGTTTTCAATTTCCTTACGCTTCGCATCCAACTCCTCTGGCGTATCGAAAGCAATGTATGCCTTACCAGCTTCTAAAAGCTGATTGACGTACTTTTTATAAATATCACGACGTTCACTCTGACGATAAGGACCATGTTCGCCACCAAAGCTAACACCCTCATCAAACTTAATACCTAACCAATCAAAAGAGTCGAGGATATATTCCTCTGCCCCAGGAACAAAACGATTAGAGTCTGTGTCTTCAATACGGAAGATAAGCTTGCCGCCATGTTGACGAGCGAAAAGGTAGTTATACAAAGCAGTACGCACACCACCAATATGCAAAGCACCTGTTGGACTTGGAGCAAAACGCACTCTCACATTTCTTTCTGCCATTGTCTTAAATATTATATTTTCCTGCAAAATTAATGTTTTTTTTTGACTATCCGCTATATTTTTAGTATTTTCGCAAGTTGTTAGAGGATTAACGCAACAAGATACAACATCCTGTTATAACATTTACGAAATAAGATATAAGATGATAAGATTCAAAAACATCAGCAACCCCTATTGGCGAAATATGATTTCAAGAGTCGTATTGGTCATTGTGGCTGTAGTACTAATCGTACTTTTCCTACCTCGCACACAAGGTAAACTTTTCCATTATGACGAAGGAAAACCATGGATGTACGGACAGTTGATTGCTAAGTTTGACTTCCCTATCTTTAAGACTGATGCTGCGTTGAAGGTTGAGAAAGACTCTATCACAAAGCATTTCCAACCTTATTACAACATTAACCAAACGGTTGAACAGAAGAAGATTGAACAGTTTAAGCAGGCATACAAGGATGGTATACCAGGCTTGTCAAAAGACTATATCGATGCGATTGCCCACCGGCTACACGAAATCTATGAGGCTGGAGTCATTGATCCACAACAGTACTCTACACTTGCCAAGGACAGTAACCATTATATCCGTGTCGTAACTGGTAAGCAGGCAGTGAGTGTACCTATTAATAAGACCTACTCTACCCTTGGTGCCTATGAGCAGCTTTTCATGGACCCTTTGTTAGGTCCGAAGCGTTCCGTACTTCAGCAATGTAATCTTAACGACTACATAGAGGCAAACCTTGTCTATGACAAAGACCGTAGTGAGACGGAGATGAACGACATGCTAAGTCTTATTCCGCAGGCTTCAGGCATGGTGCTGGAGGGGCAACGCATCATCGACCGTGGTGACATAGTCGATGCAAAGACCTATCGTGTGCTTAATTCCTTTGAGCAAGCAATGGAGAAACGCAAGGCTACTGAAGACGAGATAACATCTACCTTCATCGGACAGACCATCTACGTCCTAATCTTCATTTGCCTTTTCACACTCTACTTGGCACTCTTCAGAAAAGATTACTTTAATAAACCACGTTCCATATCACTACTTTATGTGATGATAGTCATCTATCCTATCCTCACATCCTTGATGATGGAACATAACATTTTGAGTGTGTATATCCTTCCATTCAGTATGGCTCCAATATTCTTCCGTGTGTTTATGGACTCACGAACAGCCTTCATAGGACACATGACAATGGTACTTATCTGTGCTGTGGCTGTCAAATATCAATACGAATTCATTATCGTACAGTTTGTTGCTGGTCTTGTGGCGATTTATTCTTTGCGCGAATTATCAAAAAGAAGTCAAATCTTCCTTACCGCACTCCTTGTCACAATTGCCTCAGCAGCAGTGTACTTATCACTCCAACTCATACAGGCGGACGATTTTTCGAAGCTTGATCGCACTATGTATTACCACTTTGCTGTCAATGGTTTCTTCCTTCTCTTTACCTATCCACTGATGTTGGTCATCGAGAAGACTTTCGGCTTCGTATCTACCGTAACAATGTTTGAGTTGTCAAACACAAACAATGAACTGCTACGCCGACTCAGTGAGGTTGCTCCTGGTACCTTCCAGCACTCTATCACGGTTGGTAATCTTGCCACAGAAATAGCCAGTAGAATCGGTGCAAAGAGCCAGTTGGTTCGTACTGGTGCGCTTTATCATGATATTGGTAAGATGCTCAACCCTGCATTCTTTACCGAGAATCAGGCAGGTATCAACCCACATGACAAGCTAAACGACCTTGAGAGTGCACGTATCATCATAAGCCATGTGACAGAAGGTCTGAAACTTGCAGAAAAATACAACCTCCCACGTGAGATTAAGGAGTTTATTACCACCCATCATGGTGCTGGACTTGCTAAGTACTTCTACATACACTACAAGAATGAACATCCTGATGAGGAGGTCAACGAGGAGCTATTCCGTTACCCTGGACCTAATCCTTTCACCCGTGAACAGGCTATTCTAATGATGAGTGATACCGTTGAGGCTGCTTCACGCTCTCTACAGGAATACACCGAAGAGAGTATCAGTGGATTAGTAAACCGACTCATTGATGGTCAAGTTGCTGATGGAAACTTCACGGATTGTCCTATCACATTCCGTGACATCACCGCTGCTAAGGCGGTACTTATCGAACGCCTGAAAGCGATGTATCATACCCGTATTCAGTATCCACAGTTGAAAGCATAGAAGGTTGAGGACAACCATAAGGCTGACTCCTCTCCCTTTCCCTTCCAAAAGGAAGATACATAAACGCCAAGAGACCTCACTAAGTTACAACAATAGTAACATAGTGGGGTTTCTTTTTAGAGGGCAGTCATTTGAAATGATAAAGTTTACCTCTTAAGCTTAGAACTTTGACATGATATCACACAGAGAAAAGGAGAACACGGAGGAAGATTTAAAAAGTAACAGAAGGAACGAAGGCACCGTCGATACATAGAGAAAGCGGAGGTTATTAGCATGTCTTCTTTGACACTTTAGTGTTTATGACTTTAGAATTTTCTTTACAAAACAAGCCATAAAAAGACAGAAAATAAGGTTAAAAACGAGCATTAACAACACATTTGTAAGTTATTCTCTATCAGGCATTTGCGAAACTGCATTTCAAAAGGTGCTTAATTGGACTTCAAAAGGGCGTTAGTTAGACCTCAAAAGGGC
>ERZ772955.2306-NODE-2306-length-10473-cov-9.741409_pt1 | contig 10473 bp, 9 predicted proteins | sample MGYA00511133_ERZ772955 | MGnify/ENA primary metagenome ERZ772955 (study PRJEB29015, sample SAMEA2737914) | human oral metagenome | biome: human oral; feature: human-associated habitat; material: dental | place: China | collected 2149 ... | reverse complement strand
CCCACCTTCTTTTCTTCCCTTGATGGAAGAAAAGAAGGCAAAAGAAGATCAAGGCACCAGGGGTGCCGGCCAAGTTTGCCGGATACCCGGACAACTACTCTCTACCCTCTAAGATTCACCACCCGAACGCCTTGTCGGACATCCATGTGCCCTGCACCTTCATCGTCTGCTCGATCACTTCGCGGGCGATGCCGTCGCCGCCGGCCAGTGGGGAGATGTAACGGGCGATGCGCTTGATCTCCGGCGCCGCCGTACTGGGTGCGATGGGCAGCCCGACGCGACGCATCACCTCATAGTCCGGGATGTCGTCGCCGGCGAAAGCCACTTGCTCGTCCGTGAGGCCCGTCCGGCGGAGGAAGTCCTCATAGTCGATGATCTTGACACTGCTGCAGAGGTAGATGTGCTTCACGCCGAGGTGCTCGAAGCGGCGGCGGATGTTCTCCGTATAAGCGCCCGTGATCAGGCCCACCTCGTAGCCGTGTCGGACGGCCAACTGCAACGCGTAGCCGTCTTTGATGTTCACCGTGCGGGCCGGATCACCGTTGTCCGCCAGCGGGATTTTGTCGGACGACAGCACGCCGTCCACGTCGAAAAGAAACGCCCGTATGCGGGTCAAATCGTAAGGAATCATTGTTTGAAAGTGAAAAGTGAATAGTGAAAAACGAGAAGAACCAATCCGGTGCCCGGCCAAACTCCGCCCCCTCTAACTTTTTAGTTGTTCGGCGTAGATCCCCCGGCTGATATCCTCGTAGAGGCGCCTCACGTCCGGGTCAGCGATCATTGCGGCCTGACGGTCGATCACGGCGCGGTCGTTGCGAAGCGCTGGACCCGTCTGCGCCTCACGCGGCGTGAGGCGGTGGATCTTCGCGGCCGTCTCGTCGATGAGCGGACGGAGCACGGAGCCGTCAAGGCCACGCGCACGGACGATCTCGTCGGCCAAGGCGTACATGTGGTTCGTGAAATTGCAAGCAAAGACCGCCGCCAGATGGAGGTACGCCCGATCGACCGACGACAGCTCATGCACCTCGTCCGAGAGTCGCTCGGCCAGCGTCCGCACCTCGTCGGTCACCTCCGCCGTGCAGCCCTCCACGAAGCAGGGCACCCGACGGAAGTCCACCGACCTCTCGCGTGAGAACGTCTGCAGCGGATAAAGCACGCCGTAGCGGCGCGATCGGTCGCGGAAGACATCCATCGGCACACTGCCCGCCGTATGCAGCCACAGCCCATCGTTCGTCGGCACCCGACGGGCCACGTCCGCCAACGCATCATCGCTGAGCGAGAAGACGTACACGTCGGCATCCGTGCGCACGGCTTCAGCGGACGTCGTCCACGTCACGTCGCCCGCCCCCTCGGCCAACGCCCGGGCATGCTCCGCCGTCCGACTGTAGACCTGCACAAGGCGCAGCCCCGCACGCTCACGCAACGCCTGCGCAAGATGCGTGGCCACACGCCCGGCACCGATCATCACGACCGTCTCGTTCATCATGCCTGTACCTGGCCGTCGCCGGCTATCTCCGCCGTGCGGTAACGTCCGATATGCACGCGTTCCCAAAGCAGCGCCGCCTCGTCGTGCGGCCGGCCCACGCGCTCGCGATGCCCGAAGCCGACGATGCAAACAATGCCGAGCTGGTAGGGGATGTGGAGCAGGTCGCGGACATATTGCTCGGCCTCGGTGTCGTCGGGCGTGTGACGGTTGCGCACCTGACACCAGCAGCTGCCTAAGCCGAGATCTTCAGCCTGAAGCTGCATGTATGCGGCGGCGATCGAAGCGTCTTCCACCCACACATCCGTCACGGTCACGTCGCCCATCACTACCACGGCCAACGCGCAGCCGCTGAGGAAGGAGCTACCCATCTTCCGGCAAGCAGCCAGTCGCTCCAGCATCTCGCGGTCCTCCACGGCCACAAACTGCCATGAATGCGCATTCTTCGACGTCGGCGCCACGAGCGCTGCTTTCAGTAATTCCTGCACCTGATCCGGTGCGATCGGTTCGGCCGTAAACTTCCGCGAGCTGCGGCGGCGCATCATCAATTCATTGAAACTTTCCATTGTGCTATTTGTTAATTGGTGTAGTTATTCGCGTATCCAGCCAACTTCCCCAATACCCCGTGTGTACCCGGCAAATCTTCGCCAAATACCCGTGTGTACCCGGCCAACTTCGCCGGCGGCCGCAGCCGCCTTGATCTTCTTTTGCTTCCTTTTCTTCCATCAAGGGAAGAAAAGGGAGTGGGGGATGGGGGCAAAGCCCCTGACTTCTCCTTGTCATGACACGAGGGGCAAGCTCTCGCCGGATACCCTTTTTATTTCTCGTTTTTCGCTTTCCCGACGATCATCTCCTCCAGCTTCGGCGACATCTTCACGCGGTGCACACCCGCCTCGTCGGTATAAATCACGTAATAAGCGATCTCCGGCACCGACTCCGCCATGCGGCAGGCGGCCTCGAGACCCATCGCCATGAAAGCCGTCGCATAGGCATCGGCCGTCATGCAGTCCGGCGCCACGATCGTAGCGCTGAGTATGTTTTGTTGCGAGGGATAGCCCGTGCGCGGGTCGATGGTGTGGGCCACCTTCTTGCCGTCGCGCACGTGGAAGTTGCGGTAGTTGCCCGACGTAGCCATGCCGCGCCGGCCACAGAGCTGGACGATCTCTTCCGTTTCGTTCTTCACGCCCGTGGTGTCGTCCTCCGGCTTATTGATGCCGATGCGCCAGCATTCGCCCCGCGGATTCATGCCGCGCGAGGCCACCTCGCCGCCGATCTCCACCATGTAATCCTCCACGCCCTCGCGCTCGAGCAACGCGGCAACCACGTCGCAGGCATATCCCTTGGCGATGGCCGAGAAGCTGAGTTCGAGCCGCGGATCATCCTTCACCACACGCCGCCCGTCGAGCCGCACCTTGCGGTAGCCCACGAACTGAAGCATGCTATCGATGACGGCCGGCGAGACGCTGTCTTTCTGCTCATAGCCGAAGCCCCAGAGGTTGATGAGCGGCGCCGCGGTGACGTCGAACACGCCGCCCGACCGCTCCGACACTTCCATCGCACGATTGAAGACGGTCACGAACCAATCGTCCACCTCCACCTCCTCGTTGCGGTTCACGCGCGCCAGGATCGAAGCCTTATTGAAGGGGTTCAGCGAGGCGTCGAAGGCCTGCAACTCGGCAGCGATCTTGTCCGTCAGCGGCCCCTTGTCGGTGCGGTACTTGATGTGGTAGACGGTATGGAAAACCGTCCCCTCCTCTTCGTAAAACTCGCCTTTGCTACCGCTGCACGAGGCTATGACTGCCGACACAAGCAGCATGCACAGGGCCGCGATCGTGCGACCGGTAGGCTTTCTTTCCGCCCTGGGGCGGGTCATGTAGTTCTGTTTCATCATCTGATTAATGTATGGGGCGCGAAGATAGACCCCGGTCGGGGTTTAAGCGCTTGCAGAAGTTCTGCAAACATCAAAATGGAGAAAACGGCGCTTGCAGAACTTCTGCAAACACCAAAATAGAGAAAAGGGCCTTTGCAGAAGTTCTGCAAACATCAAAATGGAGAAAACGGCGCTTGCAGGACTTCTGCAAACGCCAAAATGAGAAAAAGGGCCCTTGCAGAACTCCTGCAAACATCAAAATGGAGAAAAGGGCCCTTGCAGAAGTTCTGCAAACGTCAAAATGGAGAAAACGGCCTTTGCAGAAGTTCTGCAAACATCAAAATGGGGAAAAGGGCACTTGCAGAACTTCTGCAAGCGCCAAAATGGAGAAAAGCGTCCTTGCGGGACTTCCGCAAACGTCAAAACGGAGAAAAGGGCCCTTGCGGAACTTCCGCAAACGTCAAAACGGAGAAAAGGGTCTTTGCGGAACTTCCGCAAACGTCAAAACGGAGAAAAAGGCCCTTGCGGAACTTCCGCAAACACCAAAACGGAGAAAATGGCCCTTGCGGAACTTCCGCAAACATTAAAACGGAGAAAACGGCCTTTGCGGGAGTTCCGCAAGCGTCAAAACACTACTTGACTTCGATGCCGCCAAAGGTGGCCGAGCCGCGCAGAACGACGGTGTGCGCCATGTCGAGGGCGTCGGGTGGCAGGTGGGGACGTTTATCGTCGAAGCCGCCGAAGGTGGAGCGGATGCGAGAGTCAATGCGCCATGTAGGGGGTACGCGGAGGGTGATGCCGCTAAAGGTGCAGTCAAGGTCGACGAAAATTTCGGGGTCATCAAGGTGGGCACTGCGCAGGTCGAGGTCGATGCCCCCGAAGGTGCTGCGGAGGATGGCGCCACGAAAGACGGGTTCGGTGAAGAGGGTCTTAGAGCCGCTGAAAGAGGTGTCGATGCGGACAAAGCCGTCGGCGTCGGGCGAGGTGCTGGCGGCAGATGCACGGTAGCGCTCGGCGGAGGCGGCGTAGGAGATGCCGCGGCGGCGAAAGAGTAGGGCGGTGCCGATGACGATAAGGACAACGGGCCAAAAGACACGCATGGCGTCGTATTGGATGATGTCGAGGCGGGGCAACATGAACACGGTGCCCAGGAAGAGCAGGATGAAACCACTGACATAGGAGCGGTCGACCAGCTGCACTACGCCGATGGCCACAAGGATCATGGGCCAGGAGAAGAGCAGTTCGTAGAAGTTGAGGTCGATGAAACCGAGGTTCTTCAGTAGGAAGATGATGCCGATGGCAATGAGCAGCAGCGGCCAGCCGAATTTTCTTTTTTCCATAATAGAGGGTAGAGGGTAGAGGATAGAGGGTGGAGGGTAGAGGGTAGAGGGTAGAGGGTAGAGGGTAGAGGGTGGAGGGTAGAGGGTGGAGGGTAGAGAGGGGGGCGGGCCGTTGTGTCCGCCCTCCTCGTCAAGAAATCATGCAGTGATCGCAGGACGAATCATACCCAGGCGCCGGCTTGGGTGCAGACGTAGGCGGCATGGTCTACGGCCAGACGATGTGCCTCAGCCAGTGGGCGGCCGTCGAGAACGGAGGCAATGAAGGTGCCCGTAAACGAGTCGCCCGCACCGACCGTGTCGACCACCTCCACGCGTGGGGTGTCGATGTACGATTCGCCGGCGGGGGTGAAGACGGCGCTATAATCAGCCCCCGCAGTGAGAATGAGGTAGCGGAGGTTGTACAGGGCCACAAAGCGGCGGCAGAAGTCGTGCAGCGTGTCGGTCTCGAGATCGAAGAGGCCGCGCAGCAGGTCGAGCTCCTCGTCGTTAATCTTGAAGACGTTGCAATGGCGCAGGGAGGCCGTGATCAGTTCGCGGGAGTAGTAATGCTGGCGGAGGTTGATGTCGTAGACGCGCAGAGCCCTCTCCGGTACGTGCGAGAGGAGCGTCTGGATGGTGATACGCGACTCCTCGGCGCGCTGAGCCAGAGTGCCGAAGCAGACGGCGTCGGCACATGAGGCCAGTTGCTTCATCTCGTCGGTCAGGGGGATGTGATCCCACGCGACGCCCTCCATGATGGTGTAGTTGGGGATGCCGTCGCGGAGCTCCACGATGACGGTGCCCGTGGGATAGTCGACGCGCTCAATGATGTAGGGGATGCGGATGCGGTCGATCTCGGTGAGGATCTCGTCGCCGAGGGGATCGTTACCAATGGCGCTGAAAGCGTAGGCCTCGGCGCCAAAGCGTGAGGCGTGATAGGCGAAATTGACAGGGGCGCCGCCTGCTTTCTTACCCGTGGGCAGCACGTCCCAGAGCAGTTCGCCGATACCGATGATGAGGGGTTTCTTATTCATAGTTCTGAAGTCTTTGGTGGGCTATTTCGATGGGTTCCATACGGATTGAAGTTGGGTCACTTCGCCGTCGGCATGGATGGAGCCTTTCTCGGTGAAGAGTTCGACGGTGCGGAAGAGCTCCGAGGGGTAGAATACGTCGGTCATGGAGACGCGTCCGCCGGCAGCGAAGAACTCTACCGACGCGCGGTCAATAACGAGGCGCCAGTCGACCGTCTGGCCCTTTACGACGAAGGGGGCCGTGTGGACGGCAGCAAACTCCTTCACGGGGAGTGCCTTCGATCCGGCGTGGGTGCGGTCGATGTAGAAGGCTTGACGATTGCGGTCGTAGCCGATGTCGATGTATTCGCCTTGGGTGTTCCGGAGGCGGACGCCGTAGCGTGTGGCGAGGGAGCCTTTGGCGGCTGCGAGATCGAAGGTGAGACGTAGGTCAAGGGCCGAGCGAACGAAGGGGATGCGCTTCGTAAGGTCGAGCGTGCCGTCCACTTGCAGACCTTTCAGCATGACGGTCTCGCCACGCAGGCCGTCCAGCTCGCGGACGGGCGTGGAGGTGAGCAGATAGCCCTTGCCGTCGGGGCCGGGCACGAGTCCCAACTCTCGAGGCAGGGTCATGGCGCCACTCCAGGTGACGCACGGTTTATCGCCGGCGTAGAGCCAGTTGTTCATCCAGCCGATAAGGATCCGCCGACCGTCCGGCGCGTCGCTCCAGGTCACGCCCGCGTAGTTGTCGGCACCGTGATCCATCCACAGGGTTTCGCGCTGGGGCGAGGTGAAGGTCTTGCCGTCGAAGTCGCCGACGAAATACTGCGTAGCCGAACCGCCCGCAGGTCCGCCGGGGTTGATGTTGACGATGAGCACCCATTTTGTCTCGTCCGTGCCGGCGACGGGCAGCTGGAAGAGATCGGGGCACTCCCACACGCCGCCGTGGCCTCCGCGATCGCGGCCGAAGCTGCTGAGGTAGGTCCACGATTTACAGTCGGGCGAAGCATAAAAGCGGATCTCGTCGCCACAGGCCAGCGAAACGATCCAGCGTGACGACGCTTTGTGCCAGAAAACTTTCGGATCGCGGAAGTCGCGCGCGTCGCCGGGGTTGGGCAGGATGGGATTGCCGGCATACTTCGTCCAGGTGCGGCCGCGGTCCGTGCTGTAAGCCAGTGCTTGCGACTCGACCTCCGTCTTTTTGGCCTGTTCGGCGTCGGGGTTGTGATAGGTGAAGAAGGCCAGGAGTGGCGGGTTCTCCTTCGTGCCGAGACCAGAGGTATTCTCCCAATCGACGACGGCACTTCCGGAGAAGATATAGCCGAGGCTGTCCGGTGCGAGGGCGATGGGCAGGTGTTCCCAGTGCATCAGGTCACGGCTGACGGCGTGCCCCCAGTGCATGGGCCCCCAAACGGATTTCTCGGGGTAGTACTGATAGAAGAGGTGATACTCGCCGTCGTAATAGACAAGCCCGTTGGGGTCGTTCATCCAATGTTCGGCAGGCGAGAAGTGGATTTGCGGGCGATACATTTCGTTGTAGGGCCCGGAGAAGTCCTCCGCCTCGGCATCGGCGGTGGCCGGTTTGTGTCCGGTGCAGGCGCCGAGGCTGAGCAGGGCGCCGAGGGCATAGCAGGCAAGCGGTTTCATGTCGGTGGCAAGGAATAGAAGTAGTGAAACGTAGTAGGGGGAGTAAGAGGTAGAGATGGGCGGTATCGCCAGGGGCAAAACGAAAAAGCCGCCCGCCATGCGGCGTGGCACGGACGGGCGGCAGGCATATAAGAGCTTTTGGCGGTTATGTTCCTCGGAGGGTTACTTCAGTCCGAAAGCCTCTTTGACCTTGTCTACATAGTCGAGCTTCTCCCAGGTGAAGAGCTCCACACGGCAGACGGTCGGCTCGCTGCTGTAACGCGAATGGAACACCTTCTCTACCACCTGCGGCGTGCGGCCCATATGACCGTAAGAGGCCGTCTCGAGGTAGATCGGGTTACGCAGTTTGAGCCGTTCCTCGATGGCTTTGGGGCGCATGTCGAAGAGGTCCCAGATTTTTTGAGCGATTTCGCCATCGCTGATCTTCACGTTCGAGCGGCCGAAGGTGTTGACGAAGATGTTCATCGGTTTGGCGACGCCGATGGCGTACGATACCTGAACCAACATCTCGTCGGCCACGCCGGCGGCTACGAGGTTCTTAGCGATGTGGCGTGCGGCATAGGCAGCGGAACGGTCCACTTTCGAGGGATCCTTGCCGGAGAAAGCACCGCCACCGTGGGCGCCCTTGCCGCCGTAGGTGTCGACGATGATTTTTCGTCCCGTCAGACCGGTGTCGCCGTGGGGGCCACCGATGACGAACTTGCCCGTGGGGTTGACGAAGTATTTGATCTCGTCGTTGAACAGGGCTTGAACGTGCGGCGGATACTGGGCCTTGACGCGGGGCACGAGGATCGTGCGTACGTCTTCGGCGATCTTCTGTTGCATTTCGGCGTCAGCTTGCTCCTGCGTGCGGCCGCCTTCAGCTCTAATAAAATCGTCGTGCTGGGTAGAGATCACGATCGTATCGATGCGCAGCGGGCGCCCGTTATCGTCGTACTCGATCGTCACCTGACTCTTGGCGTCCGGCCGGAGGTAGGGCATCTTCTCGAGTTCATTTTTACGGATGGAGGCCAGCTCGGTGAGGAGGCCGTGAGCCAGGTCGAGAGCCAGAGGCATGTAGTTCTCGGTCTCGTTGGTAGCATAGCCGAACATCATGCCTTGGTCGCCGGCGCCCTGGTTGTAGGGATCAGTGCGCTCTACGCCGCGGTTGATGTCGCCGCTCTGCTCGTGGATAGCGGAGAGTACGCCGCACGATTTGGCTTCAAATTGATATTCGCTTTTGGTGTAGCCGATACGCTCGATGACGCGGCGGGCTACGTCCTGCACGTCGATATAGGCGCTCGATTTAACTTCTCCAGCCAGCACGACCTGTCCGGTCGTAACCAGCGTTTCGCAGGCAACTTTCGAGTCTCGGTCATAGGCCAAGAACTCATCAAGCAAGGCGTCCGAGATCTGGTCGGCCACCTTATCGGGGTGTCCCTCGGACACCGACTCGGAGGTGAATAAGTAACTCATTACAATTCTTTATTGAGTGATAAAACCATGTGTTGTAATGAATCGGAGCGATGGGGGGAGATTGTGGAGCCCTTCGGCCGCAGGGTAGGGGGGATGGCCGTTTAGCATTTTTTCCTGTGGTTGCAAGCGCTACAAATCTTTCCACGTGTCTGATTCGGCGGCAAATGTAAGTGCATAAACAGCTGGCCTCCGAAATGTGCTTCGTTAATTATCCGAAACGACGGCCGCGGCGCCCCAACCGCTATCGAAAAGAGGTCGGAGCGCCGCGGCATCTATCCGGTGGCCGGTATACGTTTTTATAATACCCCCATCGGTCATCAGGGATGCCCGCCCCGTCGACCGGTAGGCCGGCAGGAGAAGGCCTTAGGCCCCGTCAGGAGTCATGCCCGCGAGGTGAAGGCTCAATGACCGAACGAAATGCCCAGCTTTTCCCCGCAGCGGATCAGGTCGTCGTCCACGGGCACGAGTCGCGTGCGGCCGGCCACCTCCTGGAGCGGCACGGAGACCATATGGCCGTTGCGCTGGCCCACCATCCGCCCAAATTCGCCACGCACAATCAGCTCCGTAGCGTGACCCCCGAGGCGGGTGGCCAGGTTGCGGTCGGCGGGTGAGGGCGATCCGCCCCGCTGGATGTATCCGAGCACCGTGCGACGCGTCTCGAGGCCGGTCGCCTCTTCGATTTCGTGAGAGAGATAGTCCGAGGGGCTCTCGGCGCCGGTGCGGAGACCTTCGGCCAGGACGATGATGCTGTAAGGCTTGCCCCGTTGGGCGCGTTCGATCACCTTATCGTTCACCTTGTCGATGTCGTAGCCCAGTTCAGGCAGGAGGATGATGTCCGCAGCGCCCGCCATGCCGGCATAGAGCGCTATCCAGCCCGCGCTGTGGCCCATGACCTCGACCACCATCACGCGTTTGTGCGAGCTGGCGGTTGAGTGGAGGCGGTCGATGGCATCGGTGGCCACGCTGACGGCTGTGTCGAAACCGAACGAGAAGTCGGTGCCGTAAAGGTCATTGTCGATGGTCTTGGGGATGCCGACGACGTTCAGGCCCATTTTGGCGAGCTTAAAGGCCGTCTTCTGGGTGCCGTTGCCGCCGATGCAGACGAGGGCGTCGAGGCCCAGCTCGTGATAGTTCTGATAGATAATCTGGGGCTTATGGCTGAGATAGCCGTCGGCGGACTTCTTGAAGGGTTTTTCGCGCGAGGTGCCGAGGATGGTGCCGCCTCGGCCGAGGATGCCCGAGAGGGTGCGCTCGGTAAAGAGTTCCACGTCGCGATCCAGCAGGCCGGAGAAGCCGTTGTGGATGCCTACGACTTCCATGCCGTAGTGCAGGAGGGCCGTTTTGCCCACGCCGCGGATAGCCGCGTTGATACCGGGGCAGTCGCCGCCGGCTGAGAGGATGCCTATCTTCATAATGCCTTTAATGAATGGGTTAGCTGGGGACAAAGGTAGGGCGGTGGGAACGAACAACTGAAAATCGGGAAGGGGCCGTGGGCAGCCGGAAGCTGCGCGAAAATGTCCGGATGGGGGTGTCTGAGCAAAAAGACGCCTCGTTGGAATGTCCGACAGGGGTGTCTGAGCAAAAAGACGCCCCGTTGGAATGTCCGACAGGGGTGTCTGAGCAAAAAGACGCCCCGTTGGAATGTCCGACAGGGGTGTCTGAGCAAAAAGACGCCCCGTTGGAATGTCC
>ERZ772955.2299-NODE-2299-length-10490-cov-35.806900_pt1 | contig 10490 bp, 16 predicted proteins | sample MGYA00511133_ERZ772955 | MGnify/ENA primary metagenome ERZ772955 (study PRJEB29015, sample SAMEA2737914) | human oral metagenome | biome: human oral; feature: human-associated habitat; material: dental | place: China | collected 2149 ... | reverse complement strand
AACTACGCGGTAAATCGACTGAGGAAATGCGCCGAATCAGCCAGGAGTTCGCTCAGATGAAAAACGTCAATATCACGCTGACAATCGACGGTCGCGACCAGTATTTTCAAGGTTTTCAGTCTATTAATATCGTGACGGATAGCGGTAAATCGGTCGACGCTAGCGTGGTGAAAATTGCTGACGGACAGACGGTCGATCCGCGTTCGGTGATTTTGCAGCAGAGTAGTGTGACTGATAAGCAGGGGCGAGCGATTACGGTCAAGCTGCTGGCTGACGTAGCACCTGTCACTCAGGCCAAACTTGCTACCCTGCACGTATTGCCCTATACCATGCTCGGCTCACTGCTGGTGGCGCTACTGTTTTCCTACATTTACAGCCGCTTTGTGACGCGGCCAATTCGCCAGATGGCGGCGGTAACCACGACCATGCAGCGACTGGAAAAGGATGCGCACTACCCGGTGAATAGCCGTGATGAAATTGGCGTGCTGGGGCGAAATATTAATGAGCTCTATCAAAATTTGTGGCAAACGATTCGTTCGCTGGAGCATGAAAATAAGCGGATCACTCAGCTCGAGAAAGAGAAAATCGCCTTCCTCCGCGCGGCCTCGCACGAGCTGAAAACACCGCTGGCAGCCCTCCGGATCATGCTCGAAAACATGCAACTCAATATCGGCGAATATAAAAATCGCGACCAGTACCTGGCGGAATCGGTGGCGCAAGTTGACCGCTTGGCGGCGATGGTGAATGACATTTTGCGCTCTGGCAGCGTCGCCGAGCAGGCTCTGCGTCAGGAAAAACGGCTGAGGATCGATAAGTTACTTGTTGAGGTGGTCAACGATTATATGTTGCTAGCAAAAACGCGCGGCATGACTTTCACGGTTGACGCACATCCGACGACTATTCGTGCCAACCGCGACATGATGCGCCACGTCATCTCGAACCTGGTGTCAAATGCGGTGCGCCACGGCAACGCCGGGAGCGTGATAACAATCACTTGCAATCAGCACGAATTAGCCATCGAAAACGCCTGCAAACCACTCACCAAGCAGCAACTCCAGCACGTTTTTGACCCGTTTTATCGTACGTCTGACGGCGCGAAACAACACGCCGACAGCAGCGGCATCGGCCTCTACACCGTGAAAATGCTACTTGACGCCAAGGGTCTGGATTATGACTTCACACCGCATGGGCGGGGCATGCGGTTTGTGGTGAGATTATAATTTTACTTGTTTATCGTAACTTATAATCTCCACGCCCTGCCGCATCAAAAACCCTCGTGCCTCCTCGTCAAACCTACAACTCACGAAGCGTGATCGCGCCGCTAATTCGCCGCTACCATAAACAAATTGCGTTCCCTTATCATATTTCATACCGCGAAAGTCGCAATCCTTGGCTTCAATAATAACTTTGACGCCGCGAAAATCCACATTCCGAACCGACGAATTGGTAAAATAAATAGGCTGCCCGTAAATATGCTTTGCACCGTCCAGATTGCAATTTTCAAATGCGAAAAATCCCATGACAAACTGGTCAAAATCAACGTCAGAAAAATCTTCATCAACAAACCGAACAATCTCGCCGTCTGGAATGGCAGAGTAGCGCTCGCGCTGATAAGCTGGCAAATCATTGGCGCGAATGGCAGCGGCGATACGGTGGGTAATAGTGTTCATAAATAAAGAATAAATTAGTTTGCCGTGCTGCGCAACAACCCTAATGATTAAAAGGTTATCTATGTCTGATGCCATCTCAAATAGAGTATCGTATCTATAAAATATAACAGAGTAGAAGGGATATTTTTTACGTCTTGATTATACCTGGGGAACTAGAGCTTATCTGTACCTTTTGCTAAAATAACAGCAATGGAGAGCGCGCCGAATATAATCATATCTTGAAAAGAAAGGAGTTCAAGTGAAAAACCTTGAAGAAGATATAATGAAATATTGGAATGCTTGCAATACTCCCGAAGAGGCACTTGAGATAGTTAACTATATTGTCTCTCATCCGTCCGCGAAGTGGGAACCTCTCGTTTATACTATCTGGGGAGGAGCCGAAATAAAAAATAAGCAAATACTTGCAGACCATTATGATGAAATTGTAAGCAGTTGGGCTACTGGTTCCGCTGACAAAGACGGCCTGGTTTATGTACCGGAGGAGTGAGAGTATGTCATAGGGTTATTTTATGTGATTTGCGGTGGGACGGTGTGCAGAGAGAAGTAGGGCAAAAATCTAGAAATCATCAATAAGCTTGCGTATCGGTAGCGCCAAGATCTCTTCTGAACTTGTTCCTCTATTTATCTCAGTTAGCGCATCGCTAATATAATCATTTAATTCAATCAAACTAAGATTCTCAACTTCAAACTCAGAACAAAACAAATCAAACGTAACCTCTCGCAACAGTCTCAGACCTTCAGCGTCTTTTTTCTTTACTAGAAAATCGGTTAGAGCTAATAATTTATCTCTCATAGCGTATACCCCTCTATTAAATAAAATTATATCAGGATAAGTGAGCAGTTTTATGTCTTGTTCAGGACGATGTGTGGTCAGTCGCTGTGCTTGCCGTAGTCCCCGAAGGACTCGCCGTGCGGACCGTAGTGGTCGTGTCCCTTCTCGTCGGCGTCCGCGTCGCGGTGGTAGAACTCACTACCGCTGACGTGACCATCGGCGATCAGGGTGCGACCGGTACGGCCTCCCTGTCCGAAGGAGACCGTCACCGGTCTCCCGTCTCCCGTGGCACCGTAGACCGGCGGCGTCCAGCTGTTGTCGCCCCCGGTCTCTCCGTTGCCGAAGTCAGGGCTAGTCTGCGGGTTGACCATGATAACTCCTTCTGGAGTCGGGCGGAGAAATCAATTCTCCGCGAAGTGGAGCGTCTCAAGCCTGGTGGCTCCAGGCGAAACGCCGACCTCTGCGGATGCAAAGGCTGATATATATATCAATACTGGAATCCTTTGTCAAGCGATTTTACGGAAATCGCAGCAAAATGTATTATTAGTTCATGGAATTAATCTACGCGACGACTAATAAACACAAACTTGCTGGAGCTAAACAGGCGCTGGCTGGAACGGATATTAATCTGATCGCGCCAGATGGAGTTTTACCTGACCTGCCAGAAATCCAATCCGACGACCAAGAAGCCGTCTCTGTCGACAAGGTGCTAAAATATTACGATCTACTTAAGTGTCCGCTAGTGGTGATGGATTCAGGTCTGTTCATCGACGAACTGAACGGCTTTCCCGGCGTTTACACCAAATACGCGCTCGACACAATCGGTATTGACAGGATAATTCAGCTGCTCGGCGGCGCCGCTCGGGCGTACACGCAGCGCACGATTGCTTACTTTGATGGCAGTGAACCGCGGACATTCACCCTGAAGATCCACGGCACACTGTTGAAAAATCCGCGTGGCAGCAACGGACGCAATTACGATAAATATTTATTGCCAGACGGCAAAAGCAAAACGCTCGCTGAAATGACTGATGAAGAGAAAGCAGAATTAACAGCAGCGGTTTGGCGAGAGCTGGCGGCGTGGCTATCTATGCTAAAATTAAACCATGAATGAATTCATTTTAGTAGCGATAAAATTATTGATTGGCTTTTTCGCGCTGACGATAATCATCAATGTTTCCGGAAAGGGTAATTTGTCGCCGTTATCTGCCAGCGATCAAGTTCAGAACTATGTGCTGGGCGGCATCATTGGAGGCGTTATTTATAACAATAGCATTCAAATTTTGGATTACATCGGCATTTTGTGTATATGGTGCGCGCTGGTGCTGACATTGAAATGGATAAAGCAATATAACGTGAAAGCAAAGCAATTGATCGACGGTAGAGCGTTGATAATCATTGATAATGGAAAAATTAACATTGAAAACTGCAAGAAAGTTGGTTTGAGTGCTCATGATGTATCGTTCAAACTGCGAACTCATCATATCTATTCAACGAGAAAAGTGAAAAGAGCCGTAGTGGAGCAGGACGGCGAATTGATCATTACTCACGAAGGGGAAGAGAATCCAAAGTTCCCATTGATAACAGACGGGCAACTGCAAACTGACATTTTGCATGTAATTGGCAAGGACGAAAAATGGCTGCTGAAAGAGATGAAAAAGCAGGGGTTGAATACATATAGCTATGTGTTTTTGGGAGAGTATGAGGATAGGAAGTTAAACTTGACGGCTTATTAGTAAGAATATTTACATTACAATTGCTGAGTGGGAGTATACCGCGGCACAGCAGACACGCACCCATCCCGCTTATTCGTGCTACAATTAAATCATGAAGATTGTTGATACGATAACCCTCGCCGAGCTTCGCCCGATGGCCGAGAGAATGTACGGGACGATGATCAAGGCGGATGTCGATGTTGCTAAGAAAATTGTGGTAATCGACATGGATATGCATGCTGATGGCGAGGCGTATCTGTTAGAACGCGGATCGCAACAAGCAGATCTATGGGGGATTAACCTACATCCGGACAAGTTTGGCACCGATGAATTTATCGAGTTTGACAGCATGATAAACATTCGTCCGCGGCAAAACAATCCGTCGCGCGATGTGCTCGACCCAGCGGTGCGACAGCAAATCATCGATATCATCGCCGGAGTCGTCCGTGAGTGAATATGTCTTTGACCGAGAGAAGTGGCAGAGCTTAACGATATTCGAGCAAATGGGCAACATCGGATCAGAGGTCGGACGAGCGTTTGCCGCCCGGCGCCGCGACGACACGGCTGCGATGACTAGCGCCTGGCAGCGCGGCTTGGACTTACTAGACGCCACCGCCGAGCAACTTGCCAGCCAAAAATCGCCAAAACTCCGCGAAGTCCTGCGCGCCCGCGAACTATTCGCCGGCATGGAGGACGAATCGTTGGAGGATTACTTTATGTGGTTTGCGCTGGCGGCGCGGAGGGATAGATAATAAAACGTATGAAAATCATCACCAAAAAATCCTACCCTGATTTATTCGAAAAAGTCCTAGCAGGCGAGAAAACATTTGATATGAGGGTGGCTGATTTTGACATCCAACCCGGCGACATCCTGGAGCAGATTGAGGTAAATTATGATGGAACACCAACCGGCCGCAAAGTCCGTCATGTAGTCGGCGAAGTTTTACGCACGAAAGAAGTTGATTTTTGGAAGCAAGAAGATATTGATCAATACGGCTATCAGGTGATGTCGCTTGCCGAGCGGGTTGATTAGTACAAATTTTAGAAAGTTACTGCGATAAGGAGCAAAGATGACCAAATCCATCATCTGCAAAGACGTCTTCGGCAATCAATACACCGTTCCCGTTGACGAACTAAATATTCGCGTCGGCGTGTATGCGGTGATTATTGAGGATAATAAGATCCTTTTAACTCGGCAATGGGACGGTTATAGCTTGATTGGCGGCGGTGTCGAAAAAGGCGAAACGATTGAGGAATCAATCGTCCGCGAAGTTAATGAAGAGACTGGACTGACCATCATTCCGGATAAAATCATTCACCAGGCAACTACTTTCTTCAAGCGCAACGCCGAGGCGCAAGCTAATCAGTCAATTCAGCTGTACTTCACCCATAGTCAGCTGCACGGGCAAATCAATAACGACAACATAACTGACAGCGAAAAAGCTTACACCAACGGCACACCGGAGTGGGTTGATCTGGATAAGATTGACGGCATAAACTTCCGGCATAGTATGAGTTTGAGGACGATTTTACGGGCGTATCGGGAGGCTACTAATGGCAAATAAAGTATTGCGTAAGATATGTCTAGGACGAATGAAAGCTTCTTACTTCTTCTTTCATATAAATCACTCCTCACTCTACCCAGTCTGGTTTGTATGCTGCTTCTGCTAAATAACAACAACGTCCATGAGGATCTCGTATGTCGTAACCTGCCTCCATATCATCATGCTGGCGAATTTCTATAAACTTATCATTTCTATATGGGGCGACAATACGCGTAAACTCAAACTCGTATCTGCCTGTTATTTCCTTTAATTCGTAGCTTTGGTCAAGAGGGTCAGAATAGTCTGTGGCAACAAGGATGAATGAACGTAGTGAATCGTGACCTGCGCTTTGGAATAAATAGAATTGGGTGTCCGGATACAATATGAAAAGCGTTGCAAATGATCGTATATATTCTGCGTCTTTGAGAACGGGGAAAGCCTCGATTATAAACTTTGGCAAGGATAATTTGATGTTATTTTTCATAGTATTAAATTATAACTTGAATTTAGGAAATGTGGACAGTTCTATGACTTGTCCAGGTCAATGACTCCAGAGTTTAAGCTCTGTCATCGCAGGTCGTTGCCTCCAGTGATATCCCACGAGTTGTCGACGATCGTCTGACCACCTTCGTCCTCGGGAAGTCTCCAGAAAACAGCGCTCTCCCCAGTGGGACCGCCTGTCGCTTTAACATGACCATGTCCGTCGCCGGGAACATTGCCACTTCTGCCACCGTAGATCACGTTAGTCGTGCCAGGAGAGCGGTACATTGTTGCACTTCTGCCGTCAAATCGCCCAGGCTCTCCAGTGGGGCTGTTAGATCGCCCCTGGCAGGACGGGCACTGGGACTTACGGTGAATCACAACCGTACTGTGAGACAGAATCTGACACCTCAAGTCTGAGTCGAAATTACACTCATACACCTGGGATCCAGTGGAAGCCTCACTTGGTGTTGTGACATAGTGCTGTCCGTTGGACAATCGCCTGAGAATACAGTCGTCGCCACACCTGATGTCTCCCTCGCTCATGATAACTCCTTCTGGAGCCGGGCAGAGAATCGCAATTCTCCGCGAAGTGGGACGCCTCAAGCCCGATTGACTCGGGCGAAACGCCAGCCTCTGTGATTGCAGAAGCTGATATATATCAATAATAAGGACTGAAGTCAAGCAATCTTACAAAAATCGCAACAAACCTATGGTAATTTCCCATCTGCCCATGTTAAAATAAAACCATAACCAACATCCGCGCACTGCCATCAGCAAGGTAATGTTTGTAATCCGAAAGGAGGTGGTCCGATGACATAGCTTGCGATAAGCTAGTGTGCCAGCGCGGTGTTTTAGCCGCCTCCAAGTACTAATCTACGGATTATTGCCTGCTGTTTTAAGAGGTGGCTCTCGCCAGATTAAAACCAACGTGGTACTTTTCGAAAAGCACCGTGGTAGTTTAGAAAAAGTACCGTGGTAGCCTCAAAGCTCTACTACAATGTGTTGATTAATCAACGGATTTCCACGTTACGCTCAAATCCAAAGGCGTCGCCGAAGAAAAAGACGTCAATCCTAGCATCATTGAAGAGACCAAAGTCCGCTTTATCGCAGGCAGCGTCCTCAAAAAAGAACTGAAAAACACCAAATTCGAAAAGGACGCCGAACCAAAGAAAGACACCCCAGCGCCGAAGCCAGGGGCGTAAATAGCCATAAAACGCCAGGCCGCTCCGTATTCTGTCGGGGCGGCTTAGCTATTCTATTTCTTCCAATCAGGGCGGTTGGCGTGCAGCTTTTTGATGACACCTTCTGTCAGGTCTTGCTCGTCGAAGCCTGCGTAGGCCAGGGTCGTTAGCAATTGGATTTGCGTATCGACGATTTCAGACAGTAGTGCTTCTGGATTGACTTTTTGTTCTTTCCATTGGCGGCGCGGCAGTTCTCGGACAACTTCCCAAGCTTCCTCTTGGGTGTGATAAGCGAATGCCAGGCAGGCTTTCCAGTTTCTCTCGAGAGGTTCCATATAGCCCTTATCGACTCGGGACTGTTGCGCTTTTAACACTTCCGAGAATAGAGATACGCTTTGTTCTGCGCCTATTCTATGCCACAATATCGCGCGCATGATACTCACGTATTGTAGGCGCTTTTTGAGTACAGCACTCTCGCGTTCTGTTGTTAAGTTCTCGCTAAACAATCCAGACAGATTGTCGGTTACCAAGTGAAGGTAGCTAAATACTAAGCCAAAGTCATTTGCAGCTTTTGCTGCCCATCCTATTTCAGGATCTACGAAGCGGTATTTATCCTTAGACTCGTTATACCATTTTGCAGTTTCGTCAAGTACAGATGGTAGCGTATAATGCGCACCCTCTACAGTAAGCGGGGATTTCTTGAAAAGATTATTCCAAGTTATAAGCGAACCGTCTACGTATGATGAGTCGCCTGTCGCGATAGTCGCGTTAGGAATATCGGATGATGAAAGCGAACCAAGTTTACCCGCATAAATAATCGTGGAGCAGTATTTTGCTAGCATTTCGACGACAGAATAAATGATATTTCCCCAGTAGCTAAACGCTACTCCGACAAAAACAACTTTTTGCCCGTTAATCATTTCTAGCTTCCACTTGATGTCATCATTGCCTTGCCATTCTCCAGCACCTGGGACAAGTGCTTCGACATACCCTAGCAGTACAACATCGCAGTCTGGCATATCGGCTGGAAAGATGTTTCTTAGAGCTCTGGTAGTTTGCGCTTGAGTTGGCGTCTTTGAGGTAACTTTGTATCCGCACCTTTCATAAATCTTTTTATAGTGGCGTACGTAATCTTTTCCAGGAAACACATAGAGATATCCGGTGTCATCGATAATTTCGGCAGTTGGTCTTTTGTAATTAAACAGCTTATCGTTTTTCTCGGTATCAGAAATAGTTTTAGTCCTGTCATAGGCAGGGACGATACAGATTTTTTCTATGTTAGTATCTCTAAACAGGCTATGTATTTTGCTCTTGCAATATGTTAGAGTATCCTTTTCTGTCATGGTATGCTGTAGTTGATCCTTCATAATGATAGAATTGTAATATGATAAGTAAAGATAATCAACCTATAGAGCAGCTAGACAGGATATTGCGCGGGTATAAACCTTCAGCGAGGATAGGAGCAGAACTTAGCAAAAGGGCTATGATTATGTTCTCTGGGCCTTTCGCTGTCGGAAAAAACAACTCTCATGCAAAGCACGGAGAAAATTAGTGATGATTATTCTAGGACCAGAAGCTTTACGACGCGGCCTTGCCGGAGCCCTTCCGAGGAAGAAAACTATCGTTTCATACCGCATAATGAAGAAAACCTCCAAGCGATTATACGAAAAGCGACCAATAGAGAGCTGGTTCAAGGCATGGTACATCCGACAACTCGGTTTGTATACGGTTCTGAACTAGCTGATTATGGAGATGGTTCTACGGCTTTACTAGATGTTGTCCCTAAGGCTGTTGAGGCAATCGAGCAGCTTCCTTTTAGAAACTCTCGCATTATAGAAGTTGTTGCCTCGCCAGATGTATGGCATTCTCGGGTAACTGCTCGCGGCGATCAGCACGACGAATCAGACATGCAGGCAAGAATTAAAGAGGCAAGACACAATCTAAAGTGGGCGCTAGGCAGGGATGACGTAGTTTGGATTGACAATAGCGGAGATATAGAAGAAGCAACCAGCCGTACTCTCGACGTTATTCGCGGGCTTGCCGTGCCTTCTGATAGAGCAAGACTTATAGGAAAAGAATTGCTTCGTCAAATTAGCATGATGCAGATGGAGTAGGATTCTTGTAGTCTGGAGTATATAATCAAATACTATAAACCTACTAATCCATAAACAAAGGAAGACGACGTGAAAATTACTCCGCTAGATATAGTATCAGCGATTGCAATAGCTAGCATTGTTATCTCTGCGTATGCTGCCGCAAGAGTCAGCAAAGGGCAAAAGGCTAAGCAGGGGAAAGACACTAAAACTGAGAAGACAGAACCAAGCAGTCCCGCAGCAAGCACCAGCAAGCTTCGCGCTGAGCTGGACGACCTAAAGAAACGAGTCGCGACACTGGAGAAGAAGTAAGTAGATAATCTAAATATGTCATTATATATCAAGACATTTTGTCCTAAAGTATAATGAGTTATATCTTGCTGAGAGTTTAGTTAATGCTTTTTAGCGCAGGAATATAGGAATAACCTGTATCTTTTGCGTAGTAGGATAGATAGCATATATAGTCCCTACAAAAGAAATATTATACGTTGTTTATATAATACTCTAAAATTCTAATATCTCTTAGGACCATAAAACGTGTTCGATAAACCGAGTCATAATCAGATGATTCAAGTTTTTCTAGCGACTCTCTCATCTTTTTTAGTGCTTGTAATTTTGGTAGCCAAATATATTCAGTGCCTTCAGCTTTTTCTTTTTCAGTTAGGTTATTTGACTCCAGCTCGTCAACTTTTCTTGCTTCATAAACGAACGACAGTTGTTTGAAATTTTCTTGTGATTTATATTCAATAGCCGTTCCTAGCTCTTTGGTTATGTCGACAACACACCCCAGCTCTTCTTCACATTCACGCCTAAACGCTTCTTGAGCTTCCTCGCCGCTATCAATGCCGCCACCAGGTAATTTGTATTCGTTCTTAGCTTTTTTATATATGACGGCTATTTCGCCTTTATCATTCAAAACAATTCCTCTAGACCCCAGCCGTATCGTAGTTTTATCTTTATGATAAACGGGAGATATGTTAAAATCCTCATCGGTTACCTTAACAATTTCCTTCAGGGCATCAGACTCTTCTA
>ERZ772955.2298-NODE-2298-length-10491-cov-6.777501_pt1 | contig 10491 bp, 13 predicted proteins | sample MGYA00511133_ERZ772955 | MGnify/ENA primary metagenome ERZ772955 (study PRJEB29015, sample SAMEA2737914) | human oral metagenome | biome: human oral; feature: human-associated habitat; material: dental | place: China | collected 2149 ... | reverse complement strand
CCTTGGGAATATTATTTTTACATTGATTTTGAAGGAAATATGTCTAGCGAAAAGGTAAGAATGGCGCTTGAGGAAATGCGGGAAAAATCAAATTATCTACAGATTTTAGGCAATTATAAACTGTATAATTTGGAAATATATTCAAATTAACGGGATTTTATAAATAAAAAATAAAAAGAAAGAAAGAGTTAGATGAGATTAGATAAATTTTTAGCAAATTCGGGGATTGGGACGAGAAAAGAAGTTAAGGAAATCATAAAAAAGAAAAAAATTAGTGTCAATGGTGTTTTTGTAAAGGATGGAAAAATTCATATTGATGAAAATAAAGATGTTATAAAATATGAAAATAAAGTTGTCGGTTACAAGCCGTTTGTCTATATTATGATGAACAAGCCTGCTAGAGTTATTTCTGCAACAGAGGATAACTGCCATAAAACTGTTATTGATCTATTAAATGATGAATACAGGACTTATGATATTTTTCCTGCCGGAAGGCTGGATATTGATACTGAAGGCTTACTTTTGCTTACAAATGATGGAATTTTGTCGCATAATTTACTTTCTCCTAAAAAGCATGTGGATAAGAAATATTATGTAAAAATTGCCAAGCCACTTAGTGAAAATGATGTAAAAACCTTGGAAAACGGGATAAAGCTGGAGGAAAATTTTGTAACGAAAAAGGCAAAAGTTGAAGTAATTTCTGAAAATTTGCATGAAAATGGCGATAATCAAGTTTATATAACAATTTCTGAAGGGAAGTTTCATCAGGTGAAGAGAATGTTTAAGGCGGTTAATAATGAAGTTCTTTATTTGAAGCGAGTAAAAATGGGAAATCTTTCGCTGGATGAAAATTTGAAGCTGGGAGAATATAGGGAATTGACAGAAGAAGAGCTGGATGGATTAAAATTTTGAAATAAATTTGTTTGACAGCTTATCTGGCAGAATGTCTTGAGAAAAAGATAAAAATAAAAAATTAAATTATCAAACAGGTTTATGAATAATGATACTACAAAAATTAATATTAAGAATGCAGGAAGGAAAATAAGAAAATGGAAAAATTTGGATTATTGGGAGAAAAATTAGGACATAGCTATTCAAAGGAAATTCATGAGATATTTTTTGAATTGACTGGGAAAAAAGCGAGTTATGAAATGATTGAAAGGGAAATTGGAGAAATTGAGGAACTGATGAAAAATATAAGAAATGGAAAGTTTAATGGAATTAATGTTACAATTCCGTATAAACTGGAAGTTATTAAATATCTTGATGAAGTGTCAGAAACTGCTAAAAAAATAGGAGCAGTAAATACGATAACTTTAAGGGATGGGAAACTTATTGGAAATAATTCAGATTATTTTGGCTTTCTTAAAACATTGGAATTGAATGGAATTGATGTAAATGGTAAAAAGGTGCTTGTTTTAGGAACAGGAGGTGCCTCTAAAGCTATTTATAATGGATTAATTGATAGCGGAGCGGAAAATATTTTTCTTGCGACAATTATAGAACATGATCCTTTTAAAGTCAGAAATCAAGACAGATTGATTCATTATTCATCAATTGCAGGACTTAGAAATATTGAATTAATTGTAAACTGTACACCAGTGGGGATGTATCCTGCAGTTGATAATTGCCCACTTGAGGACAAAAATTTGATTGATGTAAATGCAGTTGTGGATATTGTTTATAATCCTGAAGAAACTGTGCTTATGAAGAAATACAAAGCAAAAGGGGCAAAGGTGGCAAATGGTCTTATGATGCTTATTTCACAAGCAATTAAGTCTGAAGAAATATGGCACAAAGAGAAATATGATATAAAGATTGTTGAAGAAATTCATAAAAGATTATCAGAAAAATTATATAAATAAAGAGTTCTGATTATTGAATATACAACATTAGTGAAAAAATTAATAAAAAAATATAAAAAGAGTTAAGAAGAAAGGAAGATTTTATGTTAAAAAAAATAATGATAGGAGTAATTGTCGTTGCGGCTATTGGTTTTGCAAAGACAAATAAGGAAATAATTGATGAAGGAAATGTAAGGCAAAAGACAATTTTTGATAAATATTTTTCATCGGCTAATTTGAAAAGTGGAGAAGCTGTTGGAAATTCTGCATATTCTGAAGTAATGAAGACTTTATATAATGAAAATCGTTCATATTTTGACAGGGAATTTGCTAGGCTTTCGGGAAATAGAAAATCTAATTTTAGATCAATGTATGCATATTATAGCGATTATGTTGTAGAATATCCAAAATTTTTAAAAAGTGCATTTGGAAGTTTTTTAGAAGATACAGGGGAATTTCAGTCGTATTCTTATACAAATACTTATTTACTGCTTGAAACATTTAATTTGAATATGAATACATATTTGGAAGCTGAAAAGGATGGTAAAACTGTAGATGAGAATATTAATGCAATTTATGATTATTTGTATAGTAGCGGTGATAAAATTTCAAAAGAAGAATATGAAAAAATGTCCTCAACAAAAATGAAGGAACTTGTAAATAATGAATATGACAAACTGGAAAGAGTGCTAGATATAAGAGGAAATGAAGGAAAGGATAAGAAAAAAGCCGCATCTTCAGCAAAATCAAGTTTAAAAAAATTGAGAAAATTATATGGAAATTATGATAAATGGTTTGACAGCTATATAGATACTTCAACATTATCTTATGAAAATAAGGAAAAATTAAAAAAATTAGTAAAATTTGAAAATATTTCAAATATTAAATTTATAATTCAGGCGATTGAAAATAAACAGGTGAAGTAATAGGATTTTACTTCTTGATAAAGTCGGAATTAAATAATTGAAATAATAAAAAAGGATTATGCGTTATCCTTTATTAACGTAAATTTACTATGTGGGAGTCAAAATGAGTAATAGTGAAAATTTAAATGAAAAAAAACAAGAAGAAATAAAATCCATGTTAAATAAAATAAAACAGGATATTTGGGAAAATTTTAAATCACCTAAAAATACAAAAAATCTATTAAAGGATATTATTTTACCATTAGAAGTTCAAGAATTAAAAGATAATTTTTTAGATTCTTTGCTGAATGAAAATAAAAAATTGAAAGAATTAAAGGAAGGAATAGATTCTTTATATCACACTATAAATTATGAGACAGAGAATTATCGTGATGCATATTGGGCTTGGGAGGATGCATCAGATTATATGAAACGCAATGCAGCTAGAAATGCAAAAATAAGACTAGATAATAATATTAAAAAATATAATGAAGAAATTGAAAAAAAAGAACTAAGAATAAAAAATATAAAGAAAAATATTGAAATAATTCAAACTACAATAGAAGAAACTATTACAAAATATTTAGAGAAAGAACTGGAAAAAATTAATAAACCTAATTTTATCAAAGATTCGTTAATTAAATTTAAAATAAATGATTTATAAAAAAGGTGATTAAGTGGTTGAAACATTATTATATGGAGCAGTAGGAGTATTTTTACTTATAATAGCAGCTATTCTCATATTAAAAGAATTAGGAGAAACTTGTTTAGGTTGCTTAGGAGTTATATTTTGGGTAGTAGTTATTATATGGATATTTAAAAAATGTTCTACATAAAGGGGTAATATGAAAACTTTAAGAGAATTATTTAAAGAATATGATGAAAATAATAAAAAGACTTTAAGAGAAACTTTTTCTGAAATGGATAAGGTAGGAAGAAGTACAAGAGAAATCTTTGAAGATATGGATAAAAAAGGTAGGTCAGTTAGAGAAATTTTTGAAGATATGACTGAAAAGAAAAAATAATTTAGATAAAAGAGTTAGTTTTAGAAGCTAACTCTTTTTTGTTGTCAACTATCTAAAAGATTTTTAACATAAAAAATAAGTTGAAATCTACGTAAAAATGTGTATAATATTATTGAGGTAGTAAGGATGCCGATGAATTCAAAAGAAATGATTAAATTTCTATTGAAGAATGGCTTTGAAGAAATTCAAGGTGGAAAAGGTTCTCATAGAAGATTTAAAAATTTCAAAACCGGTAAGGTAACCGAAGTGCCTTGTCATAGTGGGGAATTAGGAAAAGGTCTTGAAAGAGCTATTCTAAAACAAGCAGGGTTGAAATAGACCCTGTCCCTATTGTGTCTTATATAAGGAGGAACTTATGTTTGTTGTATACCCAGCTATATTTTGTAAAGAGGATAATCAGTACTCTGTATTCTTTCCTGGTTTTGATGGAGCAACTTGTGGAGATACAAAGGAAGATGCTTATAGAATGGCTATTGATTGGTTAGGTATAAACCTAATGGACTATTATTTAGAAGGAAAAGAATTACCAAAATCTATTGAGATAGAAAAAATAGAAATAAAAAATTACTTAGATTTTGCAGAAACAGAAGAAGAAAAAAAAGAATTATTAAAAAATTCTTTTGTAACTTTGATAGGATTTGATTTAATTCAATATATTAAGGATACACAAAAAACAACTGTTAGAAAAAATGTTTCAATACCTAGTTGGTTAAATGAACTTGGAAAAAACTATAACCTAAATTTTTCAAATCTATTACAAGAAGCTATAAAAAAAGAATTAGATATTGATTAAAAAAGACTATAATTTTAGTTTTTGAAGGTTAAACTGCACCCTTAGTCAGTATAAAATAAAGGGTGCAGTAATTTTTTATTTTCTTCTATTTCCAAATAATTTTTTCATTACATATAATTGTTTTTCTGTGTAAACTTTTGGCTTAACTACAAATGATTCTTTTATTTCATCTAAAATATTATAAAATTCTATATATTCTTTTTGAGCTTCTTCAATATTTACAAGACTAAATTCAATAGTATCATTAGGAACCATCTGAGCAAGTTTAGGTAAATCAGCCTTTATAACAGTGGCAATTTTAGTGTAACCTCCTGTCGTTTGTCTATCAGCTAATAAAATTATTGGTTGTCCATTACCAGGAACTTGTATAGAACCAAAAACTGCTGCATCAGATATTATATCAGCCTTATCCTTATGTTTTATAAATTCTCCTGACAATCTCATACCCATTCTATCAGCATCTTTTGTAACTTGATATTTATTTTCAAGCATAGTTTTTATAGAATTTTCATCAAAATAATTATCCTGTGGTCCTAAGATTATTCTAATACTTTGATTATGTTTATATTCAGGAATATATTTTTTATCTAAAATATTTTTCTTAGATAAAATTTTAACATTTTTAAACTTAATAATATCTCCTATTTTTAATTGTCTACCTTCAAAACCACCTAATTTAGATTTTAAAAGAGTAGATTTACTTCCCATAATAATAGGAACATCTATTTCAGCCGAGAATGCTAAATAGCTTCTTATTCCTGTTTTTAAACCACCAAAAGAAAGAGTATCCCCCTTTTTAATATTTATAGACTGCCACATTTTAATATCTTGATTATTTATTTTTGGCTGAATATCTGCACCGGTTATAGCTATTGTTACATCAAAGTCAAATTCCAATGTAGGTCCTAAAAAAGGTATTTCTAAGACTGCATTATTTTTATCACTTTCAACAAGATAATTAGCCACTGTAAAAGCAAATTCATCCATAACACCAGATACAGGTATTCCAAATTGTTGATAACCAATTCTTCCAATATCTTGAACAGTTGTACATAATCCAGGTTTGTGAACTTTTATACTAGGCATTTAGCTCACCTCTCTTAACTTTATGAATATTTAATTTATATTCATTATTTTCTACTTTTTTTAGAATATTATTATATTCTTCTTCTGAAATAGAAATATATCTTATATAATCCCCAGAGCTAATATAGACAGGAATTTCACTATCAGGATTATATAATTTTAATGGAGTTCTACCAATAATTCTCCAACCACCAGGGGACATTGAAGGATACATACCAGTCTGTTTACCTGCTATTCCAACAGAGCCTGGATAAATTTGTAATCTAGGACTTTCTAATCTTGGAGTTGCAATTTTTTCTGACATTCCACCTAAGTAAGTAAAACCAGGCATAAACCCAAGCATATAAACTAAATAATCAGTTCCTGTATGAATTTTAATAACTTCTTCTTTTGAAAGTTTATTATATTCTGCTACATAAGCTAAATCAGGTCCACATTCATCATTGTATAAGGTAGGAATTTCTATTAAAGTAACTTCTTCATCTTCAACAGATTCATTATCATCATTTAAAAGAGTTTTTAATTTTTCAACTAAACTTTTATAATCAATTTTCAAGACATCATAATTTACAAGTAAAGAACAATAGGTAGGAACAAGTTCAATAATTCCATCTATATTTTCTTTTTTTATATTATCCATCATTTTTCTAATTTTCTTATTTATATCAACAGAGATTTCATTTCCAAATTCTATTACTAAGGCTGAATCTCCAGAAAATAAAAATTTTATTGAATTTTCCATTTTAACTACCTCCATATCTCTATTAAGCAAATAATTCTGCTAATTTTGATAGAGATTTCACTCCTATATATGCAGCTACAAGCACAACAATCCAACCCAAGAAGAATAAAATATTTGAGTGTTTATATTTTCCAACAATATCTTGCTTTTTGCTAGCTATTAAAGTAATTGCCAAAGTAATAGGAAGAATAAGTCCATTTAATGAACCTGCAAGAACAAGTAACTTTGCTGGTTTACCTAAGAAAATAAGTATTAAAGTTGATACAACTATAAAAGCTATTATAAATAAATTTTCATAATCTTTAACAACTTTAAAGAAGGTTTTTAAGAAAGATACACTTGTATAAGCAGCACCAACAATAGAAGTTAAAGCAGCTGCTAAGAATACTAAACCAAATATTTTATATCCAACAGTTCCTGCTGCAATTTTAAAAGCATCTGCTGCTGGGTTTTCTGCACCAAGTTGATTTCCAAGAGAAACAACACCTAGAACTGCTAAGAATAAGAATATTCTTACTATTGTAGCAACACTCATTCCTAATATTGCTGATTTATTAACTTGTGGTAAATTTTCTTCTCCAACTATTCCTGCATCTATAAGTCTATGACCACCAGAAAACATAATATATCCTCCAACAGTTCCACCAATTAAAGTTATAATAGCTATTAGATTTATAGAACTAGGTATAAAAGTTTCTTTTACAGCAGTTCCAACAGGGGGGTTAGTTGAAAATGCTACATACCCTATAAGTAAAATCATCATTGCACCTAAAATTTGTGTCAGTTTATCCATAAGTTTTGAAGCAGATTTAAAAGAGAATATAATTACTCCTAATGCTCCACTTACAAGAGCAGCTATTTTTAAATCTAAATCAAATAAAACTTGAAAACCTAATGCAGCTCCTCCAACATTACCTATGTTAAATGCTAAACCACCTAAACAAACTAAAAATGTTATAAAATATCCAAGTCCTGGTAAAACTTTATTTGCAATATCTTGTCCTCTCATTTTAGAGACAGCAAGAACTCTCCATACATTTAATTGAGCTACAAAAGACATTACAACTGATGCTAATATTACAAAGCCAAATGTTGCTCCCATATCTTTTGTAAAAACAGCTGTTTGAGTCATAAATCCAGGTCCTATTGCCGAAGTTGCCATTAAAAATGCTGCTCCCAAAAGAACAGATAAATTATTCTTTTTCTCCATATTAACACCTCATCTTATTTTATAAATTCATATAATGATTTTACTTCTATTCCATCTGTAATTAATGACTTTCTTATTCTATCTACAAATTCAATAGCTTTTGGATTATCTCCATGGACACAGATAGAATCAGCAGCTATATCAATTTCTTCTCCGTTTACAGCAGTAACTTTTTTAGTCTTTACCATTTTTATGACTCTGGCAATAGCTTCATCTGGGTCTTTTACAAAAGCACCAGGTAAACTTCTATTGACAAGAGTTCCATCAGAATTATATCCTCTGTCTGCAAAAACTTCTTCTGCTACCTTTAATCCTCTTCTTTTTCCTTCTTTTGCCATATAACTTCCACTTAAAGTCATAACTATTATATCTTTATCAAATTGTTCTATTCCATCTAAAACTGCATCTGCTAAATCTTTTTCAACAGCTGCCATATTATAGAAAGCACCATGTAATTTCATATGTTGAAGTTTAGTTCCATTAGCTTTTGCAAAAGCATTTAAAGCACCTAATTGATACAACATATATGCCCTAGCTTCAGCAGGAGTTACTATCATTTTCCGTCTACCAAAACCTAACAAATCTGGGTATCCAGGGTGAGCACCAACAGCAACATTATTTTCTTTTGCAATTTTAATTGTTTTGTCCATAATCAAAGGGTCACCAGCATGCCAACCACAAGCACAGTTTACACTAGTAACACATTTCATAATTTCTTCATCCATTCCAAGTTTGTAAGCTCCATAACCTTCACCAATGTCAGAATTTAGATCTACAAAAAATTTCATAATTTTTCCTCCTTATATAATATATTTAGGTTGATAAAGGTAACCTAAAATCCTTTATTAATTTATTTGTACAAGATATTCTTGTATAATAAGTTTATTAGATAGAGTGACATCGTTTCCTCCTTGAGTTCTTAAACTCGTTTGAAAGAGTGATGCCTCTTTCTGTTAAACTGTTTACGTATTAGTTAGATGTTGACCAGTCTCTGGTACTTCGTATCTCGCATAAGGTAGTAACGTTTCTCAGATTAGAGGTCTTTATCTAAAATTCTTTTTATAGGTGATTTTATGTTTTTCTTAGGTATTGATATTGGTAAAAATTCTCATGTTGCTTCTCTTATTGATGATAAAAAGAAAGTTATTTTTAAAGCTTTCTCTTTCTCTAATTCTACTGAAGGAGCTAGTTCTTTAATTAAAAAGTTAGAGCCTTTTTGCGATTCTTTAGATATCGCTATGGAAGCCACTGGTCACTATTGGATTAATTTATTTTCATTCCTTCTTCAAAAAAACTTCTCTGTCCATCTTATCAATCCAATCCAAACTGATGGTTGGCGTAATAGTACTGAAATTCGTAAAAGAAAAAATGATACTATTGATTCAATATTAATCGCAGATCTTCTTCGTTATGGAGATTTTATTGAGTCTTCTTTATCAAATGAAGATTATCTATCATTGAAGAATTTAACTCGTTTTAGAAGCTATCTTATATCTTCTACTGGTGATCTAAAAAGAAAAACAATTGCACTACTTGATCAAGTATTTCCTGAATATGAAAAATGTTTTAGCAATGTTTTTGGAAAAACATCTAAAGAGATACTATTATCATTTACTACTCCTCAAGAGTTTGAAAATATTTCTTCAAGTAAACTTAGTAAAGCATTAGAAAATATTACTATGAAGAAATTTGCAAAAAAGAAAATTGAAGAATTATCTGAAAAAGCAAAAACTACAATAGGAGTTAAATTTTGCTTAGATTCTTTTTCATTGCAAATTAAAATGCTAATAGAACAAATTAGTTTTATAGAAACCCAAGTAGAGTCAATAGAAGAAGAAATATCAACTATTATGACTAAATTAAACTCTCCTATTACTACAATTCCAGGAATTGGACCTGTAATAGGTGCAACCATACTAGGCGAATTAGGAGATATTTCAAGATTTTCTAATGCTTCTAAAATAGTTGCTTATGCTGGATTAGATTCAGTAGTTTCACAATCAGGAAATTATGAAGCAAAATCCATGTCCATAAGTAAAAGAGGCTCATCATATTTAAGAAAAGTATTATTTCAAGCAGCACTTATAGCTGAATTTTGCGATCCAGTTTTTTCAGATTATTACCAGAAAAAAATCGCACAAGGAAAACATCATTTAGTAGCAACTAATGCAGTAGCAAGAAAATTATGTTACACAATATTTGCAGTTCTTACTAAAAATGAAGCCTACAAAATACAGCAATAAAAGGTAAATATACTACTTTTTTAGAGTTGTTCATACAACTTTTTTTGTGCTGTAAATTTTTTAAGAGAAAAATACCTAAAAAATTTTTTATTTTACCTATTGACTTTTAATAGTTAGTCTTTTGTAAAAAAAATTGGGTAATAAACTTCTAATATAGTTTCTTATAAGTGATATAATACTTTTTTTATTTTAAATTGTCAATAAATTATTGATAAATTACATTATATGTTAATAATGTAAGAATATAAAATGATAATATAATTAAATTTTGTAAGATTATAATTGACAGATAAAAAAATATATGTTAATCTAAAATTATAGTGCACTCATAGCTTAACTGGATAGAGCATCTGACTTCGGATCAGAGGGTTGTGGGTTCAAGTCCTACTGGGTGTGCCATTTTTTAAAAAATAATTGACATAAAAAAAATTATGTGATATCCTAACTAAGTATTGTTATGCATCTGTGGCTCAATTGGATAGAGCATCTGACTACGGATCAGAGGGTTGTGGGTTCGACTCCTGCCAGGTGCGCCAGATAAAATGCCTGAGTGGTGGAATTGGTAGACGCACCAGACTCAAAATCTGGAATTCTTCGGAATGTGCGGGTTCAAGTCCCGCCTCAGGCACCATATAATAAAATT
>ERZ772955.2296-NODE-2296-length-10502-cov-4.155164_pt1 | contig 10502 bp, 11 predicted proteins | sample MGYA00511133_ERZ772955 | MGnify/ENA primary metagenome ERZ772955 (study PRJEB29015, sample SAMEA2737914) | human oral metagenome | biome: human oral; feature: human-associated habitat; material: dental | place: China | collected 2149 ... | reverse complement strand
CTGGTGGAGAAGGTTCTGTAAGTGCTGGTGTTGCTAACCAGTTAAAGAAGGCCGGTATAGAAGTAGTTAGAATCAGTGGTGACAACAAGTACCAGACAGCTATAAAGATTGCTGACATGGTAAGAGCTTCTGGTAACAAGGAAGAAGCAATACTTGTAAATGGAACTAAGACAGCAGATGCCCTTTCAGTATCAGCTTTTGCAACTAAGATCAAGGCTCCAGTTCTATTGACTGGTGCAGCTAACTTAAATGCTGATGTAGATGCATCTCTAAAGGCTTGGAACTTGAAGAAGTTAACAGTTGTTGGTGGAGTAAACAGTGTATCTAAGGCTGTTGAAGACGCTGCTAAGGCAGAATCAAAGGTTAGAATCAGTGGTGACAACAAGTATGCAACTTCTGTAGCAATAGCAAAACATGCATACGCTAATCCTAAGTCTGTGATGGTAGCTAACGGTGTTAAGACAGCAGATGCTCTAGCGGCTGGTGCAGTAACTGCTAAGACTATGAGTCCAGTTGTCTTAGTTAATGGTAAGACTGTAGCTCCAGAGTTAAAGACATACCTGGCAGGAACAGAAAAGATATCTGTAGTAGGTGGAGTGGACTCTATACCAGATGCTTTGATGAATCTTTTAGGTAAGTAGACATACCTTGACTAGAAGATTGCTTTTATAAAAATGGACAAACATATTAAATTACATTAATTATATAGTTTATAACGTCGACGGAGAGGGTTATTTGTATTATCGAGGATAACTTTTGAAGTTGGCGTTATTTTTTTGTTATTTAGAAGGTGTTAAATATATTTTAAAGCGACAATATATTTTTAAACTTAATAAAATCAAAAAAGAAGCCCCGCACTATCATACCTCTAATGCAGGGCTTCCTTATAATCTACACAAATATATATACGGTTACTAGCTATTATATATTAGCGATATAGGTATTATCTATTTAGTTCTATTTATCTAGTTCAACAAACATTGCCATTAGCTTGTTAGTCCTATCAACATAGTCATTAAGCTGGTCTGGTTTCAATTCCTTGTTGGCCAACATGGCTAGGTCTGCTATCTGCTGACACATTAGTTCGACCATGTCCTTCTTGTCTGTCAGGTCAGCCAGGCTCACTAGTTTTTTGATGATAGAAGAGTTCCTATTTATCAAGAGACCCTGCTCTTCATCAAAGTTAAGTCCTTCTAGCCCCATGGCCTGGAACTGGTCCTTCATGTGGGCCATACGTATGCTTTGTTCATCTACGACTACCATGGCTGATAGGTTGGAATCCTTAAAACTTTCAACCTTATAAGAGGATAATTTATCCCCTAATATATCTTGGAATAGGCTAGTAATTTTTTCATCATTGGCCTTGTCTTCTTCTTTGGCATCGGAATTTAGGACCTTGGATATGTCTGAATCTATTCTGGCAAACTTAAGTATTTCTTCTTGATTTTCTGGATTTTTATCCATTTCCTTTCTCACTACACCTGGAAATTCATTCCAAAAAGTATTATATTTTCCATCAACATAAGAAATTAAAGTAGGTATTTTAATTCTTTCGTCTGCATCTGGAAAAAATTCTTTAGCAGCTTCTCTTGAACGATAGTCAATTTTTATTTTGCTATTCAAGTCACTGAATTTTTTTAAAAAAGGGACAGTCGCACGGCAGTCTGGGCAATAAACTTGTGCTACTGCAATAATTGTAATATCCTTATCTATAGCTTTAATAGCTTTTTCTGTTTCTTTTGACAATGAAATTTTTTCTATAATTCTGAGCTGCTTTTTATCCTCTTCTGCTTCAGTCACTTCAAATTTTAAATAATCTTCAAATGTTGCCATATTTTTCACCTCATAAGTTTATTTTTTACTCTTGATTTCTTATAATATTGTATCATTATTGGATTAGTTTTTGCAAGTTTTAAAAAATTTTAATTCAATTTTTTTTGGGAATGTGCTAAAATCAATGTAGGAGGAAATTTTATTATGTATAAGGCGGTAGTAAGCGATTTAGATGGAACGCTTTTGAATGAAGAACATAAAGTTAGTCCGTTTACGAAGGAAACAATTGAATTGTTGCTGGAAAAAGGGATAAAGTTTTATATTGCAACTGGACGTGGATATGTCGGAGCAAAGGAAATTATGGATGAAATTGGACTAAAAATTCCTTTGATTACGTCAAATGGCGCTAGGATTGTAGATGAAAATGGAAGAGAAATTTACGTGAATAATATTGAACAAAAATATGTGGACAAAATTTTTTCGATTGACTATAAATCGTTTGATAAAGGAATAATTTTAAATGGATTCTCAGGTAATCATTGGTATGTGACAGAAGATGCCAGAGATTATTTTTATGCTCAAAAGCCAAATAGAAAGCAGTATCCAGAGCAAATTGAGCAGAATGACTTTGAAAAACTTGCTTTTACAAAAATATTTTTTCTAGGCGAGCATAAAAAACTGCTGGAAATAGAAAAGGAAGTAAGAAAAGTAACGAATAATGAAGTTAATATCGTATTTGTAAACGAAAAAAGTTTGGAGATCTTTTCAAGTGACTGCAATAAGGCTGTGGCAGTTGGATTTTTGCTTCAAAGGGATGGGCTGACGTTAAAAGATGCTGTTTCATTTGGAGATGGATTTAATGATTATGACCTGATAACTCAAACTGGACTTGGATTTGCAATGAAAAACTCAATTTATAGACTGCTTGAAAAATTAACAGACACAGAAGTTATTGGAAGCAATGCTGAAGATGGGATGGCAAGGAAAGTAAGGGAAATATTTAAGATTTAGTAAAAATATAAAATTTAAATATTTTATTTTTTATTTAAATAATAGATTTACAGAGAATTAAAATAATAAATAAAATAAAGAGAGAAGGGAAAAAATGAATAAAATTGCATTGGTTGTAGATGATACATCATATATTAGAGAGGACATAAAGGATATTCTTGAAGAACAGGGATATAAAGTGTATGAAGCAAGCGATGGGCTGGAAGCTGTGGAAATGTATAAAAAGGTAAATCCATCTGTTGTAACAATGGATATAAATATGCCAAGAATGCACGGATTAAAAGCTGCACAAGTTATTACGGATTTGGATAAGGAAGCTAGAATTATGATTTGCAGTACAATGGTTATGTTTCCAAATTATATGAAAATGGGAAAAGAAGCCGGAGCAAAAGCATTTTTGTCAAAACCTTTTGATGAAGAGGAATTTATGAATGAATTTTCAAAATTATTTTTATAAAAATATAGTTTTAAAAATAAAGAATTGAAAAAATAGTTATATCAATGATATTTTATACTATTCTTTATTTATAATGGCAGATTTGCTATAAATTTAAAAAAACTAAATAAAGCATAATTTCTGTTTTTTAAGTGAAGTTTAGTATTATAAATTTTTACATAATAAAAGAAGGAGAGAATAAAATGTTTAAAGCTGTTGTAAGTGATTTGGATGGTACACTTTTGAATGCAGAGCATAAAGTGAGTGAATTTACTAGGGAAACAGTAGAATTATTATTGAAAAAAGGAATAAAGTTTTATATTGCGACTGGAAGAAATTATTTAGGAGCGAAAGAAGCGATGGATGAACTTGGCGTGAAAGTTCCGCTTATTACTTCACACGGATCTGTTGTTTTTGATGAAAATGGGAATAAAATTTTTGCGAATAATTTGAAGCGAGAATATTTAGATAAAGTCTTGGATATTGATTACAGGTCATTTGGGAAAGATATAATTATAACAGGATATTCTGGTCCAAATTGGTTTGTTACTGAAGATTTGCGAGAATATTTTTACAATAAAAAGCCTGATAGAACTAGATATCCAGAGCAAATTACTCCTGAAGAATTTAAAAGGCATGATTTTACAAAAATATTTTTTCTTGGAGAAAATCACGATGAACTTTTAAAACTTGAAGATGAAATAAGAAAAGCGGTTGGAGATGGAAATGTAAGTCTTTTATTTGCGAACGAAGGAAGTTTGGAAGTTTTTTCAGCAAACTGCAATAAGGCAAAAGCGGCTGAAGTGCTACTAGAAAGAGATGGACTTACATTAAAAGATGCGGTTTCATTTGGAGATGGATTGAATGACTATGAATTGATAACAGAAACTGGGCTTGGATTTGCGATGGGAAATTCAATTTATTTGCTGCTTGAAAAACTTTCAGATACTGAAGTTATTGAAAGTAATGCTGAAGATGGGATGGCAAAAAAATTAAGAGAATTGTTTGATTTATAAAAAAGCAATTTTTATATGGTAAGGGGGAAATTGTCCCCCTCGTTCAACAATCTCATTTATAAAAATTCTAACAGATAATTTAGATCAAAAGTTAAGATTATTTAAAATTTATAAATCGTAAACTCTCGAAGCTCATTTTCTTGTACTGTATTTGAATGTTTCCGAAATTGAATTTTTTCAAAAGATTCTATTATATCAAATTCTGAAATCAAATATATGTGAAGTTCAAACTTTGTCTGTGTACTACAAATCCAAATTGTTCCTTTTGATAAATCTGTAAATGCATAACCGATACTACTATCTTTCATCCATTTAAAAATCTGGTTTTTAGGAACGGGAAGTTTTGACATTCTTCGATTAAGTTCTTTCTGGATTGCCTTTTCACAAGCATTAGTACCAAAAATAATAAAAACAGAAACTACAAAACAAATACCAATAATAAATACTTCAAATTTTAAAATAATTGGCACGGAAATACAAATCAGAAAAATAAGTAGTCTAACTGGATAAGCTAAATTTATATATTTATAATTTTTCAAAATCATTATTTTTTCTCCTTTTGCATTAAATAATATTCAAGTTGTTCCTTTAAGAAGTCCTCCATCGCTTTTATTTCTTGAGCCTGAGCTGTAGTATCCTTACCGATATTCTTATCTGGATGAACTACTTTCATTTTCTTTAAAAATGCTTTGTGTATAATCCTATCAGTAATTTCCCCATTTTTATCAATTCCCAGAAAATCAAGATATTTTTCAAATTTTTGAGTAATTCCATTATCATTCGTACTTTTGTAATTGAAACGTGAATTGCTGTTATTTTGTTTGTTATGTTGTTGTCTTTGGTATTCTTCCTGAGTTCTTTTTCTTCTTTCATATTCTTGATTTCTTACACTTTCATACCATTGCTTATATTCTTTGTAAATTCTCTTATTTTCTTCACTTTCATTCAAAAAAAATCCTAAAATAAAATTCAAAAATACCTGAATAAATTTGATAATCCCAAAAACTGCACAAGCAATAAAAGTAAAAAGTAAAATGCCGATAAATCCATTCCAATTTTTCCCGATAATCAGAGCAAGAAAAGCAAAAAAAGTTAAAATTGGCAATATTACATAAAATCCAATCCCCATTAAAAATATCCAAACAGAACTAAAAATTTCAACAATTTCATTTAACATAAATTGTATTATTCTTATTAAAATTTTCACTAATTATCTCCTTTTTTAGATGTTTACATTTTATAAATATGTTGCATCTTAATTACAAATTTAGCTATGAAATCAATAGCTGCTAAAAAATTTAACAATATCTAGCAAGAAGTCTCCCTCTTCTACAAGAGGGAGATGAATTGCAGAACATAACTTGAAATAATAATTATTATATGGTATAATACTCGTACATCAGGGCAGGGACTGCCCGAAGAGCTTGGTAAATATATTTGGCTAACAGAAGCAGATACTTCCCAAGAAGCTCCCACTTCTAAAAGCGGGAGTAGTTCACTAAAAGCAGGCTTTTTATTTTTGATATATCTAAATGTTTAGAAGAATGTTGCTAACAAATAGTTCCGCCAGTTTCTTTAATATCTTTATCATTTTTTACAATAGCTTCAATTGCGGCAATTAAACCTTTTACAATAGTATTTAATTCCATTGATGGTGTATTTTTTTTATTAATAACTTGTTCTGGTAAAAATGGAATATGAATAAATCCAGATTTTTTGTTTTTGTATTTTTTATTTATTAAATAAAGTGTACCGTAAAGAACGTGATTACATATGAAAGTTCCTGCAGTGTACGAAACTGAAGCTGGAATTTTATTTTTTTGTATGTTTTTTACCATAGCTTTTACAGGCAGATCTACAAAATATGCGTTTTCTCCATCTGGAAAAATTGGCTCATCAATAGTTTGGTTTCCTTCGTTGTCAGGTATTCGGAAATCATCAAGATTTATTCCAACTCGTTCAACGGAAATATCAAATCTTCCGCCTGCTTGTCCGATTGACAAGATGACATCTGGATTGTGCTCTTCAATAGCTTTTTCAATTTTTTTAATAGATTTTCCTTTTACTGTCGGAATTTCCAATTTGATAATTTGTGCTCCTGCAATATTATCAGGCAATTTTTTAACTGATTCGATGGCAGGATTTATGGGCTCACCTCCAAAAGGGTCAAAGCCAGTAACTAATATTTTCATAGTATTTTTTGTATGATTTTATAAAAATAGATTTAATTTATAATTTCATACTCTCCTTTCTAGATTTTTTTTTAATTTACTTGTTTGTAAAAATTTAGAAATCTCAATAAACATAGTATTTTCAGTTTTATTTTACTCCAAATAACAGCAGCATAAGTATAATATGTGTTACAAGCAGTAATAAAGCCATTGGAGCTTGGACTTTTATAATTCCATATTTATCTTTTATTTCCAAAATTGAAGCAGGGACAATATTGAAGTTTGCTGCCATTGGAGTCATAAGAGTTCCGCAATAGCCGGCGGTCATTCCTAAAGCACCAATAATAGCTGGATTTCCACCATTTTTGATAATAAATGGGATTCCAATTCCTGCAGTTATTACTGAAAATGCAGCAAAGGCATTTCCCATAATCATAGTGAATATAACCATTCCAATAGCATAAATAACGATTCCTACAAAGATATTTCCAGTTGGAACAACAGATGAAATGCTGGCGGCTATTACTTTTCCAACTCCAGCTTTAGTGAATACAGCACCTAATGCAGCAAGAAGCTGTGGCAAAATGGCAGTTGCACCAATTTGCATAAGAAGTTTTGAAGTATCTTCATTTGTTTCGCTGAATTTTGGTTTTATGATAATTGCAGCTGCTAGAAGAGCGACAAGTGACCCTCCACCGATACCTAATGCGGGTGGTATAGCAGTTTTTCCAATTTTAAATTGAAGTATTAGAAAAGCGGCAATTCCAATTAATACAGCTGGGATGAAAATTTTATTTTTTAATTTTTCACTTTGTGCGATTTTGAATTGTGAAGAAATATTTTCAAATTTTCCAATATGTAATTGTTTTGTTACAGTAATTATGGCAAGAATTACAAGAAGTCCGCCAGTAACCTTATATGGAATAGCTTCTCCAAAAATAAATATTATCCCAAGAATAGTCCAAAACAAAAATGTTCCTATTTTTGCCTTTTCATTTTTCAATCCTCTAATTCCAGTACTTATACTAACAAGTCCGCAAAGAATATAAATAATTTGTGTCAAAAGTTTTAAAAGAGCTTTTATTTCCATTATTTTTTACCTCCTTTGCTCAAAATTATTTTTTTATCATAAATATATACTTGAATAAAAGTAAAAATTATTGCAATTATCCCAATTGGTATTGAAGATAGCGCCAATTGCTTCAAAGATACAGCATATCCATTTTCCTTCAGTGTAGTCTGAATCAAAAGAAGTCCTGATGCACCGACAAATATGTTTTGTGAAAAGAAATTTCCATAATTTTCAATTGCAGCACTTAAACTTTTTAATTCTTCAGTTTGCTTTTCTGTTAAATCCTTATTTTTATGAGCTTTTGCAGCAGCTTCAGACATTGGGTAAATAAGAGGACGTATAAACTGAATGTGTCCACCAATTCTAATTGACAATGCACTCGCAATTGAACGAATTACCATATAAAGTCCTAAGATTCTACCAGCAGTTGCATTTTTTAATTTTTCAATTAAAGCTGCACTTCTTTCTCTAAGTCCATATCTTTCAAGGACTGCAATAACTGGCAAGCTAATCAAAAAAATTGACATAAGCCTATTATCCACAAAAGCCTTTCCAATAATTCCAAGAATTTCAAAAAAATTCATTTTTGCAGCAATTCCAGTAGCTATACCAGCAGTAAGCACCACAGCCAGCACATCTAGCTTCAAAGAAAATCCCGCTACAATAATAACAATACCAATAAGTATCCATAAATTCATAAGTATTCCTCCTAATAAAGTTTATTATTTTTTTAAAATTATCATATAATCCTAATATGATTTTACCTTGAAATAGTGAAAATGCAATAGTTTTAGAGAAAAAATAGATTTCTAATTTTATACTGCTTTTTAAGTTTTGAAAAATAGACAATAAAATTAGTTTTAAATATTTTAAAGGATTGCATAGTAAAATGGGAAAAAAAATCAATATTTAAAAAAAGTTTTGTACTGAAAATAAATTTTATGTGAAACTATGGTATAATATTAACAAAAAATAAATTATGAATAGATATAAGGAGAAAGAAGTGGCAAATACAAAAGAATCAAATGAAACGGCACAAAGAGCAGAACTGCATCGTAAAATTTGGGCAATTGCAGATAATGTGCGTGGAGCGGTGGATGGTTGGGATTTTAAACAGTATATTTTGGGAATATTATTTTATAGATTTATTTCAGAAAATATGACAGAATTTTTCAATAAAGCAGAACATGAAGCTGGAGATTTGAAATTTAATTATGCGGATATTTCTGATGAAGAAGCCAAAGAAGATTTTAGAGCTGGTACTGTGGAAGATAAAGGATTTTTTATTTTACCAAGTCAACTTTTTGAAAATGTAGTAAAAACAGCGAGAACCAATGAAAATTTGAATACAGATTTAGCAAATATTTTTAAAGCTATTGAAGCAAGTGCTGTTGGATTTGAGTCGGAAGATGATATTAAAGGATTATTTGAAGATGTCGATACTACGAGTAATCGTTTAGGTGGAACGGTTGCTGAAAAAAATACAAGATTAGCAGATATTTTAACAGGAATTTCTGAAATTAATTTTGGGAGTTTTCAGCATAATGATATAGATGCTTTTGGAGATGCGTATGAATATCTGATTTCAAATTATGCCAGCAATGCTGGTAAGTCAGGAGGAGAATTTTTTACTCCACAAACTGTTTCAAAACTTTTGGCACGGCTTGTGATGGAAGGAAAAGACAGCATAAATAAAGTTTATGATCCAACATGTGGAAGTGGTTCGTTGCTACTACAAATGAAAAAGCAGTTTGAGGAACATATTATTGATGAGGGATTTTTTGGGCAGGAAATAAACATGACTAACTTTAACCTGGCTCGTATGAATATGTTTTTACACAATGTAAACTACAATAATTTTTCAATAAAACGTGGAGATACTTTACTTAATCCGTTGCATAATGATGAAAAGCCTTTTGATGCGATTGTTTCAAATCCGCCGTATTCGATTAAATGGATAGGAGACGGAGATCCGACACTTATTAATGATGAACGATTTGCACCAGCAGGAAAACTTGCACCAAAATCTTATGCAGATTATGCGTTTATAATGCATTCATTAAGTTATTTGTCAAGCAAAGGAAGAGCAGCAATAGTATGTTTTCCAGGTATTTTTTATAGAAAAGGTGCAGAAAAAATCATTCGGAAATATTTAGTAGACAACAATTTTGTAGATTGTGTAATACAGCTTCCAGAAAACCTGTTTTTTGGAACATCAATAGCGACTTGTATTTTAGTAATGGCAAAGAATAAGACAGAAAATAAAACGTTATTTATTGATGCAAGTAAGGAATTTAAAAAAGAAACGAATAATAATATTTTGAAACCTGAAAATATTGAAAAAATAGTAAGTGAATTTAGAGAAAAAACTGATGTAGAAGAAGATAATATATCTTGGAAATACGAAGATATTGTAGGGAGAGAATTTAAAGTTTTAAGTAGTTCACAGCTTTATTCTTATGACTCTAAAAATAAAGTTTATATAGAAAATGCTACTGATAGTCCATTTGTTGAAAATCTTTTGAAAAATAATGCTATAAAAAATGAGAAAATAGGCACACCAGCATTAAAGATATAAAGAAGCCATGTATTTTCTATTGAATAATAATTTAATATAGAATATATTTCAAAAAATTCTGATAGAAATTTTTCTAACATATAAATTCCAAAGAAAAAAACAAAAGCACTAAAATCTAATCTAAATGCAGGTACCCAAAAATCTAAAAGAGCAGAAGTAAAACTATAGCCAACAAAGCCATCTTTTATAAAACCGTCTTTTTCTAATTTAATTTTAATTGCCATATATCCCCCTAATAAAAATTTTATTTAATTTCTTGAAAAATTTTCCTAACCTTTTCTTCTAACCTCTTAGGAACTACATAGTTTGATTTTACAACTGTTTCCAAGGCATAAAAAGGCTTATTCTTATAGTTCTTCTTATCTCTTGATTCATCATAAATTTCTTCTTCAATATCATTTTCAAATTCAATCCATTCTCCAAGTTTTTTTGCAACTAATTTTTG
>ERZ772955.2293-NODE-2293-length-10505-cov-5.304019_pt1 | contig 10505 bp, 9 predicted proteins | sample MGYA00511133_ERZ772955 | MGnify/ENA primary metagenome ERZ772955 (study PRJEB29015, sample SAMEA2737914) | human oral metagenome | biome: human oral; feature: human-associated habitat; material: dental | place: China | collected 2149 ... | reverse complement strand
CTGTCAGGCTGAAATCAAACGTCTCGGCTTGAAGGGCTCTAACGGCTTCCCTGCAGAGGCGCAGTTGCAGGCTTACTTCATGAATCAGGCTGCTAAGCACCTGGCTGAAAAGGGTCGTAACATCATCGGTTGGGACGAGATTCTTGAGGGTGATGTAGACAAGGGTACAACTGTCATGAGCTGGCGTGGTGTGAATGGTGGTATTGAAGCAGCTAAGCGTGGCTTGGATGCAATCATGACTCCAGTAAACTACTACTATCTCGACTACTATCAGAGAAAGGATAACACGATGACCCTCATCGGTGGTTTTCTCCCTGTTGAGACCACTTACGGCTACAATCCAGTGCCAGACGACGCTGCACCTGAGTTGAAGAAGCACGTTAAGGGTGTACAGGCAAACCTCTGGACAGAGTATATTATCGGTCGCGACCTCGCTTTCTTCCAGCTCCTCCCACGTGTTGCAGCAATGGCAGAGACTGGTTGGACAGAGAACGATAAGAAGGACTTCGCTTCTTTCAAGGCACGTGAAACCCGCCTGAACGAGCTTTACAAGCACTTCGGTTGGAAGACTTGCCAAGACCTCTACAAGGAGAAGAAGTAATCTCAAAGCGTATTAGCACCGTCTAATACAAGCTAAAATATATTCGGCTGATAAGGTGTGAGGGCTATCCTCCAGCTTATCAGCCCTTTTTTTAATTCATAATTCACAATTCAGAATTCATAATTATGATTACCGATATAGTTCAAGGGTTAAACTCAAATCATAAAGTTCAAAGTTCAATGCTCAAAGTTCAAAGTCTTTAACGCTCCGTGGCTCTGTATGGAAATTTAAATTACGCACATTCAATTAGTAAATGCGAATACTCTCGGTAAAAAATAGTTTACAAAAACTATGAAAAACACCGAGGGTTGCCCTGCGGCAAGGGGGCCGCGCCCCCTAAGAGCATATTCAAGTATCGAGATATAAAAAAACAAAAGAGGAGACCCAAAGTCTCCCCAAGATTAATTATCTTTGTATTTGATATGTGTAAACAATTAACCTCAGGGCAAAGGTACACAATATTTGCCTTATTACAAAAAGGTTTCTCTAAAAAAGAGATAGCCTCTACTATTGGAGTTCATTTCAGTACGGTTTACAGAGAAGTTGACCGTAACAGGTCACCTTACACTGGAGAATACCGTCCATTGTGTGCTCAGCGTATGGCGGAACGCCGCAAACGCCGCTTTCAGAAGCCCCGCAAACTGACACCAGAAGTACGTACAACTGTCATTAGGTATCTGAAGAAGGATTGGTCTCCACAGCAGATAACAGGTAGACTGAGGGCTTTAGGAAAAGCGGTCGTCTGTCATGAAACCATATATGAGATGATACGCAGAGACAAAGCTTCTGGAGGAAAGCTTTATCAACATTGTAGGTTCCAGCTAAAACACATAAATCACTGGCTTAGCAGAAAAGGAAGAAAACTACCAGACGGTAGGAAAAGCATAACAGAAAGACCATTAGAGGCTGATGGTAAACGATTTGGAGATTGGGAAATGGATCTCATTGTAGGACCAAGACGTTCAGCTGCTCTTACAATGATAGAAAGGAGTACAAATTATCTTATCATAAGAAAGCTACCACAACGATATAAGTCTGAACAGGTGAGCAAGGCTATTATTGACGCATTGAAACCATACAAGAAGAATGTAATGACAATTACAACTGATAATGGACCAGAGTTTGCACAGTACAAGGAAATTGAGCAGAAACTACAATGTGAGGTTTATTATGCAAAACCCTATGCACCATGGCAGAAAGGAGCAGTGGAGAATGCCAATATGCTTATAAGACAATATGTACCAAAAGGATTCAATATAAACACCATGTCAATACAGTATTTGGCATATATACAGAACAAAATTAATAGTAGACCAAGGGAAAAATTAAATTTTAAATCACCAATATTTGTTTTTAACAAAAAGATTGAGTAAATTCGCACTTGGTACTTGAATCTACCGGTAATTTTTTTATTACAAATTACAAGTCGAAGCCTTCTTCCCCTCAGTCTTTTTCTATTTTATTTTATGTTTTCAACCTCTCACAGAATACACAGATAAATAGAAAGAACAGATTTCTTTTTGCTGAGTAAAAGGCTCAGAGACCTAAAGGTCTTGGAACACACCGAGCAGCTTTGCAAATTTATAGCAATAGAATCTGTGTCTTCAAATGACCTTTAGGTCTCTGTGCTTCTGCTGCTTCTGTTCATCTGTGTACTCTGTGAGAGAGAAAATAGTCTTTATTTCTTCTGCTGCATCTGTTTATCTGTGGTATCTGTGAGAGAAAATTTTATAATTATTCGGACAGAGTTCTCATTAGTACGTCATAATTATGATGACTTACTAATGCTCAAAAGTCTAATCATAAAGTTCAAAGTTCATATTTCAAACCTCAAAGTTTTAAGATTTTCGTATAAAGTCTGTTGTGTTTAATACTTTCTTTATATCTTTGTAGCTTAGAAAATAGCACGTTAGAAAGGAGTAGTCACCGCATAAGGCTGGCGATAATAGCTCCTTGAGCGTGAATGTTTTTCAGAAGAAATAATCATACAGCGATGCTTCGTTATATCAATACAGATATCGTCTTTCAGGAGTTCCCCGATGAGGTGACGCTTGCCATCAACATCTCGGGATGTCCGTGTCGCTGTCCGGGCTGCCATAGTCAGTTCTTGTGGGCGGATAGGGGAGAGGAGTTGACGGCTGAAGCATTATCTGCACTGATTCGTGAGACGGAAGACACCATTACCTGTGTGGGATTTATGGGGGGCGATGCCGACCCTGCGGCTGTCGATATACTTGCGAAATACATCCAAGACCATCACCACGATTTGAAGACTGGCTGGTACACTGGGCGCACAGCAATCTCTCCGCTCATCGACCAACAGCATTTTGATTATATCAAAGTGGGACCTTATCTCCGCCATCTCGGTGCTCTCGATTCCCCACGCACCAATCAACGAATGTATCACCGTAGTCCCGATGGCAGCTTTGAGGACATTACCTCCCGCTTTTGGAAAGCCAATGAAGACAAGAACTTATAAAAAAGTTGTCTTTGCTTAATAAGATTTAACCCTGCGTTCCTTGACTTTTTGCTTAAAACTCACTATTTTTGCACTCGCTTTTAAAGCGGTTAATTTTTGTTAACAAAAGCCGATTTTATAGGTCTTACTATTATTAAAACCTCTGAACTCAAGGATTCTTAGGTTTTGCGTTCTGAGAGTATCTTCCATTAGAACAAGGATTAAGACAAATTAGAGTAGTGCAAAAGTATATTATAATCGGTCTCTGAGAGTATCTTCCATTAGAACAAGGATTAAGACTTGATTTTTATTATTGGATTGTGAAAATACGAATACTCTGAGAGTATCTTCCATTAGAACAAGGATTAAGACACCAATCTGAGCAGAGTAACCTCTTGAACCAATCTGACTCTGAGAGTATCTTCCATTAAAACAAGGATTAAGACAATCTACTAATTCAAAACTATACGCAACCATCCACGCTCTGAGAGTACCTTCCATTAAAACAAGGATTAAGACTTATACAAAACTTTGTTCTACTCATGCTACTTTCTTTTTTCTCTGAGAGTATCTTCCATTAAAACAAGGATTAAGACTGTTGTCTCCATAATTGTAAAATTTTAATTGTTACTCTGAGAGTATCTTCCATTAGAACAAGGATTAAGACCCATATTTCTTAATGGTCCGCTAATTTTAATACCTTTGAGAGTATCTTCCATTAGAACAAGGATTAAGACATCTGAGCAGTAAGTAACTTAAAGTCAGTGAATACCCTCTGAGAGTATCTTCCATTAGAACAAGGATTAAGACAACTCATTAAGTGCACCTTCGAGGTCTATGTTATCTCTGAGAGTATCTTCCATTAGAACAAGGATTAAGACAGGTTGCCATTCTTGATCTGCTCCATTACGTTGTCTCTCTGAGAGTATCTTCCATTAGAACAAGGATTAAGACTGAGTGACAAAAACGATAGTTTGGTATGTATTAAACTCAGAGAGTATCTTCCATTAAAACAAGGATTAAGACATATCTTTAATAGCATAACCTTCTAACTGACATACCTCTGAGAGAATCTTCCATTAAAACAAGGATTAAGACTCAATCGCTCCATACTCACCCATACTCACCATGTTCTCTGAGAGTATCTTCCATTAAAACAAGGATTAAGACTAACGAAAGTTCCTTTAGTTCCGAAGAAGTCTTCCTCTGAGAGTATCTTCCATTAAAACAAGGATTAAGACACTCATCATTTAATGTTTTATAAGTATCGATCAGACCTCTGAGAGTATCTTCCATTAAAACAAGGATTAAGACTTTGTAACGTTAAAACTTATCTTTCTAAATCTTTATCTCAGAGAGTATCTTCCATTAAAACAAGGATTAAGACAGTTCGATGATACTTGTTAATTTTTCTTTTAAACCTCTGAGAGCATCTTCCATAAAAACAAGGATTAAGACTTCCAGATGCATTCAGTGACATTACCTGAGAATACTCTGAGTGTATCTTCCATTATAACAAGGATAAATAGAGGTGGCAAGTCTGAGAAATATAGTAATTCTTTAAGCATAGTACTTCTTCCTCTTTTAGCAGTATTATCACTTTAAGAAAGGTCAGTCAGAAGGTAGTATGTAAGAAAAAAGCCTGCAGTTCTTTGCTTTGGGATCATTACTTTTGTAATTGCGTTTACGGCTACTCCTCGTAATGGTAGGCGTGTTTTATAAGTCATTGTAAGTCATAGAGTAACTAAACAATGATAAAGAAGTTTAAGGCAATCATCATGGTGCAATTGTAATATATGCACAGTAGTCTCTAAGTGTAACGAATGATTTAAGGTTTTTCCTGCTCTTATGTGTGCTTAATCTGCATAGACAAGTTGAACTAAAATAAGTTTGCTGTCATTTCTGTCACCTTTAACGAATGCTTATATAATTGATTTACAATGAGTTTTCTTAAAATGTTAAAAGTGACAGCAAATGAAAACAAACTTATTTTAGTATATGTTTAACCCAAATCGGTCATTAGACCATAATAAGTTTAGGCTCTAATGACCGATTGGTTGAGGCTATAAAATAAATACATACCTTATCGACATATACAATTGTATGCCGATAAGATAGGTGGGGACAAGTCTTGATCCTACCTCTAAACCGTCTACAAGAATCTTGTGCATCTTTGCAACACTATCTATCGTACCACTTGCCACACCATAGGTTAATGACATGATGATGATAATCAGTGATAATGAGGGGATGAAACTGGAGGAGAAGGAACTGGGGAATAGCTGTCCTGTCACGCTCAGGAGAATTGCGTGGGGGACAGCCGTGAGAAGAATCATGACAACTACATAGACGATGAATTCAACCAATGCTATGCGTAGTCCAACCGTTTCTCGATAATGGAACTTGTAACGATTGTTTGTGGAGTTTGTTAGGCCGCTTCTCATGTTTGATAGCATCGCACGTAATGCAGTATAAAGGCGACTGCGAACGCACGCACCTGCCGCCATCACTGCCATAATAAAGTAAATAAGCAGTGGTGAAAGTTGGTTGCTGACAAAGGAGCCAAAGAACCAACGGATGCCCTCACTGCTCAACATAGACCGCATCGGGAGCTCGGGAAAAGCTGCCGTAAGAAGCCATGAGAGCAGTATCAGTGTCAGCTGGGCTATGAGAAGCACTAAGACTATATAACCTAACTTATTCCTCATCAGCGTGGAGGTTGTCGATGTCGATAATACGTAGTTCTAATGCACGTACAACAAGACGCGTTGCGTTGACGCTCATACCATTGTTACCATCAGGGAAGAACTTCTGTACGAGTTCGTTCTGTCGTTTCTCCAAACTCTTTACACCGAATGGCATACCACGTAGGTTGGTAATCTGTTCCTTGGTATAACCGAGTGCAAGGTGGCGTAGGAAGCGCTCATCATACTCGTCAATCTCGTAGCTAACCATTGCTTCTTGGTGCATCAGCTGACCGCTCACGCTCATCTTGAATCTGCCTACAATCTTTTCGAGGATAGGCTGATTGAATACCATTCGCTTACCCGACATGACACTTGCCACGTCGCCACGTGTCAATAGTTCGCCACTCTTAAGGCAGATACCATCAGCACCAGCATCGAGGACGTCGACCCATAGTTTTTCATTCAATATCTCACCCGTAAAGATAAGCACCTTTACGTGTGGATAAGTCTGTTTTGTTTGGCGGCAGATTTCTACTCCCACCGTTGTTGAACCACCCAATCCAAGGTCGAGAAGCACGAGGTCGGGCAGGTTTTGCTTAATGAGTTTCCAGTAGGCAACTTCGCTTTCTGCTGTTCCAATAATCTCGGCTTCAGGTATTTCGTTTCGGAAGATACCCTCCGTTCCTTTTAACTCCAAGGGTACGTCTTCAACGATGATGACTCTAAAATTCTCCATAGGTATATGTTGTTTAGTTATGTTTCTTAATTTGCTTTTGCCAAAACCACATCTATTCTCACGCCATTTGGTGTCGCATTCGCTGAGATACCACAGCCACGCTTATTGGTTGATTCACCATTGTCGCGGGCTATCTGTCGGCAGATAAAGAACATCAAACGGTCGGCAGAAGGCTGGAAAAGGTCGCGACAAACGTCATCAGAGAGTGTCAGTGTCGACATGATGACATGTATGGTGACGTAACCAGGCTGATGCTCTTCGGCTGTGACCGTCAGTGGTTGGTTGTTATTGATAAGATATAGTATATCAAATAAATAAGCAAGGAAGACAGGGTCGCCACTGATGAGTGGTGACTCGAAGGTTGTTGTCAGCTTCGATGGACTCACCAATGTCGTGATATCCACTGGGCGCGACACGAGTTTCACGGATTCTACTTGGCTCATTGCCTGCTGACTAAGAATCTGATAGAGTTCTTTATAGTAGATTGCCAACTCGTCAATCGCCTCAAGTTGACCATCAGGTTCGTCTACAAGCTGGCGAATACGTGAAGGATAGTACATCGTTTCATGCTTGAGTGTTGATAGACAGTTATCAAGAATGCTGTTACTAATGTGCAAACGCTCGTTCTCATATTCCACACAACGCACCTCATCTTCGAGCATTTCTATGTCTGATTGGCTCTTTTGATTCTCCTCAACAGAGGCAATTAGTGCCTCCTTAATCTGGTTGACGATAGCAAGTAATCGTTCTGGAAATCTGTCGCTCACACCTTTCTCAACCTCTCTAAGCTTGTTTTCTTCGCTCACATCACTAAGAAGAATCGTGTTTATCTGCTTCACACGCTCCAAACAGAACTGATAAGAGAGACGATGACGATAATACATCACATAATAAACGGGGAAGATTGAAAGCAGGAAAAGCACAAGAAGGGCAACAGCCACATTCTTATTCGTCTCCGACTTCATCATCATTCGACAGTATTCGCCCAATGAGTTATCGGCATAACGCTCCTTAAAGAGGTGGGTATAAACAGAGTTATTGTATTTATAAACCTCCCATTCGTGCAGTGCCAATGCTGCCACAGCACTCTCATTACGTATGTCGAGGATGATGCCATAGTTCATCGGCAGGCTATCATGATACCACTTAATCTCTGCTGGAACGATAGAAAGGCTTCCAAGTTGCTTCATCAACTCCTTTCCTTTAGGGCGAAGTTGGAGATAATGGAGATTCAGATAGTAACGACATGTGTCTGCATAAGCCAATGTCTTACTATAGGAACCATTGATATTTGAGAAGTAAGCCGAGTCTGCATAGATGCCAGCAAGGGTGTTATAGTCCTTCTTTGCAAGGGCAGTAGCCTTGTCGCTAACTCTTGTAGGACGTGCCTGAGCCGTCAGGAGGGAGGCTGTAGCGAGGACGAAAGCCAACAAGACACGGCTGATACCCTTTGGCAAGCGGAAGAAGAAACGACTTCCCTTGTCCTTCTCGCTCTCTACACCCATCTCACAAACAGAGAATATTTGACTAATCTTCTTGTATTTATTGATGATACCATTGCAATTCATCAATCCAAAACCATGCGAAGCACTGTCTTTCTGGTCATGGATTGGCTTGTGATCGAAGATGTGTTGTTGTTCTTCTTCTGTGAGTCCGCAGCCCGTATCGGCAACAGAGATCTCAATATAGTCCGGCTCTTCAATAGATGAAATGGTCACCTTTCCGCCTTTTTCAGTAAACTTACGGGCATTATCAGCCAATGTATTCACCATGAAAAGCGTCAGAACGCGGTCAGCTTTAACAACAGCTTTCGTGTCTTCTACTCGTAGGTCTATACCCTTCATATGGAAGCCCATGCGTCCTTTCTTCACAATATCGAATACCTGTTGTACTGGGAAACTCTCAATATGCAGCGACAGTTTACCTTGTCTAAGCTGAATCCACTCCGTGAGAACAGCGTTTAGTTCGTTAATCTTATCGGTCAACTCACGGATATAAGTATAACGTTCTGCCTGCACAGCATCGCTTTCGCCACCCTTCTTGAGCTTCTCAATCTCATGTAACATACGGTCGATGAGTGGGATAACACCATTAACAAGCGATATCTTAGCCCGTTGTTCAAGGTGTTTACGCTTATTATCGGTAAGATGCAACTTGTTGATAACAAGTTGTTCAGACACCTCTTCATACTTGTCAGCCAGTTCCGCCATGTGCTTTTCATTGTTATGACGCCACTGTTCAAGCGGAAGGAGAAGATCGTCTAACGAACCCTGTGTGTCTTTTCTTCGACGAAGATAATGGAAGAGAACCAGTGAAGCAAGCACAAAGAAGATAGAGAGTGCCACAGCAATGATAATAAGATTCAGCTGTTTTGAGGTACGCTCTAATTGTTCAGCACGCGATGTAAGGTATCTATCTTGTCGAGTTTCGTCCTGAAGATCAAGGTAGATGTTGCGGTTATAATCACTCTGCTGTTTATTATTAATAGCCGAATAAGCCACACTCAACTGTTCGCGGATAGACGCAACGAGGTCGGGTGCCTGCTTAATAGCTGGGTTATTGTTCAAAGCCTTGTTCAAACAGATAATAGCCGAGCGGTAATCCTTTATCTGCCAATAGCATGAAGCCAGTGTACGATAGGAACCTGCCGTCTGATAAACATCTCCATAACGTTGGAAGATATGCAGTGATCGCTGTGCTAAGTTACCTGCAAGAAGTCTCTCAGGCATATTATCAAGGTTGATATATTGGAACGAAGGTAGGTTATCATGCATCAATGTTGCTCGACTCTTATCGTTCAGAATCAACTCACTAATCGCCTGCAAGGAGTTTGCCTCCCAATAAGGGATGTTGTGCTGGCGTGCAAGCATATAACAACGTATGAGATATTCAAACTCTTTCTGCTCTATGGCTTTCTGCGAATTGGTATTGATAATACCACCCGAACCGATGTTATAGTAATAAGCCAAGAGCTGAGCCATGTCGGTTTGTATCTCTCCATCGGGATTAATCTGGCTGATTGCCTTGATAGAAGGCTGCTCCAAACCTACGTAATAATAGTATGTCGAAGTGACAATGGCAAACTCTGAGCGCGCATAAACCATGCGACGACGTTGCCGAGGAGAGAGTAGTTGCTCATCTTCTTCAATACGATGAATTCGTTTTTGTGCTTTTTCATAGTAGTCGTAGAACTCCTTATTGAGCGACTCACGCTGACAAAGACGCATAAGCTGAATGTCAGCCACCAAGAGTTCTACTTGGTTATCAGTGATTTTGAGGACAGAATCGAGTTTAGCATAGGCTTCTGTAAAGCGCATCTTCATCAAGTCAACGAAAGCAAGATTGTTTAATGCCTCCGCCTTTCCTGCGTCATAGCTTCCTGCCAGACCGTAGGCTTTATCCGCATAGATTCTCACGGAGTCGAGATTACGATAGTGCATGGCATATGCCTTGTCGTTTAATTTGTCAACTTCTTGTGCGTGTGGAACATTACAGGCAGCAAGCATCAGAAGGAGTAGACAACCTACCCACCCCGTAATTATGCTGTATGTCTTTGTTCTTTTCATCTGTTTTATGTAGACTTAACTACTACTCCTCTATAAATCAAAGGCAAATATACGAAACTTTTCTCAATAATAAGGAGAAGATGAGGGTAATTCATAATTCAAAATTCAGAATTCATAATTATGATTACTACTTTAATTCAGAATTCATAATTATGACTACCATTGTTGGAAAAATATTCAATTGGAAAATTCAAAGGTTAAAGCACAAATCAAAAAGTTCAAAGTTCAATGTTCAAAGTTCAAAGGATAATTGGGGAAATTCGTAGTTGGTGTTTGAATTTTCTTTACATTATGGTTAAAGAAATGGTAGGGAAAAGGGTTAAAAACGAGTGATTTTAGTGCCTCTATAAGTCTTTTGTTATCAAGTAGTTGCAAAGGCGAGTTTCAAAAGGTGCTTAATTGGACTTCAAAAGGGCGTTAGTAAGGGGCTTAAAGGGCATCTTTTGCAAGCCAAAAG
>ERZ772955.2292-NODE-2292-length-10515-cov-7.816348_pt1 | contig 10515 bp, 8 predicted proteins | sample MGYA00511133_ERZ772955 | MGnify/ENA primary metagenome ERZ772955 (study PRJEB29015, sample SAMEA2737914) | human oral metagenome | biome: human oral; feature: human-associated habitat; material: dental | place: China | collected 2149 ... | reverse complement strand
CAAAATGAGCCTCAGATTGCATTTTACAAGCGTGTAAAGTCTAAAATGAGCCTCAGATTGCATTTTACAAGCGTGCAAAATCCAAAATGAGCCTCAGATCGCATTTTACAAGCGTGTAAAGTCTGAAATGAGCCTCAGATCGCATTTTACAAGCGTGTAAAGTCCAAAATGAGGCTCAGATTGCATTTTGCACGCTTGCAAAGCTCTTGGCGGGGCGGGGCGGACGACTTTATTTCAGTCCGGCCTCCTCCAAGATGGCGTCGATGGCGGCGCTCAAGCCGTCGGGGTTCTTGCCTCCAGCCATGGCGAAGTGCGGCTGTCCGCCGCCTCCACCGCGGATGAACGAGGAGCCCTTCTTGACCAGCTTCGCGGCGTCGAGGCCTTCGCTGACGAGGGGCTGGCTGAGCAGGACGATCAGGCCGCAACGATCATGGTCGCGGATGCCGGCCACGAAGCAGATGCGCTCGTCGCTCGGCGTCTCGTCCTTGATCTGCATGGCGATGGACTTGCTGAGTTCGACGTCGCCCTCGCCGTTGAAGAGGATCAGCTTGGTGCCACGACGATCGACGGCGCGGCTGAGCAGCTCTTTCTTCATCGTGGCGGCTTTCTCCTTGACATACTCGCCGACTTGCCGCTTGAGCTCGCTGTTCTCTTCGATCGATTTGCGGATGGTGGGCACGAGGTTGGGCACGTTGTTGAACAGGGCGCGCACCTCGCGCACGGCGTCTTGCGTGAAATAGAAAAGTCGCTCGGCGGCGTCGGCCGTGACGGCCTCGATGCGGCGCACGCCGGCGGCGATGGAGCTTTCGCTGGTGATGTACATGGAGCCGATCATGCCGGTGGCGGGGATGTGGGTGCCGCCGCAAAGCTCGACGGAGGTGCCGTAGCGCACGACGCGCACTTCCTCGCCGTACTTCTCGCCGAAGAGGGCCATCGCGCCCAGGGCTTTGGCCTCGGCGATGGGCATGTTGCGATGCTCGTCGAGAGGCATGTTCTGGCGGATGCGACGGTTGACGATCTGCTCCACGCGGCGGATCTCCTCGTCGGTCATCTTGCCGAAGTGGGAGAAGTCGAAGCGGAGCGACTCGGGCCCGACGTACGATCCTTTCTGCTCGACGTGTGTGCCGAGCGTCTCGCGGAGCGCCTCGTGGAGCAGGTGGGTGGCCGTGTGGTTGCATTCGCAGCGGATGCGGCGCTCCACGTCGATGCGGGCTGTGAACGAGGCGGTGAGGTCATTCGGGAGCTTCGTGGTGAGGTGCACAGGCAGGTTGTTTTCGCGCTTCGTGTCGATGATCTCCGTCCGCTCGCCGTCCGGGGCAATGAGCACTCCGCTGTCGCCCACCTGTCCACCCATCTCAGCGTAGAAGGGCGTCTTGTCGAGGACGATCTGATAGAGCGTCTTGTTTTTCTGTTTAATGCGGCGGTAGCGGAGGATCTCCACGTCGCACTCCATCATGTCGTAACCCACGAAGGCCGTCTCACCCTCGCGCAGCGTCACCCAGTCGTCGGCCTCGATGGCGGCGGCATTGCGCGCGCGTTCCTTTTGCTTCTGCATCTCGGCGTCGAAACCCTTGAGGTCAGCGTCCATGCCGTGCTCGCGAAGGATCAGCTCGGTGAGGTCGAGCGGAAAGCCATACGTATCGTAGAGGGCGAAGGCGTCCGTTCCGGCCAGCGTTTTGCTGCCCGCGGCGTTCAGTTCTTCGATCTTTTTTTCGAGCAAACGGATGCCCGTTTCGAGCGTGCGGAGGAAAGCCTCTTCCTCTTCCTTCATCACCTTTTCAATCAGCTCCTGCTGGGCCACCAGCTCCGGATAGGCCGTGCCCATGGTGGCGATGAGCGTCGGGAGGAGGCGATACATGAAGGCCTCTTTGCAGTCGAGGAAGGTGTAGGCGTAACGCACGGCACGGCGCAGGATGCGGCGGATCACATAGCCCGCCTTGGCGTTCGAGGGCAGCTGTCCGTCGGTGATGGAGAAGGCGATGGTGCGGATATGATCCGCCACGACGCGCATCGCCACGTCCTTCTGCCGATCGGCGCCGTAGGTCGTGCCCGTCATATGGGCGATGGCCTGGATGAGCGGCTGGAAGACGTCCGTATCATAGTTCGACGTCTTGCCTTGCAGCGCCATACAGAGTCGCTCGAAGCCCATACCTGTATCGATGACGCGGTTCGGCAGCGGCTCCAAAGAGCCATCGGCCTTCCTGTTATATTGCATGAAGACGAGGTTCCAGATCTCGATCACGAGCGGGTTGTCCTTGTTCACGAGCGATGCCCCAGGCACAGCCGCGCGTTCGGCGTCGGGCCGGAGGTCAATGTGGATCTCCGAGCAGGGGCCGCAGGGGCCCGTGTCGCCCATCTCCCAAAAGTTGTCGTGCTTGTTGCCCTCGAGGATGTGGTCAGCGGGCAAGAATTTGGCCCAATAGCCAGCCGCCTCACTGTCGCGCTCGAGGCCCTCGGATGGGCTGCCCTCGAAGATGGTGGCGTAGAGCCGTGCCGGGTCGAGGTGGAGCGTGTCGACCAAGTATTCCCACGCCCAGCTGATGATTTCTTTCTTGAAATAATCGCCGAACGACCAGTTGCCGAGCATCTCGAACATGGTGTGGTGATACGTGTCGTGGCCCACCTCCTCGAGGTCGTTATGCTTACCGCTGACGCGCAAACATTTCTGTGAATCGGCCACGCGGGGGTATTTGATGGCGGTGTTACCGAGTATAATGTCCTTGAATTGGTTCATCCCGGCGTTGGTGAACATCAGCGTGGGATCGTCCTTAATAACCATCGGAGCCGATGGTACAATATGGTGTCTTTTCGATGCGAAAAAAGACAAGAATGATTCGCGAATTTCTTGTGCTGTCAGCATATTTGAATATGTAAATAACCTGTTAAAACCTTGCAAATGGGGCGCAAACATAGGTCAAAACCTACATTTGCGCCTCAATCATAAGGGATGAATTGATTATGGGACTATTCAAGTCAAAGAAGATATACTACAAGTACAACACGGAGACGCTCAGCTTCGAGCGGGTCTATCCCACCGTCAAGCAGCGCATTTTCGCTGTCGTCAGGCATGCCAGCATCGGCATATTGGTCGGGGTAGCGCTCTTCTTTCTTTTCGCCAACATTTTCTCCTCCCCCATGGAATCCCTCCTGCAAAAGGAGAACAAACTGCTGCAAACCCAATACGAGGTGCTCAGCCTGCAACTCAACGATGCGCTGGAGGTTTTGGACGACATCCAGCAGCGCGACGAGAACCTCTATCGTGCCATCTTCCAAGCCCGCTCCATCCCTGAATCTGTCCGCAAACCGGGCTTCGGCGGCACCAACCGCTACGCCTACCTCTCCAGCCTCTCCAACGCCGATCTGGTGATCGAGACCACGCAAAAGCTCGACATGCTCAAGAAGCAGCTCTACGTCGAATCCAACTCGCTCGAGGAGCTGATCTCCATCGGTAAAAGTCTCGAAGAGCGTGTGCGCTGCATCCCCGCCATCCAGCCCATATCGAACAAAGACCTCAAACGCACCGCATCGGGCTACGGCACACGTATCGACCCGATCTATCACACCCTCCGCTTCCATGCTGGCATGGACTTCGCCGCCCCGATGGGCACGGATATCTACGCCACGGGTAACGGCCGCGTCATCCTGGCCGGATGGAAACAGGGCTACGGCAACTGCGTCATCATCGATCATGGCTACAGCTACAAAACGCTCTACGGCCACATGGAGAAGATCCTCGTCCGCGAAGGACAGTCCGTGACCCGTGGCGAAGTGATCGGCCTGGTGGGTAGCACCGGTAAATCCACCGGCCCACACCTGCACTACGAGGTGCACATCAACGACAAACCGGACAACCCCGCCAAGTACTACTATCAGGATCTCAATCCCGAGGAGTACGACCAGATGCTGCAGCTGTCTGAGAACCACGGTCAGGTGCTCGACTGATCCCCCCCTCGCCCATCAATGGGATTAAAACAGAACAAGAACCTCAAGCTCTACTTCTCCATCCGGGAAGTAGCCGCACGCTTCGGCCTGAACGAATCCACCCTCCGCTACTGGGAGAAGGAATTCGACGAGCTCGCTCCGCGCAAGACGCCCGGCGGCACCCGCTACTACACCGAGCAGGACATTGAGCTCATCGGCCTCATCCACTACCTCCTCAAGGAACGCGGTATGACCGTCGCCGGCGCCCGACGCAAGCTCAAGGACAACAAGGAGACTACTATCAACCAAATGCAAATCATAGAGAAATTAAAAACGATCCGCGCCGAGCTCGTCGCCCTTCGGGACGCCATCGATCGGCTGGAAAACAATGAAGAAGAAAGGATGGAAAAACAATGAACAACGTATGGATGTCCCTCGTTTTTGTCGTCATCGGACTGGTGCTGATCCTCGTCGGCGCCAACGCCCTGACTGACGGCGCAGCGGCCGTAGCCAAGCGATTCCGCATCTCAAACCTCGTGATCGGACTCACGATCGTAGCCTTCGGCACCTCCGCCCCGGAGCTGACCGTGAGCGTACTCTCCGCCCTCAAGGGCAGCCCCGACTTGGCCATGGGCAACGTGGTCGGGTCGAACATTTTCAACGTCCTCTTGATCCTTGGCGTGACAGCCGCCATCATTCCGCTGCACGTCCCCCGAAGCACCATAACGAAAGAAGTGCCCCTCTGCATCCTCGCCTCCTTGGTGCTCCTCTTCGTAGCCAGCGACGTATGGATCGACGGCGCCACGGAGAACGTCCTCAGCCGCATCGACGGACTGGTGCTCCTCTGCTTCTTCGCCATCTTCTTCGGCTACACCCTGGCCATCGCCCACAATAAGACGGACGACGCCGACGAGGAGGGCATCAAATCCATGCCCGTCTGGCGCTCGGCGCTCTACATCGTCGGCGGACTGGCGGGGCTGATCTACGGCGGACAGCTCTTCGTCGACGGCTCGTCGGCCATCGCGCGCAACCTCGGCGTGAGCGAGTCGACCATCGGCCTGACGCTCGTCGCCGGCGGCACCTCCCTGCCCGAGCTGGCCACCTCCGCCGTGGCTGCGCTGAAGAAGAATCCGCAGATGGCCATCGGCAACGTGGTCGGCTCGAACCTCTTCAACATCTTCTTCGTCCTCGGTTGCGCCGCCTCCATCCATCCCCTTCACGTGGCCGGCATCACTCTCGTGGACTACGGCGTGATGATCGGATCGGCCGTCCTCCTTTTCATCTTCGGACAGTTCTTCCGCCAGCGCACCATCACCCGTTGGGAAGGCATCGTACTCTCCCTCTGTTTCATCGCCTACACCGCCTACTTGGTGGCCAATGCGTAACACGAATGCAGAATAACTAAAAGCAAAAAGCGAGGGGCCAATCCTCGCCGGGTTTTGGGTTCCAAATCGGTTTTTGACGCAATTCCCGGCGGGTTTCGGACTCCAAAACGGTTTTTGGTGCAATTCCCGGCGGGTTTTGGGCTTCAAATCGGTTTTTTAGTACAAAACCCGGTGGGTTCTGGGTTCCAAATCAGTTTTTGACGCAATTCTCGGCGGGTTTCGGGTTCCAAAACGGTTGTTGATACAAAACCCGGTGAGTTTTGGGCTTCAAAACAGTCTTTGGAGCAATTCCCGGCGGGTTTTGGGCTTCAAATCGGTTTTTGGTGCAATCCCCACCGGGTTTTGACCTCCGCACAATTCCTCGGAGCTAAGCTCCCCCTATTCACACAAACGAAAACAGAGATATGACAACCATCAAAATAAGAAACATCGGGCCGATCAAAGAGGTCCCGGAGATCACGCTCAACCGCGTGAACGTCTTCATGGGCCCACAAAGCAGCGGCAAAAGCACCATTGCCAAAATCATCAGCTACTGCACATGGTTGGAAAAAGAAATGGCCACAAGCCACTTGGCGAAGGAGTACGCACTCACAACACGCTTCAAGGATGAGCTCGAATCTTTCCATAAGATCAAAGGCTATTTCCGGGCTGATAGCTACATCCGCTATCAAAGCGATGTGGTGGAAATTATATGGAGTGGCGACAGATGTTACCCTGAACTAATTAATCGCCTTGCTTACCAAAGGAGCAAGATTGCCTATATCCCTTCGGAAAGAAATATGGTGATTCTGCCGGAAGCCCGGAGGGTAGAACTTGGCAGCACCAACGTCCGAAGTTTCCTCTTCGACTGGTTCACTGCACGCGAGAAGTGCACTGATCTCCCCATCTTAGACTTGGGCATAAACTATCGTTATGTAGAAGCCAAAGAAGAGGATCATATCCAAGGCGGTGAGGGCGATTCTGCATACGACATTCTGCTATCGAACGCTTCGAGTGGGCTACAATCACTCACACCGCTGTTGGTGATGATTGAATACCTGACAAAATGGATTTATGAGGAAGAAAGGCTTTCATTTGAACAAGAAAGTAAACGGAAAGAGACCGCCTTTATCCTCATGCGTGAAATCTTACTGGGACGGCGTCCAAACCAACTCACATCCTTTTCAGACCAAGACGATCTGAAATCATTCCTAAATAAACTACTCGATGAAAAAGATCCGGATGCAACAAAGCTCTTCAATGAATACTCCAAGCATATTACGTCTTTACTAAAGACGCATAACTCCCAATTCATTATTGAGGAACCGGAGATGAACCTCTTCCCTGAAACGCAGCGGGATTTGGTCTATCATCTGCTGAATAAATGCCTCGAGAGGGAAGGCAACCGACTGACGATAACCACGCACAGCCATTACATCCTCTATGCGCTCAACAATTGCATGATGGCAGGATTGGTCTATGATAAGATGGACGAGGGTCTGAAAGAACGACTGAAATGCGGGCCGTTCCGAATAGCCCCCTCCTACATATCGATCTATGAAATCCGTGAGGGCGTGATCAAACAGATCCAACAAACAGATGGTCTGATCGAAGACAATTATTTCGACCAACAGATGGGAGAGCTGATGGAGGACTTCTACCTCATGCTTAATTACTATTCCTGAGATGATATCGATGATAGAAGAGGGGATCAAGAAACATTTTTCACATCATCTGGAAGTGAAAGGGCGGCTCACAACAAAGCAATCCATGTATGTGGCCGATTATAACAAGCAGACCGGCAGTAAAGAGGGGGTCAAGCTCTTCGACACCCCTCCTAAGGAAATCAAATGCTTTATTCTGAACAATCCCCACGGCATAGAAATCACCGGCCAGCCCTTCGACAATGAAAGTTTTAAATCCGAGGGGGGAAAGCCCGAATCTCAATGCGAGTGTGTGATCTACCCGGAAAAGAACGATGAAGAGTCATGGATCTGCTTTATCGAAACAAAGTATTGCGATCATAGGAGAAATTTCGGACACATGAAAAAGGCCCTCGAGCAACTTACCAAAACACAGGAATACTATCGTAACAAGGGCGTTTTCGGAGAGAAGAATACATGTTATCTGTTTGCCTCCTTACCTCTACATAATGAGCCCTTTTTATCGGAGAAATTGGCAGACGAATTTCAAAAGCAAACTGGAGTAGAATTGCCAAAGTCTACAGCCTCCCAAGAGAGTCGTCAAGGGAGAACCTTTGTCTATGATAATTTCAGAGTACCTGCTTCAACACTAACCAAGACAAAGAGAGAAAGCAAAGCGATAATCATATACACTAATTCTGTCGACATCTTTGATGACAAGATTCTCAGGTATAAGTCTTCACTAACAAAAGAAAAGTCGATCCAATCCTCTCCCTCCTAACTCAATAGCAACAATATGGAAATCCACAATGCAGCATTCGTAACCAGCAACACAGACGTCAGGAAGTGTCCCGACGGTGGGATGCCGGAGTATGCCTTTATCGGACGGTCGAACGTCGGCAAGTCGTCGCTGATCAATATGCTGACGCGACGCAAACAGCTGGCCATGACGTCGCAGAAGCCCGGTAAGACGCAACTCATCAACCATTTCATCATCAACGACAGCTGGTATCTGGTCGACCTGCCCGGATACGGCTACGCCCGACGCAGTCGCGAGAACCGTGACCGACTGCGGCAGATCATCGAATCGTACATCCTCGGTCGCCAGCAGCTCACGTGCCTCTTCGTCCTGCTCGACTGTCGCCATGAGGCGCAGCGCATTGACCTGGAGTTCATGGAGTGGCTCGGGCAGAATGGTGTACCGTTCGCCATCATCTTCACCAAGACCGACAAACTCAGCCGCAGTCGTCTGCAAGAGAACCTTGCGGCCTATCGCGAAAAGATGCTCGAGACGTGGGAGGAGCTGCCGCCCATCATGACCTCGTCGTCCGAGAAGAACGAGGGGCGCGACGAGATCCTCGCCTACATCGACGAGATCAATCGCAGCCTCTGATCCTCCCTCTATCACACAAAAAGCCCGCTACCGAACTCCTCTGTCGGTAGCGGGCTTTTCTTCGTTACGAAGTGATCAGACTGACGCTCTGCTCACTTGGCGTAGCGGAAGCTGACCGAACCGCCCGATACGGGGCAGGTGGCCACATTGTCGACCGTGTACGAGCCGTTCACTAAACGCAGTGTGTAAGCCACGACGCGGCAGCGGCTGAGATCCACGTTGCGCTTGATGTTGTAGGCGCGGGTGTCGATCGTATAGGTGCGGGTGAGGTGTTTGCCACGCTCGATGGTGCCTAACGAGAGGCCCGACCGCGGGTCGTCCGTGGCGGTCAGCGGATAGGTCGCCACGTTGTTATGCACATAGTTGGGGTCGATGGCGTCCTCGCCATTGCCGATGCGCTGGCCGTACTTGATGCCGTCCTCGACGATGTAGGCGAAGAAGCGATACTCGCCCGTCTTGTTAGCTGCCACATCGGCCGTGAAGCTGATCGTGCCGCCTTCCACCGAAGAGCGCAGGGCGATGCCCGTCTGTGCCGGTGCGTAACTATTCAGGATCCAGATGGCCTCGTTGAACTTCTCGCGCGTGGCCGTGCGGTAGACGTTCACCTTCGTGTGCATATCCACCAGCGCCGAGGGCCAAGCCGGGCAGAGACGGTCGGCCGTCTCCGAGAGTACGCCGTAGAGCTCGGGATAGTTGAAGCAGAGCTGGCTGACGTGGAAGACGATGGGCACAGCCCGACCCGGCGTGAGGGTCATGATGTCGTTGATGGCCGTAGTCATGATGGGGCAGGTGGCGCAGGTGGCCGACGAGAATTGCATGATGCAATGCTGCTTGGCGAAGTTCAACGCCATTGCGCTGGCCTTGACGCGCACCTCAGTCGAGCGGACGCCGTCGTAGGTGGCATAGAAGGCATAGTCGCCGGCCTCGGTGGTGGTGAAGTTGTGGCCGATGAGGGCGATGTCGGGCGTGGAGCGGAGGGAGATGACGGCCTTGTCCGTAACGTCGTGACCGTCGGCCGTCACGGTGAAGGCCACCGCCTCGTTGCCGTCAGCGTGGATCGCACTGCGGTCAGCGCGCAGCGTGACGCTACCAGCGGCAGCGTGCACAGCCACTTCGGCCGAACGTTCGTTGCGATAGATGGCGTAGAAGGTGTAGTCGCCCGACTTATCGGCCGAGAAGGTGGTGCCTTCGAGCTTCGTCTCGGTCTCGCCGCGGCGCAGGATGGAGGAGGAGGCGGTCACATCCTCGTCGTCAGCCAGAACGGTGAAGTGCACCTGATCCGCCGTGCCCGGTCGGATCGATGTGCGATCCACCTTGAGCGTCACCACGATCTGGGTGGCTGTGACGGTGACGGCGTTCGACTTCGTGCCCTCATACAGGGCGTAGAACGTCTGCGTGCCGACCTTATCCGCGGCATAGCGGAGCGTGGACGAGACGGCCTGACCCGACTCGGAGCGGACGGTGACGCCTTGAGTCGTCTCGTGGCCATTCACTTTCACCACGAAGGTGATCGAGTCGCGGCCGTTGGCTTTGATCGACGTTTTGTTGGCCTCCAGGGTGACCGTGGGGGGCAGTTTTTCTTCGCTTGAGCAGCCAATCAAGTTCATGATGGCCAAGATCCCCAAGAGGGGAATCCATAGGATACGATTTTTCATTTGATCTATCTTCTTCAATTTGTAATCGGCGCAAAAATAGACTTTCCGGGTTCCCTGCCTTGCCGTTTACGGCCCGTCCGCGGATGGATGGAGCCCCTCGGAGTGGCTTCTCTGGCGGGTTGGGGCATCCGAAGCGCAAAAAGAGATGAAAAGGCAGGGAGGGCCGGCGGAGAGCGGGCGCCAGTCTGTGAAATCGTCCATAATGGCCAAAGCACCTGACGAAAAGTTGTGAAATCATCCGTGGTGCCGGGTGCGTAGCGCTTCGGCTGTAGTCCAAACAGCTTCCGATCCGGTGATCGCAGATAAACCGACAGCTCCATCGATACCTATCGGCGCCGCTGTCGGCTGCATATCTATGGGCTTGTCTATGAGCTTGGCGTGGTCGTCCGTCGGCCTGTTACTTCGGGGGGCGCGTCCGCTGAACATCCGGGGGCAAAAACTCTGGCAGGCCGCCTGCCGGGACTATCGGAGACTCTGGTGACGTTGGCAGGCCGCCTGCCGGGACTATCGGAGACTCTGGTGACGTTGGCAGGCCGCCT
>ERZ772955.2290-NODE-2290-length-10540-cov-4.412017_pt1 | contig 10540 bp, 10 predicted proteins | sample MGYA00511133_ERZ772955 | MGnify/ENA primary metagenome ERZ772955 (study PRJEB29015, sample SAMEA2737914) | human oral metagenome | biome: human oral; feature: human-associated habitat; material: dental | place: China | collected 2149 ... | reverse complement strand
TACAGTTCGCCGGAGGAATTATTTCAGACTGTCCTACTTGATCTTGCAATCTAGCTATTTTTTTCGCGTCGCAATCAGCCGAGAAATCTTCTGCCCCCGCGCGGAAAATTTCTCCTCATACTCGGTCATCACATTCTCCTCCGCGGGCACATCCCGGTGCAGGTCTCGCGTCACATCTTGTAACACCCATCCCGCCGCTGGAATCTCTTCGAGCGACCACTCGAACAGGCCGTCATTGTCGGTCTTAAACCAAATCTCTCCCTCGGGTGCCAGCACCGCATCGTAGAGTTTCAGAAATTCCGAGGAGGTCAGACGACGCATCGCGTGTCCGGCCTTCGGCCAGGGATCGGAGAAATTCAGGTAAATGCGCGCAACTTCGCCGGGCGCAAAGAGTTCGGTGAGGCGCTTTGCATCCTCCCAGAGAAAATAGAGATTCTCTCTCTCTCTTTTCTCCCGCTCTCTTTCTTCCCGCTCCTTCCGCTCAATGGCCTTTTGCAGTACGGAAGCGTAACGCTCCAGTCCGAGGAAATTCCTTTCCGGTTCTCTGGCCGAGAGCTCACGCAAAAACCGGCCCTTTCCCATGCCGATTTCCAGCGCAAGCGGCGCCTCCTTCCGGAAAAATGTGCTCCAGTTTCCTCTGTATCGCTCGGGTGCATTGACGACCGAAGCCGCCTCCCGCACAAAGTCTTCACTACCGGGAATGTGTCTAAGCCGCATTGATTCTGTCTCCAATCTTTTTATTCTGAGAAAGCAAAGCCCCCGTCCCGCGCCTCCGTGCGTAGGCCGTAAAAGTAGCGTGCAATCCTGATAAAGTCCAGATAGTCCGAGCAGCCCGCCGTCTCATAGGGCGAATGCATCGCAAGCTGTGCGAGGCCGATGTCGACTGTGGCCAGCGCAACCTGATTGCCCGAGATATTGCCGAGCGTAGAGCCCCCCGCAACATCCGAGCGGTTGTGGAAGTGTTGCAACGAAACCCCCGCCTTGGCCGCGAGATAGCGGAACACCGCATCGCTAACCGCATCGGTCGTATAGTGCTGGTTCGCGCTGTGCTTCACCACGACACCGCTGTTCATATAGACGCGATTGCTCGGATCGTGCTTGTCCGCATAATTCGGATGCACGGCATGTGCGTTATCCGCCGAAATCATAAAACTGTTTGCGATTGCGCGGAGATAATCCGCCCGGCTCTTTCCCTGTTCGAGGAAGAGGCGCAGCAGCACATCCGTCAGGAAGGTAGACGCCGCGCCCTGCTTGGTGCCGCTTCCCACCTCCTCATTGTCAAACAGCGCAAACACCGGCGTTCCCTTGCTCTCCTTTGCCTGAAGGAAGCCTTCCAACGAAGCCGCCGCGCACTCGAGGTCATCGAGCCGCGGCGCCGAGAAGTAACAATCTTCCTCGCCCCAGACCGTCCCCAGCATGCGATTATAGAGAAACAAATCCGCGCCGACAATCTGTTCCGGTCGTACACCGGCTTCCTCAGCAATGCAGTCCATAAATTTCTTTTTTGAGTTGCCGTCGCGCCAGAGCGGCAGCATGTCGCGCTGTGCATTGTACTCATATCCCTTGTTGACCTCGTGGTTCATGTGAATCGCCAGATTCGGAATCATCAGGAGATCGCGGTCAATGCAGACCAGCTCCGTCCGGATCTCATTTTCCCGCTGCACGGCAATGCGGCCCGCGACCGAAAGCGGCCGGTCAAACCAGGGTGCGCAGAGCATGCCGCCGTAGCGCTCCACATTCAATTTGACATAGTGTCCTTCGACCTCCATGTCGGGATTCTCTTTGATTTTAAAAGAGGGAGAATCGCTGTGACTCGCAATAATCTGGAAGCTGTCCGTCTCGCCCGCAGGAAGCCGGAACGCAATCAGTGCCGAGCCGTTTCTTGTCGTAAAATACTTGCCGCTCCGGCAAAGCGGCCAGGGCTCTGCTTCTCTCAACTCCGTATATCCTGCCGCCAGCAGGCGGCATTTCAGCGCCGCAACGGCCTGAAATGCCGTGGGGCTCTCCTGAATCAATCCTAACAATGCTTCGATTTCACGCTTCATTCTTCTCTCTCCTCTTATATCGCAAACGTTGTCACAAAGCCTGTATCTTCTCTATCATACCATCTCTCACGCAAATAAGGTGCAAAGCTGTCTTTTTTCCTGTATAATACAGATAAGTTCAACAAAGGAGGCCGGCATGGCAGATAGAAGAACTGTTCGGGAACTCATTGAAGAAGGGCTCAGTACGACAGAGAGCCTGATTTCCCAAAAGGACTATACCCAAGCAATGATTTGTTCACGCCAAACTCTGGAATTCCTGGTTCGGAGTCTTTGCCGTCGCAACAATATTTCGGATAGCGATCCCGAGCAGATGGTTGAGAGTCTTTATCTTGGTGGCATTATTTCCAAAGAAGTCTGCGGTGAGTTTTTTAAAATTTATAAATTCGGTGAACTGGCTGCCGTTCAAGGCTACAATGATACCTTCAGTGCAAACGAATCTTATCGGCTTCTGAGTCAGGCAGTCTACGCCTATCAGCAGATGCTCCAGTCACAGACCATGCATCGCAACGGCAGCCCGGCACGGCGTAGCGCTCGCGGAAAAGTATCCGGCGGCACACTTAATCAACTGCCGCTCTATGTAAAGTTCGGCCTCCCGCTGGTGATTCTTCTGTTTCTGATTTTCCTCGTACGGAGTTTTGCCGGACATCGCAAGGCTTCGGAGCCCGTTACCACAACGGAAGCCGTGAGCAGCGAGAGCAGCGCAGCCGCAGAACTCACCACGGAGGCCGAGACCACCAGTGCTGTCGCACCGACCGCAATCACCGTCTATACAACCAGCTCTTCGCTGAATGTGCGTGAGACGCCCTCTACCGGCGGCAAGTTGCTCACGACATTGCCGGCCGGCACCGTCCTCGACTTCGTCGAAAAATACAATGACCAGTGGACGGTCATCAATTACAACGGCACCCACGCCTATGTGGCAAGCCAGTATGTGACTGCCTCTGAGGTCAACCCAGCTGAGCGCGGCAGCGCTTCCGCAACCAAGAGCTCCTCGCAGAGCAGTGCAGCCGAAACCGAACCCGCCCTCGGCAGCACAGCCTCCGGCACTACTGCGGCAAATGAAACCAGCGCCCAAAAAGCGCAGAGCAGTGCCGCAAAGAGCAGCACGACAAAAAGCAGCGCAGCAAAAAGTAGCACTGCCAAGAGCAGCACAACCAAAAGCAGTTCCCGCTAAGTAAACGTGTTTGTACGTTCAAAATGCCATCCCGCGCTTACGCAGAGATGGCATTTTCCTTTTAAAGATCTTGGTTCAGAGGAAAATAGGTACCGGACAGAGAGGAGGTCTGATTGACTACCGTTTTTTCACATATCAAAGTCCGCGCACTCGCGCTGTTTCTTGCATGTTGTATTTGCTTCACGGCTCTGCAGTCTTCCGAGAGTTTTGCCGAGCCCGCCTGGCCGCAGGATGTCCTGATTGAAGCGGAAGGCGGCATTCTGGTGGATGCCGATTCCGGCACCGTCCTCTACGGAAAGAATATTCACCAGCGCTACTATCCCGCGAGCATCACGAAAATTCTGACTGCTCTCATTGTCATTGAGCGCTGCAAGCTGGATGATACCATCACCTTCTCCTATGACGCGGTTCACAATGTCGAGAGCGGTTCTACCAGCGCAGGTTACGGCGTCGGCGACAAAATCACCGTCCGCGAAGCACTCTACGCGCTCCTGCTCCGCTCAGCCAACGAAGTGGCCAACGCTCTCGCCGAGCACTGCGCGGGAAGTCGCGAGGCCTTTGCCCGCCTGATGAATGAGAAGGCGGCCTCTCTCGGCTGTAAAGAATCACACTTTACGAATCCCTCCGGCCTGAACGACGAAAATCATTACACGACTGCCTATGACTATTCTCTGATTGCGATGGCAGCGTTCAAAAATCCGACTTTTGTCGAGTTTGACTCAACCACGTATTACGAACTTCCACCAAACAGCGCAAACGCCGAACCCTTTACCATTTACTGCGGACACAAAATGTTAAAGAAGAGTTCGGGTCTCTATTATCCCGGCATCATCGGCGGCAAAACAGGCTATACCATGACTGCCGGCAACACGCTCGTGACCTACGCCGAGCGCGACAATCTAAAGCTGATTACCGTAATTCTGAACGGTCATCTCACACATTACAGCGACACAAAAAAACTCCTGGACTTCGGCTTTGCCAATTTCAAAGCCGTCAATCCGGAGGGTACCGATAATCACTATGAAAAACCGCAGACCGATCTCGATCTTGTCGGCCGCCACAAGACCTTGCTCTCCCTGTCGGGCGGCAAGACCATAACACTCCCGAAGACCGCGCAGCTCTCGGATACGACCAGCACGCTGAGTTATGAACTCCCGTCCGATGCACCCGAGAATGCCGTCGCACAAATCCGCTATCTCTACGGAGATCGGACAGTCGGCTCTGTCTGGCTCTGTGCCACTCTGCCGGACTCCGGCAATAAAGTCTCGACTTCCTCCAATGCCAAGGCACTCCGTCGACTGCGCTATCGCCTCACAAGTCTGCCGCTCCCGCTCGCAGCGGCCATCGGCGGTCTTGTCCTCCTGCTCCTGCTTCTCCTCTTTGCCCTGCGTCGGCACAGAAGGCAGCGAGCGGCCGCAGACCTCGCCTTTTCTCGCAGCATGAACCGCGTCGCAGACCGCGAGAGTTTCAACGGACCAAAGGAGCTCTCGGACAGTGCTTCGTCTTTGGACCGCTATCTCGGTGACAGTTCTCTCTCCCGCCGCAGACACAGACCCGGCTTTTTCTCCCGGCTCTTCCGGCGCCGTTAAGGATTCCGCCTGTGCGGCAGTTTGCGGTTCTTGAGATTCTGCTTTTCTCGAAGAGTCTGTTGCAGTTGCGCGATTCGCTCTGCCGTCTCCTGATTCACAAACTTGGTCGTCTTGATACAATACACCTGCATTCCCTCTGCCCGTCGTATTTTAAGTTTTCCGCGGAGCAAACCGTGTTCTGGACAGACGGCAATGCAATAATAACTGCGCTGGTTCGCCGAAAACCAGCGCAGCTTTTTTTTCAGCATGCGATGGCAGCGGAAGCAGAGCATGTCGGTAACTGTCTTGTCATGGATCGCGCTGTCCCGGTCCGGGAAAATTCGCGACACATACTTGGCATAGTCCGGGAAATCGATATAGAGCTCCTCATCCTCGTTCGCAGGCAAATGATAGTAATCGAGGGAGCGGTATACCTTCAACGCCTCAAAGGGAAGCTGCTGAAGCACCTTCGCCGTATAGCGCGCATCCTCAATTGCGCGATGAAAGGCTCCTTCCTCCTCAAGTCCCAACGCCTCCACAGCTGTCGCGAGCGCCGTTGCCTTTTTTTCTGCATCCGGAAAACATCTTCCGTACAGCTTTTGCACATCGTAGTAGAAAAGCGGATAGGAAAAGGGATTCCGGACATGGAAAAAATGTAAGTTGCGCTGTAACTCCAAAAGGTCCATGTTACCCCAGCTGCAAAAGATGACTTCTTCGCCGCTGTCCATCTCGCACCAGTGAAAAAATTCTCGCATCACCTGCGCAAATGCCTTGCCCTCTTTTTGAAGCTGCCCGGTCTGGATATTTGTGAGCGCGCGCACACGGTAATCCAGCTTCTTATAAATAAAAGGGCGTACGAAGCGAGAGAACTCAGAGACTGTCTCCAGGTTCTCGTCCAGCTTCACTGCGCCCACCTCTATAATCTCAGAGGGAAGGTCCGGTAACTTCCCGACCTTCCCTCTGGGGTTTTGATTCCATTCCAAATCAAAAACGATATAGCTTATTGCCATGAATTAAATTTCTCCGCTGCCCACCATTTCCTCGACACTCTCAATCATGTCCTCCGGAAGCTCCTCGTACTGCTCTAAAATCTTCCGCTGCATGCTGTCGCGCGTCGTCGAATTGATAGGATGCGCAATGTCCCTGTATCCGCCGTCTCTGGAAAGACGACTCGGCATTGCAATAAATAGGCCCCGATCTCCCTGTATCACCTTGATGTCATGAATCACAAACTCGTTGTCTAGTGTGATGGATGCCACTGCCTTCATAGATCCGGCTTTCTGAATCTTTCTGATACGAACATCTGTAATCTGCATAGCGCCTCCTCCGATACAGCATGGATGTGGATGGCGATAGGGTGATCAACCCGGGCTCCCATGACACTGAACTCAGATCACATACCGCTCATTCTTCTCGATAACGATTTTTACCTCCTCCGGTGTCCCGATATGTCTCGTATTTGCCCGGAGCGTATCCCGACTCTCTACGATGCAATTTTCAATCACTGTGTCATTTCCAATGTAGACATCGTTCAAAATCACGGAATTGCGAATCACGCAATTTTGACCGACAAACACCTTCCGAAACAGCACGGAATTCTCAACCCGCCCGTTCAGAATACAACCGCTTGCAACGAGCGAATTTCTGACCTCCGCGCCCGGATTGTACTTTGCGGGCGGTAAATCGTCAACCTTGGTATAAACCTCCGGATAGGTTCTGAAAAAATACTCCCGGATGTCCCGCCGCAGGAAATCCATATTTGTCTTGAAATACGACTCCACGCTTGCGATGTTGCTCCAATAGGAATCCAGTTTGTAGGCATAAATGCGTTTCAAATTCTTGTACCGCACCAGGATGTCACGAACAAAGTCATAGCGGTCTTCCGCTGCGCATTTCTCGATGAACTCAATCAGCTGTCTTCTGCGGACAATGTAGATGCCGCAAGAGATCATCTTGGATTCCGCAACCATGGGTTTTTCATCGAACTGCGTAATCCGGTTATCCCCGTTCGTCTCCACGACGCCGAATCTCGTGAGATCCTCCAGCGCCGACGCCTCTTTGCAGACCACAGTGATGTCTGCTTTCTTCTCAATATGATACTCGAGCACCTTGTTATAATCCAGCTTGTACACACAGTCGCCCGAAGCAATGACCACATAGGGCTCATGGCAATTCTTCAGGAACTGCAGGTTCTGGTAGAGAGCATCCGCCGTACCGCGATACCAGTCATTCGATGTCGCCGTAATCGTCGGCGTAAAAACGAACAGACCTCCCTGTTTTCTGCCGAAATCCCACCATTTCGAGGAGCTGAGGTGCTCATTCAAAGAACGCGAGTTGTACTGCGTGAAGACAGCTACGCGCTGTATATGAGAATTCGACATGTTGCTTAAAACAAAATCAATGCTTCGGTAGCTTCCTGCAATCGGCATCGCTGCGATGGCTCTTTTGTTGGATAACTCCCTCATGCGCTTCGAATTTCCGCCCGCTAATACGATTCCTATTGCTCTCATTTTAAGCCACCTGCCTTTATGATTGCGCCGCCGCTCTCCAGCATCCCGTTCGGATAGTCTGCTGCCACGGTCTCACCCCAAACTGCCGTATTCTTTCCAATCTTTACGCCACTCGGAATTACCGTATTTTCGCCGACCGTCACGAGATCGGAGTTGTAGACGCGCCGGTCATAACTGCTCTCCCGGTATTCTCCCACCCCCAATTCGCTATTCTTGCCGACAACAACTTGTTCCGCCAAAATCGACTTTGTCACCTTTGCCCCTGCGCCAATCACCGATTCGCGCATGATAATCGAGTCTCTGACAACCGTGCCCTCTTCAATAACCACGCCGGCTCCGATGACGGAGTGATGCACTTCTCCGTAAATCTCGCAGCCCTCGCCAATGAGACTCGCCTCGATCTTTGCATGCTCACCGAGGTATTGCGGCGGAATAAAGTCGCTCTTTGTGAATATTCTCCAGTACTCCTCATAGAGGTTAAACTCCGGAACAATATCCACCAGCTCCATATTGGCTTCCCAGTAAGAGGAGAGAGTCCCCACATCTTTCCAGTAGCCGTGAAATTCGTAAGCAAACAGGCGCTTTCCTTTGTCTCTGCAGTACGGAATCACATGCTTGCCAAAATCCAACTCCGGAACCTCTCGAAGTCGCAGCAGCGCTTCTTTCAAAACCGGCCAAGAGAAAATATAAATGCCCATAGATGCCAGATTGCTCTTGGGTTCTTTCGGTTTTTCTTCAAAATCAACAATCCGATTTGTTTCGTCCGTGATCATGACGCCAAAACGGCTGGCTTCTTCGATTGGCACAGGCATAACCGCCACGGTCAAATCCGCCCGGTTTGCCTTGTGAAAGTCGAGCATCACCTCGTAGTCCATCTTATAGATGTGGTCTCCGGAGAGAATCAGGACGTAATCCGGATGATACGAGTCGATGTACTCGATGTTCTGGTAGATTGCATTGGCCGTGCCGGAATACCAGTCACTGCCTTTTGCACTCTCATAGGGCGCGAGCAGCGTCACGCCGCCGACCGCGCGATCCAGATCCCACGGAATTCCGATTCCGATATGCGCATTGAGACGCAGGGGCTGGTACTGGGTCAATACGCCCACTGTGTCCACGCCGGAATTGATGCAATTGCTCAGAGGGAAGTCAATGATACGATACTTCCCGCCGAAGGAAACCGCAGGTTTTGCAACCGTCTGGGTCAGGACGCCCAAACGGCTTCCCTGACCACCCGCCAGCAACATGGCAACCATTTCTTTTTTAATCACGCTCTCACCTCGCAGTCAAGTGTATTACTACTTTATGAACCTTTATTATGTAAACGTCAATGATGTAAGAATCTGAACCGGTCCGCTTGCCTCCTGAGGGTAGGCACAGCTCTGCTCCCAGACAGCTATGCCACCATAGATAGTCTGCTGCCAGTTTCAGTATATCATAATTTTCGAAAACGTGTACAAAACAGGGGCAAAATTCTGCATGATTTTGGGGATTCTTCGCAGAATTTCACGTTTCGTCTTTTTCTGTGCCGGTCCGTCTTTGGCATATTTTGCAAGGATTTCTTTGCCCTCGAATTCTGTTTTCCCAGCTGATGTATGATATTTATTTTTTCTCTACCGTATCTCGTAGTTTCACATGTTTCCGTCTGCTCGCCCGACGGATTTCGCAGGTTATTTCGTTGCTCCTTCCGCCCTTTCTTCCCGACTCATCTTCTTACTCGGTATCTCCTGTTTTTTTATCTTGCTCTGTCTTTTTTCGTAGTTTCCGCTGCCCTTACTCTTTGTCCCGCTTGCCACAGCCTCTCTGCCGATCTTCCCTGTCCGCCCCGAAAACCGCTTATAGCGCGGTCATGGCCGCTGTCTTTCACGGGCTGCGCTTTCTTTGATTTCAGATTTCGCATTTTTTTGCATGCCGCGGCAATGTCTCATCCCATCTATTCCGTCTAGCCTTCTCTTTTCCCTCGTCGACCGCCGTACTGTTATAATGACGCTGTGATTTATACCTGTCGGAAAGAGCTCTTTTCCTCCCGCCTCTGCCTTTTATTTTTGTCCAAAGTGCGCTAAAATAGAAGAGTTATAAGCTCGGGTTCTCCCTGTTCCCGGCAATATCTTTGAGAGAAAGAGGAATAAGCGAATGAAGCTCACAACAGTCAAACAGATATGGGAAAATCGCGAAGCGTATTTAGATCGAGAAATCGACTTAGGCGGCTGGGTGCGCTCGAATCGCGATTCCAAGTCCTTCGGCTTTTTGACCATCAGCGACGGCAGCTTTTTTGAGCCCCTGCAGGTTGTCTACCATGACAGTCTGTCGAATTTCCAGACCATTCGGAAAATCAATGTCGGCGCCGCACTCATCATCCGCACGCCCATCGGCGAAGCGCTGCACGCGGCACTGCCGGTGGAAAAATAATATTCACGTCCGTGCACTGCCCTAGGCGCTGTGATCAGGGATTCCCTAGCGCAATGTCCCCTTACCTCAAAGCAAATGGGTACGTCTCGGGAAGCCCCGGCGCCAGTTCCCGCATCGCGCCCCGCAGGTGCTCCTCCGCCTGCGACGTATCGGATGGCTCTTCATCCAAAAAATCCTCCCACTGCGCCATCAAATCGGCCAGCTGAAGAAATCCCAGGAAATCAATCGCCAGCTCCGTCAGCGGCGTCTCCCACGCCCCGTGGTCAAAGAAATACATCGTCCCACGGCGAAGGTGCATCAGCCAAAGATCCCCCTGCCCATCATCGGCAATCGCAAGATACTCCTCCGCGAGGGCGGGGAACTCCATATAGAGCTCCTGCCCAACATCGGCGAAGAATGACACCTCCGCCGAGATCGACACGCCCAGCAGACGCGACAGGACGTCACGCACATAGACCGCATCGTCCCCACAGCGTGACAGCTTCTCCTGCATCGTAGGCGGCAGGGGCGTCGGCGCGTGCCCCCACCGAGTGAGAATCGCCTGCGGCGCACGGATAACAAACTGCTCCATAGATAACCTCCCGTTATTCCATCGCCACGTTTATACAGCGATTGACGAATGCACACGCTTTCGCTTTAATTGCCCCAGCCTCCCTTTCCCGTCCGTGCCCACGCGGTACAGGCGGTTTTTATACCACAGCATGGCATTGCATTTCGTCTGCACTTTGGGTAGAATAAGAACAAGGAGGTTGTATTATGTTGAAAAAATTATTCCTGCCGAGCCTCGTGCTCATATCCGTCCTCGCATTTTCCTGCGTGCCGGTGCACGCAGAG
>ERZ772955.2289-NODE-2289-length-10543-cov-16.491895_pt1 | contig 10543 bp, 7 predicted proteins | sample MGYA00511133_ERZ772955 | MGnify/ENA primary metagenome ERZ772955 (study PRJEB29015, sample SAMEA2737914) | human oral metagenome | biome: human oral; feature: human-associated habitat; material: dental | place: China | collected 2149 ... | reverse complement strand
TGAACGTCAAGGGAAAGGATATGACCGTCAAGACGGCGGGCAAATTCGAGAACTACACGTTCTATCTGAATAACGAGATCAAGAGCGGCGATACGATGCTGACGTTCGCGCAGGCGGGCGGCTTCGGCGATGATGCGGACTGGTCGAAAATCAACCTCGACACGGCGACGCTTCACGCATGGGGCACGGGCAAACAGCGCACGAATACCATCACGCTGCTCAATGCGGCGGGGATGACGTTCACGAGTGCGGCAAATCGGCGTCTCCTCAGTGTTCATGACGGCATGGAGTACGGTCTGAGCACAGATCATGTCGGAAGCACGACGGCGAACAAGATCTTCCTTGAGGCGAATCGCTTCAAGGGCGGCGTGGTCGAGTTCACGGCGACAACGACGGGCGAAGCGGTCGGTGGTATTTCCAATTTCGGCAACACGACCGAGGGCAATACGCTGACGGTGACGAGCGCGGCTGCGGGCACGAATGCCTACGGCGGCAAGACGATGGGCGATACGGGCGGCTCGAAGGATAACACAGCGAAGATCGCGGGCGGTTCGCTTGCCAACGTCTACGGCGGCTATGTTGATAAGGCTGCGAACAGCGGTGATGTGACGGGCAACACAGTCACGATCTCGGGCGGCAAGGTTACGGGCGCGGTCTACGGCGGCTACACGAACGGCGGTGGTACGACCACAAACAATACGGTCAACATCGGCGCGGATCCGACGACACTGCAGCAGGGCGATGCCTCGACGCTCGCGGCGGGGACAGATTTTACTGCTGCTGAACTCTACGGCGGCAACAAGTCCGATGCAGTAGGCAATACGCTGAATGTAACGGTAAAGGATGCTGCGGCGAAGAAGGCGCAGAACTTCGAGAACTACACGTTCTATCTGACGAACTCCGTTGCAGCGGACAAGCCGTCAAGCGGCATCGACGATACGCTCACGAAGAGCCGCGGCACGATGCTGACGCTCACGGACGGGTTTGACGGGCAGACGGTGGATTGGAACAAGGTCAACATTGACACCTCGAAGCTCTCCAACGACAAGACGGTCGGCGCGATCACGCTGATGAAGAGCGGCGGGACGACGAAGAAGCTGAAATTCTCGAACTATGCGGCGAAGAATCATGCAGTCAGCGGCGACTATGAGATCGTCCAGCGTACGGATACGAATACGGGAGAGGCAAATTCTGTCCTGATCGACGTGAACCGCTTCCAAAACGGCAATGTCCAGTACAACCGTGAGAAGGCGGATGCAAAGACGTACGCGGGCGTTTCCTACGGCGGACAGACGACCACACGGAATACGATTACGGTCGCGGGGCTGAAGGACGGCGAGAGCACGGTTGCCTATCTCTCCGGCGGACGCACGGAGGGCACGACGGGCGGCTCGACGGTCAACAAAGTGACGATCACGGGTACGGACTATCGTGACGGATCGGAGACCAAGACGGGCACGATTGAGAACGTCTACGGCGGCTTTATCGGCAATGCGGCGAACAATGGCGCGGCGACGGACAACGAGGTCACAATCTCGGGCGGCAAGGTCGGCACTGTCCACGGCGGCTATACGAAGGGAACGGGCGCGGTCACGGGCAATACGGTGACGTTCTCGGGCGGCGCGACCCTCCATGATCTGATGGGCGGCTACGCGGACAATGCGGCGAGCACGGCGGCGGTCACGGGCAACACCGTGAACCTTGCGGACGGCACGATCGGCGGCACGGTCTACGGCGGGCGCACGCGCGGTTCGGGGGATGCGCGCACGGACAACACGCTGCATGTGAAAGGTTCTGTGACAGCAGGGCAGATTGCAAACTTTGCAAATGTGAAATTTACCGTGAACAAGGACATGGCAGGTAAGACGCTCCTTTCGCTCAATGGCGGTGCACAGACCACGGGGCTTGACTGGTCGAAGGTAACGGCGACGGTCGATCCTACGAACATGACGGTGAGCAGCTACGGCGCGTCGCGCGTCACACTGATGGCGAATGCGAACGGCATTGACTTCGGTGCGACCTATCACAGCGCAAAGGGTGAGACGCGCGATGTATTCGAGTTCGTTACCGATAAAGACAACAACAGCGTCTACACGGACACCTATCGTTTCAAGGGCAACGAAGTCTCCTATGCGGCATCGGACAATACGCACGACTCCGCATGGGGCGGTCGCTCGGAGCTTGGCAACGTGGTCGAGGAGAATACGCTCCGGGTGACGGGCGGAACGATCACGGGCACGGTGTACGGCGGCACATCGCGCACGAACGAAGCGAAGAAGAACACACTTGTCCTGCGGGACGGTTCGGCGGGCGAACTCGTCGGCGGTTTCGGCACGACGGCGACGGACAACACGGTCGATATCTTCGGCGGCAGGGTGACGGGCGATGTCTACGGCGGCCACGCAACAAACGGCGCAGCGTCGAACAATACGGTGAATCTCTATCACGGTGTTACGATTGGCGGCACGATTCACGGCGGTGCAGGGAACACGGACAGCACGAACAACACACTCGCGGTGCGTTCGTTTGGCACGACGGCGAAGGATTTTGACGGTGTGCAGAACCTCCATTTCTACCTGCCGCCGGGAACAACGTCCTCGGAGACGCGGACGATGCTGACACTTACCAATGCCCCCGCAGTCAAGGACATCAGCACGCTGAACCTCGGTGTGGCTGCGGTTGCGACGGATGCGCGTGCGCTCCGTCCCGGCGATGCGGTGAGCCTGCTCAAGGTGAACGGTACGCTGACGACGGCAGCGGAGCTGAAGAATACGGGCGATGCGCAGACGATGAAGGCGACGCAGAGCGGCATTCTCGACTATACGATGCGCCTCGAAAAGCGCGGGGAGAATGAGCTGATTGCGACAGTCGACCGCGTTGATGTGAACGATCGGAGTAAGTCGCCGGTCGAGACGCGCGTGGCGGCGAGCGCACTGCTGAACGCAGGTGCAGACCTCCTCTCGAATGTCGGATATACAGCTGCGTCTGAGGTGGCTGCTGTGATCTCGGCGGGGACTGCTCCCGCTCTTTCCTCCGCCGAGGGCGTGCGGAACACGGATGCAGGATTTGCGGCTGCGGGGACTGCGGCATCTGCCGGTGCAAATGCGTCGGCGGCGGTCAACGGTGCATTCCAGCCGTGGGCGGCGCAAGGCGGCTCGTCTGTGCGGCTCAATTCCGGCTCCTACGTGGATGCAAAGGGGTGGAATCTCAACGTCGGCTTTGCCCGTACAAACGAGATGAAGGATGCGAAGCTGACCTACGGCCCGTTTGTCGAATACGGGCGCGGCACGTACGACTCCTATCTGGACGACGGCACGCACGGCAATGGTTCGATGCACTACATCGGCGGCGGCGTGATGGCGAAGATGGTGCAGGACAGCGGTCTGTATGTCGAGGGAAGCCTGCGCGCGGGACGCGTCTCAAGCGACTATACGGGCAGTGACGATGCGGCGGAGCTGAGCTACGATAATGCGAGCTCGTACTTCGCAGGACACGTCGGTGTCGGTCAGGAGTGGAAGCTCGCGGGCGGCGACAAGATTGAAGGCTATGCGAAGTACTTCTACTCGCATCAGGCGGGCGATACGGTGAAGCTGCGTTCGGGTGCAGATCTCGAGTTTGGCGATGTAGACTCGCACCGTCTGCGCGTCGGCGCACGTTATACGCATGCGGTCGACGGCGGCAGCGAGCTCTATGCGGGACTTGCGTACGAGCACGAGTTTGGCGGTGATGCAGCAGCGATGTATCAGGGCTACTCCACGCCGAGCCCCTCGCTCGGCGGCGGCACCGGCATCCTCGAACTCGGCTACCGTTTCGCACCGAAGGATGGCCGCGTCAGCTACGGCGTGAACCTCATGGGCATGACCGGTCAGCGCGAGGGGATCGCGGGCGGCGCACAGGTAACGTGGGCGTTCTAAGTGGAATATTGATTTTGAGAGGGGCGGCTTTGGTGTCGCCTCTTTCTGTATACAGAATTATTTTCATTGGGCAGTTGCGTGTCCGGTGGAATCGTTTTATAATAAAGGACGCCCACAGGGGCAGGATATATCCAGAGGGGCTGGTGATAAAAGAAACTTATCGCTAGCGTGTATAAGAGGTGATACGAGTGAGTGATACGTACAGTGTCGCCATCAGCTATGGCGACGTACTCGGTTGGATTGATTACGATGTGGCTTCGCGCTCCGCGACGGTGAATCTCTCGGATGAGAAGGGGCGCACGGCGGTGGAGGAGTTCCTCGCCGCAGATCATGAGGTCGAGGTGCCGCATGAGACGCTGATGGACTTCACGAAGGAGACCGTCACTCCGCTCGCGGATCGAAAGAGCTTCGAACTGGCTCTTACGCGCCTGTGGAATGAGACGAACGTCCAGGTGGACTGGTCGCGTCCCGTCGACTATGTGAAGGCGCACCCGCATTACTGAGGAAACGTATTTCCTCGCAGGTTTTACGCTGTCCTTGGGGGGATGGCGGGAGGAGTTTTTATGATTCGTATTGGTATTCTTGGCTATGGTAATCTCGGCCGCGGTGTGGAGTACGCCGTCGAGGCAAATGAGGATATGGAACTGGTCGCCGTCTTTACGCGGCGCGACCCTGCGTCGGTGAAGCCGCGCACGAATGTGCCGGTCGTTCACGCGGACAAGGCGGTGGAGTGGAAGGACAAGGTTGATGTTCTGATTCTCTGCGGCGGCTCGGCGACCGATCTGCCGAAGCAGACGCCCGCATTTGCAAAACTGTTCAACGTCGTGGACAGCTTCGATACGCACGCAAACATTCCCGCGCACTTTGCGGCGGTGGATGCGGCGGCAAAGGCGGCGGGGCACGTCGGTGTGATCTCGGTCGGCTGGGATCCGGGCATGTTCTCGCTCGCACGCGTCTACAGCAATGCGGTGCTGACGAACGGAACGGACTATACGTTCTGGGGGCGTGGGGTCAGTCAGGGGCATTCGGATGCGATCCGCCGCGTGCCGGGGGTCAAGGATGCCAAGCAGTATACCGTTCCCGTTCCCTCTGCGCTTGAGGCGGTGCGCAGCGGTGCAAATCCGACGCTCTCGACGCGCGAGAAGCATACGCGCGAGTGCTATGTTGTGCTCGAGGAGGGCGCGGATGCGGCTGCAGTGGAGAAGGCAATCGTGACGATGCCGAACTACTTCTCGGACTATGATACGACGGTGCACTTCATCAGCGAGGAGGAGCTGCAGCGTGATCACGCGGGGCTGCCCCATGCGGGCTTTGTCGTTCGCTCCGGCGCGACGGGCAAGGATGGCGAGCACAAGCACGTCATCGAGTTCAATCTGAAGCTCGACTCGAACCCCGAGTTTACGGCGTGTGTCCTTGCGGCATATGCACGCGCGGCGCATCGCCTCGCGTCCGAGGGCGCGAAGGGCTGCAAGACCGTCCTCGACATCGCCCCTGCCTATCTCTCGGCGCGGAGCGGTGAGGAGCTTCGTGCGGCTTTGTTGTAAAATCCAGTGTCTCGTGCATTTTTGCACGGGGCACTTTTGTATTGGTGCTGCGGCATTCGCAGAAAGGAGGAGCAGCATGGGCTTGCTTCGTAAATTTTTCAGCAATATGGGAAACCCTCAAGGGAAGATGGGGAAATTTGTCATCGCCATGATGAATCGCGGTCATGCGGGCATTGCGGCGTGGGGCTTTTCGCATCTCGACCTGCAAGGGAATGAGCAGGTGCTTGACTGCGGCTGCGGCGGTGGTGCGAACGTCGCCGTGTTCCTGCGGATGGTGGACGAGGGGCATGTGACGGGGCTGGACTATTCAACGGTCTCCGTAGCGAAGGCGCGTGAGGTGAATCGTGCGGCGATTGATGCGGGACGCTGTGAAATCGTGCAGGGAAATGTGCTGGAGCTGCCCTTTGAGAATGAACAGTTTGACGTTGTGACGGCGTTCGAAACGGTGTATTTCTGGCCGGAGATTGCGCGCTGCTTTACCGAAATTCATCGTGTGCTGAAAGCGGGCGGCGTGTTCATGATTACGAACGAGACGAGCGGAAAGACGGGCGCACATGAGAAGTGGGTGAAGATCGTCGATGGGATGTCTGTCTATACGGGCGAGGAACTGGAGACACTGCTCACAGGCGCGGGATTTGCACGCGTGGAGATTGACGAGGATTTGAAGGCAGACCGCCTGAACGTTCGAGCGTATAAGGCATAGCAGTTTTTTTGACATGATAAAAGCGTCCTGTGATCGACGGGACGCTTTTGCTATTTCGCCGAACGATATTTTCTGCTATAGTAAGGGCATAGACCGGATGAGAAAGGAGTGCCGCTATGGCGATCACACCGCCGACACCGCCCACGCCCCCGACACCGCCGAAGATCACGCTCGGCGATGCGGCGCGGGACGCACAGGCGAATCAGACGCATACGACGGGCGACGCGCAGGCGGAGCAGCAGGCGCGTGACTCGGTGGCGCAGGGAAACGGCGCACTCTCCAAGACAACGCACGAAAAGCCGAAGCCGCAGAACTCTGAGGAGCACCCGAACGCTGCTGCGCGTACGGATGCAGCAAAGGGGGATTCCGTCAGTACGTCTGCCTCGAAGGTGGATCGCGGGACGAAGGTCGAGGGGCAGACGGGCGCAGATGTCGCAAACGGTCTCGATATGGCGCAGGAGAATGCCGCGCTCAAGCAGCAGCTTGCAAATACGGAACAAAAGTCGCCGCAGGCACCGCAATCCTACACGGCGACGAGCGGGCTGTACTGGGCGGGGATGATCGCCGTCGCATTGGTGCTCGGTGTTGTATTCTTCCGCCGTTTCTTCCAAAAGAAGCCTGAGGCTGCCGCAATGGAAGAGCCGTCTCTCGGGGAGCGCATTCTTGCGCATGATCGGGAGCGTACGGCACGCGCACACGAGTCGCATGCGCAGGATACGGAGACGGAGCGCGGCGTGCATGACGATCTCCTTGCGGCGGCGGAGCAGACGCGGCGTGCGCGTGACACGCGCAGCGAACTCCTGCCCGAGTTCACGGGACTGACGGCGGGCGAGGCACTGGCGCGTCTGGCGGAGGAGGAGACGACTGCGCCGCATTCGCTGCCACCTGTGGAGGCACCGCCGCACCCCACACGCACGCGTTCCACTGTCGCACCACCGCGCACAGCAGCGACGAAAGTACCGCCTGTCACACCGTCACCAATCACGTCCTCCGCGCAGAAGACCTCTGTAAAAAGCACAGAGAAGCGGGATGATGCGGAGGAGAAGCCGCGCTTCGAGGTGCGTGTCTGATGCGTATACACGCACGCAGCGCCTAAAACATATTGACAAATGCTCACGCGTGGGAGATAATGAAGAAGTTTTCACGAAATCGCTTGCGGCACGGCGGGGAGGAGTTTGCTTCTATGAAACATGTGCTGTCCGTCTTTGTGGAGAACCAGACAGGGGTTCTGGTGCGTGTTGTAAGTATGTTTTCGCGGCGCGAGTTCAACATCGACAGCCTGTCTGTCGGCGTGACGGAGTCGCCCGATTTCTCGCGCATCACAGTGGTGATGCAGGGGGATGGAAATCTCGTCGAGCAGATGATCAAGCAGCTGGAAAAGATGCCCGTCGTGCGGGCGGTTCAGCGACTGGATGAAAAAAGTGCGGCGTGCCGCGGCATGACGCTCATCAAGGTGCGGGCGGATGACGACAATCGCCTCGACGTACTCAAGATGGGCGAACTGTTCCGTGCCCACGTCGTCGATGTGGAGTCCGCCTCGATCATCTTTGAGATCACGGGGAGCGATGACAAGGTGACGGCGTTTCTGAAGGTAATCAAACCCTACGGCATCGTCGAAGTCATCCGCACGGGGCTCATTGCGCTTGAGCGAGGGGAACACACAATTTATGAGCATTGTGAGGAGCGGGAGTACTATGGCAAAAACTTACTATGATCAGGATGTCAACTGGAGTGCGATTGAGGGTAAGACGGTCGCCATCATCGGCTACGGCAGTCAGGGACACGCACACGCGCTGAACCTCAAGGAGAGCGGCGTGAATGTCGTCGTCGGTCTCTATGCCGGCTCGAAGTCCAAGGCAAAGGCGGAGGCACACGGGCTGAAGGTTGCGACGGTTGCCGAGGCGGTCAAGCAGGCGGACATCACGATGGTGCTCATTCCCGATGAGAAACAGGCGGATGTCTACAAAGAGGAGATCGGCCCGAACCTGAAGAAGGGAAGCGCTCTCGCGTTCGCACACGGCTTCAACATTCATTTCAAGCAGATCGTCCCGCCCGAGGGTGTCGATGTGTTCATGGTTGCGCCGAAGGGCCCCGGTCACCTCGTCCGCCGCACGTTCACGGAAGGTTCCGGCGTTCCGGCGGTGTTCGCGGTCGAGAAGGATGAGACGGGCAAGTGCTTTGAGATCGCGCTCGCCTATGCGCGCGGTGTTGGTTCGACGCGCTCCGGTGTGCTCCAGACGACGTTCCGCGACGAGACGGAGGAGGATCTCTTTGGTGAGCAGTGCGTGCTCATGGGCGGTGTCTGCCAGCTCATGCAGACGGGCTTCGAGGTGCTTGTCGAGGCGGGCTATCCGCCCGAGATGGCTTACTTCGAGTGCTTCCATGAGATGAAGCTCATCGTCGATCTCTGCTACGAGGGCGGCATGACGAAGATGCGTCAGTCCTGCTCCGATACGGCGGAATATGGTGACTATATGATCGGACCGCGCATCATCACCGAGGAGACGAAGAAGGAGATGAAGAAGGTTCTCAAGGAGATCCAGGACGGCACATTTGCCCGCAACTGGCTGCTCGAGAACCGCGCCGCCGGCCGTGCGAACTTCCTCGCACAGCGCCGCCTTCACAAGGAGCATCAGATCGAGCAGGTTGGTGCACAGCTGCGCAATATGATGCCGTGGCTGCGTGACAAGAAAGAACTCGAATTCTGATCTGAGCGCACGGGTCATTTCATACGACAAGAAGAAGTCTTTCCACGCGGAGAGACTTCTTTTTTCAAAGACTTCGGAGATGCGAAAGTCTGCCATTTCGGAGGATTTTAGGAGGGCTATATGGGCATGAATATGAGCGAGAAGATTCTCGCACGCCATGCGGGACTGGATCACGTCGAGCCGGGGCAGCTCGTGACGTGCCGTCTTGACATGGTACTCGCAAACGATGTGACGGGACCGCCGTCGATCAAGGAGTTTGAAAAGACGGGTCGCCCCGTCTTTGACCGCACGAAAATCGCGCTGATCCCCGATCATTTTCAGCCGGCAAAGGACATCAAGTCCTCGGAGCTGGCGAAGATCATGCGCGACTTTGCACGCAAACACGACATCCTGCACTACTACGAGCAGGGACGCGTCGGCATCGAGCACGTCATTCTCCCCGAAAAGGGCATTGTCGGTCCCGGTATGCTGACGATTGGTGCGGACTCGCACACCTGCACCTATGGAGCGGTCAACGGCTTTTCGACGGGGGTCGGCACGACCGATCTCGCGGTCGGCATGGCGACGGGCGAAGCGTGGTTCAAAGTACCCGAGGCGATCAACGTGCATCTGACGGGCAAAAAGCCCGCCGACATCAGCGGCAAGGATGTCATTCTGACGCTCATCGGCATGATCGGTGTGGACGGTGCACTCTATCAGAGCCTCGAGTTCACGGGTGAGGGCGTGGCGGATCTCTCGATGACCGACCGTCTGACGATTGCCAACATGGCGATCGAGGCGGGGGCGAAGAACGGCATTTTCCCGTACGATGATGTGTGCAAGGAATACGTCGAGGGGCGCATGACGGGCGTGTTTGAGCCCGTGAACCCCGACCCCGACGCGCAGTACGCACGCACGGTGGAGATCAACCTCAGCGAGCTGCGTCCCGTCGTTTCGTTCCCGCATCTGCCGGAGAATACGAAGCGCGTGATGGATATCGCGGAACCGATTGCAATCGACCAAGTGGTGATTGGTTCGTGCACGAACGGGCGGCTTGAGGATATGGAGATTGCGGCGCAGATTCTCAAGGGACATGAGGTGCACCCGAATGTCCGCTGCATCATCATCCCCGGTTCGCCGTGGGTCTATCAGGAGGCGATGCGGCGCGGCTACCTCGACATCTTTATGGATGCGGGCGCGGCGGTCTCGACACCGACCTGCGGGCCGTGCCTCGGCGGCTACATGGGCATCCTCGCGGCGGGCGAGCGGTGCGTCTCGACGACGAACCGCAATTTCCGCGGGCGTATGGGACACGTTGACAGCGAGGTCTATCTCGCAGGACCGCACGTTGCGGCGGCGAGTGCAATACTGGGGCGGATTGCAGCCCCCGAGGAGGTGGCGTGATGTTCGAGGGTAAGGTCTGGCGGTACGGCGACAACATCGACACGGACGTTATCATTCCTGCGCGGTATCTCAATACGTTTGAGCCAAAGGCCCTCGCGGCACACTGCATGGAGGACATCGACACGACGTTCGCCGGAAATGTGGCGGAGGGCGACATCATGGTCGGTGGGCGCAACTTCGGCTGCGGCTCCTCGCGTGAGCACGCGCCGATTGCGATTGCAGCATCGGGCGTGCCCGTGGTGATTGCGGCGAGCTTTGCACGCATCTTCTACCGCAACGGCATCAACATCG
>ERZ772955.2287-NODE-2287-length-10551-cov-3.226372_pt1 | contig 10551 bp, 15 predicted proteins | sample MGYA00511133_ERZ772955 | MGnify/ENA primary metagenome ERZ772955 (study PRJEB29015, sample SAMEA2737914) | human oral metagenome | biome: human oral; feature: human-associated habitat; material: dental | place: China | collected 2149 ... | reverse complement strand
AACAGCCTATTTCTTAGGTAAACCAATTTCTTATGCTTTACAAGATGATAAATTAAAAAAAGATTTTGAAAAATTATCTGAATATTTAGCAACTGAAGAAGAGCAGCAAGAAAACTTTGAACACGCATCTAATTTAAGTGTGTTTGGGAAATCTTACGAGCTTTGGTATAAAAATGTGGATAATACTATTGGAAATGTAGTTGTAGACCCAAGAGATTGTTTTATTTTAAGAGATGACACAGTAAAAAAAGAAATAACTGCAGCTGTTAGATGGGATAAAACTAAAAATAAAGAAGATAAATGGGTTTATAAATTAGAAGTTTATGATAGTACAAGCGTTACAACTTACGAATATGTTAACGATAGTGATAAAAAAGAGGTACCTACTGTAAAAGGTAAAACTAAGTTACATGGGTTTAATCAAGTACCAATCATTGAATTTTTAAATAATAAAAGAGCTAATGGAGACTTTAAAAATGTAATTTCTTTGATAGACGGCTACAATGAAGCCACTTCAACTGCTATTGATGATATGAAAGATTTTACAGATGCTTTCTTAGTTTTGGTCAATATGGGTGGAACTACTGATGAGGAACTAGAAAGAATGAACAAAAATAAAACAATGCTTATCAATGATCAAGGGGACGCTAAGTGGCTTGTTAAACAAGTTAATGATGCTTATGCTCAAAATAATAAAAATAGATTGAACCAAGATATTCATAAGTTTTCTATGATACCTGATATGCAAGACAAAGAGTTTTCGGGAAACAGTTCAGGAGTTGCACTTGGATATAAATTATTAGCATTAGAGCAATTAGCAGCACAAAAGGAAATGTATTTTAAAAAGGCTATTAACCAAAGATTACAACTTATGATAGATTTCTATAATTTAAAAATTAGTCCGAAGGATATTCAAAAAGTCTTTACAAGAAATATTCCTAAGAATTTGGTTGAAGCAGCAGATACAGCTCAAAAATTACAAGGAATAGTATCACATGAAACTATCTTATCTATTTTGCCTTTTATAGAAGATGCAAAAGTTGAACTTGAAAAAATAAAAGCAGAAGAAGATATCAATGCAGAGAAAGATATGAATACTCCAATTGGAGTTGGTGCTAATGGCTCAAAAGAATAGAGATTATTGGGAAGAAAGACAACTTAAAAGAGAAGCTAAGGCATTTACTACTATACAAGATATTGAAAAAGAATATAAGATTGCACTTGAAAAGGCTAAGCAAAATATAAATAAAGAGCTTAGTAGAATAGGTACAACTTATATGAAAGATAATAATTTAAGTTATCATGAGGCTTTGAAACTTTTAAAAGGTGATGAATACAAAGTTTGGAAAAAAGATTTACATGATTATATGGCTGAATACAATAAACTTTTAAAAACTGCACCTCTTGAAGCTAAAAAACTTTACTTAGAAATTGAAACACTAGCTGCTAGAAGTCGTATGAGCCATTTAGATAGCCTTAAAGTACAAGTAGATATGGAAATGGTAAAACTAATATTTGGAGTTGAAGATAGTGCTCAAAATGCTCTAACATCTGTTTATAGGGATACATTCTTAGAAGTAACAAAAGATTTAGGTATTAATGCTATAGTTAGCCGTGATAAAATAAAAGCTGTATTGAATAGACCTTGGAGTGGTGCAAATTTCTCTGAAAGATTATGGAGTAATACAGATAAATTAGCTCAAACTGTTAAACAAGAAATAGTAAATGGTATGATACAAGGTATTAATCTAAAAACTATGACTAAAAGAGTTTCTGAAAGATTTGAAACAGCTAAAAAGAATGATGTTGAAAGACTTTTAAGAACAGAAGTTAATTATACTTTAAATCAGGCTACACTAGATGGGTATAAGGAAGCTGGAATAGAAAAATATGAGTTTAGTGCTACATTAGACAGCAGAACCAGTCAAATTTGTTCAGAGTTAAATGGAGAAATATTTGAAATAAAAAAAATTGCAGTTGGGCTTAATTATCCACCAATGCATCCTAGATGCAGAAGTACAACAATACCGATTGTTGATTATGAAAGTTTAATCAAGCAAGGTAGAGAAGAAATTGGAGAGAAAGATATTGGTGATAATGATAAAGATGTATTGACAGATAACGAAAATAAAGATACAATAAAAGAAAAAGACACTTTTGAAAAAGCAATAAAAAAAGTATTAGAACATGGTAAAAGAACTGGAAATGAAGGTTTAATGTGGTTAGACTTACAAGGAAATGAAATTATTCCATTTGCTACCGGAGACAAGAGTTCAGTTGGAATTAGTAAAAGCACAGTAGATTTCCTTAGTTCTTTGAAAGAAAAATCAGTTATATCTTTGCATAATCACCCAAGAAGTACCTCGTTTTCTGATGCAGATATGAATGTTGCTTGCAGATTGCCTTGTGTAAAAGAAATGAGAGTTGTTGGACATAATGGTATAAAATATTTTTTAGAAATCGGTGATGGAGATAGACCTTCAACATTAGAAATACATGTTGAATATGAAAAAATTAAGAAGGATTTAGCACCTAAGTATATTGAGTTATATAACAAAATAAAAGATGAAACAGAAACGATGAGGGAGTATACACATGAACTTAATGATATTATAGCTCAAAAATTTGGTTGGAAATATAGGAGGGAAAAATGAAAGAAAAAGAAATATTAATACCCGATGAACAAATTATAGATTATTCTTTATCTGAAGATGAGCAAAAAAAGAAATCAGAAGAACGCTTTGAAAAAATAGAACAAGCCTTTAAAGAATTAGGAATAGATAAATAAATTTAATATTTTTAAAGAGCACTTAGTTTAAAAACTGGGTGCTTTTTTATTGGAAAGAAAGGAGGTATAGAGATAAATATTGTCGTACTGGAGGACATAAAACACCTGGATAGAAATATAGTCATACAGGACTTTAAACAGGAGGATAAAATGAAAAAATATGAAACACTATTAGAAAAAGGAATTAATATTCAACAATTTGCGGAATCAGGAGAACCAAAAACATTTACTCAAGAAGAAGTAGATGAAATGATTAACAAAAGATTTGCAAGAATGAAAGCAGACTTTGAAAAAGAAAAAAAAGAGCTTGAAAGAAAGCATAATGAGTCTATTGAAGATTATGAAGAAAGAATCAAAAATGCTAATCTTACTGCAGAAGAAAAGCACAAAAAAGAAATTGATAAAATTCAAAAAGATTTAGAGGCAAAAAATGCTGAACTTACAAAGATTAAAACAGATGAAATTAAAAAAGCAACTCTTACAAAATATAAAATGCCAGATAAGTTTTTAGATAGAATTAGTGGAGTTACAGAAGAAGAAATAGAAGCATCTGTTAAAGGTTTTGCAGAAGTAATGGGAGAATATGTAAAAGGACTTGGTGCTAGTGGTGTACCAGGTGCAATGAATGGTGGAAGTAATGGCGGAGCTGATAAAAAGGCTCAATTAGAAGATTTAAGAAAAAAAGCTTTTGAAAGTGGTTCTGATATAGACAGAGCTAATTATGTAAGAGCAAAGCAAGAATTAAAAGCAGAAAATGCAGGAGGTAATGAATAATGGCAAATATAGACAATAAATTACATTCAGGAAATCAATTTATTTCAAATGATATTTTAGAAGAATTACAATTGGTAAATCCTAATGTTTCTCCTATCATATCTCATATTTTAAGAGGTGGAAGAGTAGATAAAACTGACTCTACTACTATTGAATGGGTAGATCATTATGAAAGAAAAGTATCATCAATTTTAAAAAAAGCACTGGCAACATCTGACACTGAAATTCAAGTAGTAGATGCTGACATATTAGTAAAAGATGCTTTACTATCTATTGGAGATGAAATAGTAAAAATTACTAATGTTAAAACTGATAATAAGGCAGATATTACAAGAGGTTATGCTGGAACTACTGCAACAACAGGAAATATATCAATAGGGACTTTGGTGCAAAGTTTAGGTATAGAAATGGAAGAAGGAGGAGAATTAAAGGCTTCAACTGTTAGATTACCAGTTCATATTACAAATAATACTGGAATTATCTATGAACAATATAAAGTTACAGAAACAGCAAAACACTTAAATCCACATGGACAAGGTGGCTTATCTGTAAGAGAATTAGAATCTCAAAAGAAAAAAGATGAATTGTTAGGAATTATGGAAAATAAATTCTTAAATGGAGTTAAATTTACAAGTGGAAATTTAAGAATGTCAGGTGGAGTAAAAGCATTAATTAAAGAACATGGAATAGTCATAGATGCTAATAATCAACCTTTTTCATTAGATTTATTAGATAATGTTGTAAAGGCAATAGTTGATAAAGGAAACCCAGGAGCAGCAGATTTAAAAGCTGGTTTCTATTCTCTATGTGTTCCTTATACAATTTTAAGAAGTATTAATAAATTGAATAAGGATACTGTTAGAACAGATATAACTGAAAAAATAACAGGAACTAAAATTGAAGAAATAGTTACTACATCTGGTACTGTATCTGTATTTCCAGCAACTTCATTAGCAGAAAATGAGTTTATATTAATGAACTTAAATGAAGCTAGAATAAAACAATTATACCCAATTAAAGAAGAAATTGGAGCTAAGACAGAATTAGCTGATAATTATTTCTTACATGGAGAATATGCACATCAAATAACAAAATTACCTTTTCAAGTGCATGTTAAAAATGTAAAAATATCATAGGAGGTTGTAATGGCGAAAGAAAATAAAAAAGAAGATGAAATAATTGAAGAAATAAGAGAAACAACTTTTCATTCTAGTTATAAAAATTTAATTATAGCTGGAACTTCTATTCAATTCAAAGATGGAGTTTACTCAACATCTGATGAAACTGAGATAGAACTTTTAAAAAATAATAACCTAGTGACAGAGGTAGGAGAATAAAAAACTCCTGCTTTTTTCATATTTGGAGGTTAGAGATGGAAGAACTTTACAATAAGATAATTGAAAAAGTGAAAAATTTAACAACTGTTAGTGATGAAGCTAAGTTGAAGATTCAAGTAACTATTTTGGTTAGAAAATCTTTAAATTTTATGAATAGAGATGATTTTCCAGTTGAGTTAATAGAGCCATTTGCAGAGCATTTGGCATTAAAAACTATTGAAGAAACTGAAATAAAAGGCAATATTTCTAAGGTAACAGAAGGAGATACCACAATAGAATATGACACATCTAATAATACAACTGATGAAATGTTTTTATCTTTAAAAAGCCAATTATTTAGGTTTAGAAAGGTTGGTACTGTATGAATATTTTAGATAAATTACATAATGATAGAGTTACAGTTATTCGTTCCGTTGCATTTACTGATGAGTATGGTGGGGCTTTTGAAAAGTATGTAGAAATATTAAAAGATATCCCTTGCAGACTATCACAGAAATGGTTGAGAAGCGTTATACCAGGACCTGTCAACAGCAGTTCACAAGAATATAAACTTTTTGTAGGTTTAGATGTAGATATAAAGCAAAATGATTTATTAAAAGTTACTAGAAAAGCAGATAGAGCTATTTATATGTTCAAAGCATCAAAACCTTTGGCATACAACATAATAAAACACAAGGAAATAGTCTTAACTGAAGTATCTGAAAATGAGGTAGATTATGAAACTTAAAGGGTTTAAAGAGTTTGACAAAATTCTTGATGAAATAAAAATAGAAGCTCCAAAATCTACTGAAAGATTTTTAATGCTACAAGCAGAAGAATTAAAGACAGATGTTAAGGATTTAACACCAGTTGATACTGGAACATTAAAGGGTAGTTGGCACAGAGAGAATGGAAAAAGATTAACTGGTAAAAAGTTTACTCAAATTGTGTTTAACATGACTGACTATGCAGCACATGTTGAGTATGGCCACAGAATTGGAAGAAGTAAAACTAAATTTGTTAGAGGTAGATTTATGCTAAGAACAGCAGTGGCTATGAGACAAATTAAATTCTATAAAGATTTAAAAAATTTTTATGGAGGATTAATAAAGAAATGAAATGGGTAGATATAAGAAATGCGTTAAATAAGATTATTTCTGAAAAGTTAAAAGTAAATCCTTACAGTGAGGATATAGACAATATCAAAAAGCCTTGTTTTTATATAGATTTAGTTAGTTATAAAAAAGAATTTAACTCTGAATATAGAGAGCTAAAAACAATAGATATTGATATTATCTATTTTCCAAAGACCAATGGAAAGCTTACTAATGCTGAAATATTAGAAAATTTAGAAAACTTAGATAATGCTTTGGAAATAGAAGGTAAAAAGGTTTTGCATGTGCTGGATAGATTTCTAACTTTAAGAAATACAGATATAAAAATTATAGATAGAGTAGGACACTATGTTTTTACTTTAAGTCTATATGACCTATATGGAAAACCTTATGATTATGAGTTAATGAAAGATTTAGAATTGAGATTTAAAGAAGGAGGTAGCAATTAATGGGAAATGAAGTAGGACAAATAAAGCCATTCCCTGATTTGAAGGTCGCATTTGAAACTTTGGCTAGAACAGCTATACAAAGAAGTGCTAGAGGAATTGCTTGTTTAATATTAAAAGATAGTAAAAAAACTACTAAATGGGTTACATTAAAAACTATAGCTGATTTAAAAGATAAAGAGTGGGATGCTAAGAATGTTAAGTACATTAAATTAGCAATGCACTATGGAGCTAAGAAAGTACTAATTAGAGTACTACAAACAGGAGAAAACTTAGATGATGCTTTAGGTGAATTTAAACAAAGAAAAATGCATTGGTTAGCTTATCCTGGTGCAGAACAAGCAGATGACCAAAAACTTGTAACTTGGACTAAACAAGTATTTGGAGAGGATGGAGCTATCGACAAAAATGTAAAATATGTATCTAGTTTTGCAAATAATACGGATCATGTTGCTGTCGTGGAACTCGCTAATCCAGGAACATATAAATCTATATATGGAGATTTTACAGCCCAAGAATACACTGTGGCAATTGCAGGGCTTATAGCTGGAATGCCAATTAACAGATCCGCTGATAATAAGGTTATGAGTGATTTAATTGAAGTTGAATACTTTGAGCCTCAACTAGGTAAATTCTCTCTTTATATGGATGATGAAAAAGTTAGAGTTAACTATGGAGTAAACTCAAAAACTACTTTTGATAGTATTTGGAAAGAAGATACTAGAAAAATAAAAGTAGTTGAAGGAATGGGATTTGTAACTGATGACATCAAAGATACATTTAGAAATTACTGGTTAGGTATTTATATATGCGACTATAATAATAAGATGAACTTCTGTTCTAATGTTACAAAAGTTTACTTTAAAGAAATGGCTCCAAATGTTTTAAATGGTGATTATAACAACATGATTGAAATAGATTATGAGGCACAAAAAAGATTAGTTGTAGTAGATGGAAAAGATCCAGATGATTTAACAAAAATGGAAATCTTAAAATATCCTAGTGGCGATAATGTATTCTTAACTGGGGATGTTAGATTCTCTGATACTATGGCTAATTTGAGCTTAATTATTAAAATGTAATAGGAGGTTATAATGGCAGACATAAATATAAGAGGCTATCATACTATTGCTGGAGCACATGGCACTCTTTGGATAGACAATGAAAAGATAGCGGAATTTACAAAAGTAAATGCAAAAGTAACAGCAGATAGAAAAGATGTACAATTAGGATTATCTGTGGATAGTAAAATTGTGGCTTTAAAAGGCGAGGGAAGTGTTACACTTGAAAAAGTATATTCAAGGGGTAAAAAGATACTTGAAAAATTGGTAAAAGGGAATGATGTTAGAGTTAGGATTGTAACTAATCTAGCTGACCCAGATACACCAGGAAAGCAAGAAGAAAGAATTTCTCTTGATAATGTTTGGTTTAATTCAATAGACTTAATCAACATTACAAAAGGAGAAGTAGTTGAGGAAGAGTATCCATTTGGATTTACTCCAGAGGATTTAGCTTATGAAAATGATATAAAATAGGAGGTTTAGATGTTAGTTACTGCTGAAATGTTACTTGAAAATAGTAAAAAAATAAATAATGAAGAAAGAAAAAAAGTTAAAATTCACATAAAAGAGCTTAATGGAGAGATTGAGTGTGAGTTGCTAAATAAAGAAGATTATTTAGATTTGATCTTATCTAAAGAGAAAGATAAGGATTTAGAAGTTATCTATAATTCTTGTCCTATTTTTAGAGATGATAAACTAATAGATAATTTGGATTGTAGATCTAAACCAACACAAGTTGTAGCAAAAGTTTTAAAAGACCCAACTGTATATAAACTAGCAGATTTTATTTTAACTGTTTCTGGATATGGAGAAACTGATTTAGTTAGTTTAGTTGAAGAAACAAAAAACTAATAGAGAGCGACTGGAAATTAAGTACAGTCGCTCATTACTTGAATAGAGGGCATAGATTAGAAGAACTTAGGAAACTTTCTGAAAAAGATTTATTTTATATGTATCTTTTAAAAGAACAATAATAAAGTAGTTTTATTAGAACAAGGAGGAACTTATGGATAATATAGAATTATTAAAAATAGCAAATGAAGAAATAAAAAGGTTAAAAGACAAGATTGTAAAATTAGAAAAAGAAAATGACACCTTAAAGATGTCATTAAATAAATAGTTATGATGTTGTGAAAGTAGTAGCTTCTTCTACTGTTAATTGATACTCAATGAAATAAAGAAGAGCATGTATAAATTGTTTCATATCCTGAATATCTTTATCAACATGTTTTCTTATATAATGAGTTTCGTCATTTCCAATCCAAGTTGAAGCAGTGGCAAGATTTTTAATTTTTTCATCTTCTTTTAATACTCTGTTTAAAATATTTAAGATTTCTTTTTTCCTTTCTTCTCCCCTTATTATTGTTTTTTCCTCCATCCCTATGCTCTTTAGACCTTTCCACTCTTTCTTACTCTCAAGCCATTTTATTCCTTCCGTTTGGTAGTACTCTCGTATCTCTATTTGACCATGTGCCTTCTCTCTTGTTTTCTTATATATTCCCTTTTGCTTTATTTTTTTCTTTTCTTCCTCATCATTTAAAAATAAACTTACTTCTTCACATAATACCTTTTGATTACCTTTTAAGGCTAATACATACTCTCCCCTTTTTCTTCGTATAGTTTCTACTATTGCTGTTTGCGTCCCCATGGCATCAATTGTTACTACTTGACCTTTTATATTAATCTTTTCCAATAACTCCGGTATTGCTGTTATTTCATTACTTTTTTCATCTACTACTTTTTGGCCGAGGCTAAATCCGTCTTCCTTACTCCATGCTGTTACTATATGATTTGCTTTACTTTCTTTGCTTCTATTTCCTCGCATTGTCTTTCCATCTATGCAGATAATCTTTTTTAGGGCTTCTCCTTCATTTCTGTTTAACAATTCTTGCCATTTCTTATAAAGCTGTTGTAATATCTCCGGTTGTAGCATACCAAAAACACGACATAATGTGTCGTGGGACGGAATACCATTCTCAAGTTTTATGTATCTTTTTAAATATTCTTCATTGTAATGGGCAAAATATTCCATCTCAACCCAATCGTCTACATTTGCCAAGGTTGCAAATAGCACTATCACTATAATATCTTTTAATTTATGCTTTACTTTTCTCTCTTGCCTTACATCTTCGATGTATTCAAGCCATTCTAATAATTCGTTCATCATAAAATCCCCTTTTTCTTAAATATACCATAAAAAGGGGATTGTTCATAGTTTATTCAATTTATTCATTCATTGTTTACTCATGCGTTTGTCCTGACCGTCTAAAGCCGGTGATTGCGGTAGCATTATTTCAATAAACTTATCCAGTATTGTTAATATATTACTTGTATTTGTTTTGTATGTTGTTACTGATATATTTTTTTCATTTATATTATCAATCATTCTATTTTTCTTGAAACTTATAGCTTTGTTTTTCTTCTGGTTGTTAGACACTTTCTCGCCCCAATAAACGCTTTCAACATCTTTACAAAACCATACACATTCATAGTCATGTTCTTCGCAAAACTTAATAATATTATCAATGAAATTTTTATCTTCCGGTTTACTATCATAATTATCACAATCAATACAGTATATAACCTTCGATTTATTATTTATTCTATCATATTGATTAATCAAACACCGGACTTCCTTTTCTTTACTTCTGTAATTTGTTTTTCCATTCATATATATAATAGATAACTTTAGGCTGTTGGCACTACATTTATAAAACCTGTCAATCGTATCTTTAATATAAATCCAATCCGACTTGCAGGTCTTATTTGTTTCCACAGCAAAAATTAACTGAAGCCCCATATCAACCCTCCGGTGTATCAAAGACATCTATAAAATCAATAGCATCAATATTAAAAGGTGAACCCTCTATCATTCCGTTTCTATACAGTTTTGCAGGCGAATAATTACCGTTCGTCTTCCACGGATAGATTTTATTATCAATCGAAAGGAAATCTATAGATTTCTTATTTCTCTTTAATATATCCATAGGACCGACATTATGAGTTGTAAAACATAGCTGCCCCTGTCCGTAATCCATTAAGTATTCCAGT
>ERZ772955.2285-NODE-2285-length-10555-cov-24.429810_pt1 | contig 10555 bp, 10 predicted proteins | sample MGYA00511133_ERZ772955 | MGnify/ENA primary metagenome ERZ772955 (study PRJEB29015, sample SAMEA2737914) | human oral metagenome | biome: human oral; feature: human-associated habitat; material: dental | place: China | collected 2149 ... | reverse complement strand
CAATTCTTCGTAGATTCCAAGCCGATAGCCGTATGCAGGGTTGCCAGAGGGAAGCATTGCAAGATGGGCAGACGGGAGACTGTTCCCAGGCAATTTGGGAACATTTATGAAATAAGAAAAAAGCTAAGTGTTTGGAAACAAACTACTTAGCTTTTTACTTGGTACCCAGACCCGGTACAAGATAGTGAAAACAAGAGAAACGAAAAGAATATATAATGCTGATAATCAGTAATTTGAGTTTTTCTCATTTTTACCAAATTAGCCCATTTTTGCCTGTTTTTTGTTAGATAAGTACACTTTGATATTCAAGACTTTTTAGTATCTTTGCAAAATAAGAAAACACCTGAAAATAAACGAGTCAATGATTTTACTCGGTTTGAAATGTGTGACGAGCATTTATCCTTTGCGCCTGTATTGTGGTCTGTGTTTCTGCGATGTGAAAGACTTAACCTATAAGAATATCGACTATACCAACCATCTTTTGAAGTTTGAGCAGAATAAAACCAAAGGACATTCTGCCAATAGCGGTGTGGTTATCCCTTTGAACGATGGTTTGCTTTCATTGATAGGAGAAGATCCAGAAAACTTAGATTCATCCATTTTCAACTTACCCACTTATGAGAGCTGTTGCAAATCAGTAAAACGGTGGGTAAAGCGTGCAGGAATCAATAAACACATCAGCTGGCACATGGCACGCCATACATTCGGTACGCTTGCTTTGAGTGCGGGAATTCCTATTGAGAGTATCGCCAAGATGATGGGACACGCTTCAATCGCTAGCACACAGATATAATTGCATAGAAAGGCAACCTCTTATCATCGGCTAAAAATCAATATTCAAACCGGCAGAAGCATAAGGCGATATCTGGAAATAGTATGACCTGTCTTGGAACATACTCTTCAAGCTCCTGTCAGTGATTTCCGCGGGGCGCATGGCATGAATGCCGGCTGTGATGGGAATAGAGATGCGTTTGCCGAGCTTTATTTCGGGGCGGAAGCCGGCGATAATGTATTGGTGAGAGAAGATTTTATCTTTTCCGTCCTGCTCCATCAGCGCCATTTGTCCCTTCAATTCCGCTACGAGGTTCAGACTTAAATGTCTGTTCGCATTATATCCCGCCGACATTTCCACGCCGTCCATCATCGAGATTTTTACGGTATATTTTCCTGCCGTCGCCCAATTAAAATAAAAGGCGGGGAACAGCATCGGATAGCCGAAAGAGTTATTCAGAGCAATACCGCCGCCCAATTCGAGGTTCGGTTTCAGATGATAGATGAAAACCACCCCCACACTGCCCAAGACGTTCTTAAATCTGATTTTAGAGAGCCTGGTACTCGGCATATAAATACCGCCGCCAACGGTGGCCATCATCGACCATCTGTCATTCAAAGGCCTTAAATGATTCAGGCTCAGGCCGAGGTTCATTATCTCGTCGATGACCAAAGGCTCCGTGAAACCTTTATTATCGAGCCTTACATATGCTCCTCCCACACTGAGTGCCCACATGGTAGGGCGTTTGTTTTCATCGAGTTTCATCGACAGCGGAATATTGACACCGCCCTGATAAACAACCGCCGAACCTTTGCTGTTTCCCACTTTCCTGTCCGTATCGCCTTCTGTCATTCGATAATCCGATTCTCCGAAATATTCGGTTTTGAACATGATTTGGGCATTTAAGCCCGTGCAGGCAGCCATCATTAATTCTAAAAGCAATATTTTTTTCATCTTGGTATTTATGAATGAATAATAATAATCTGCCACAAAGTTATATGTCCGACCGCCATTTGCCAAAATCTCTTTGACGAATCACAGCTTTACTTTTGACGAATAATAATATATTTTCATTTAATCCGTTAACTTTGCAGTATGAATATCGACTTGATAAAAAAAGACCGATACATTATTATCCCATTTTGGATATTGATGTTTTTTATTTTCTGGCTTCAGGTGATGCCGCAAACGGCGTCGGCACTCGAATCGGTGCTGTTTGCTGCACTTCTGATCATTACGATATGCCCTGTTGCCAACTACCTGAGCGGACCTTTGCTGCTGCGAGCCATGAAACAGAAAGAAGCAGGGCGGTTTGCCGGGCAGTTTGTCGCGTTATCGCTGGTTGTGGGACTTGTCTTCGTGAGCTGCATCGAACTGTTTTCCGGTTTGGAAAAGGCGGGAGTGTTTCTCGTGTCAGGCTGTTTCAACTTGTCAGCAACGCAACCTTACGCCTTTTTCGTACCTGTTTCGGCGGGTGTTATCATCAATATCGCCATTTGTGGACTGCGTTTCTTTTTGGAATATGTCAGGTCGCAGCAGCGGCTTGCCGAATATCGGTTGTGCACGCTCAGGCATCAAATGACGCCTCACTTCATGTTCAACGTGCTGAACGACCTACACGTGCTGATGCAGACCGATGTGGAACAGGCGTCGGAACTGCTGATAAGGTATTCCGAGATATTGCGTTATCAGCTGTATAGCGGGGACAGGCAAAGCGTAATGCTCGGCGAGGACGTGCAATTCCTGAAAGATTTCATTGCCGTGGAGCAGTTGCGCCGGGACGACAAGCTCACGGTGTCGTGTTCGTGGGAGATTGAAAACGCACAGGTGGAAATCCCGGCATTGCTCTTCATTGCGTTTGTGGAAAATGCGTTCAAGCATGTTGCCGGTGCTGATATGGAAAAGGGATATATCGATATTTGTCTGCGGCAGGCGGGCAGTACCATCTTTCTTGAAGTAAAAAACTCTAAACCGGCATTGCCTGCAAGAAGAACAGATACGGGAGGGAGGGGACTTAAAAACATAAAAGAGCGGTTGGATATACTCTGTTTCGGAAAATATGACTTGACAATCGATGAAACGGAAAACTGCTATCATACAAAACTCGTAATTGATTTCTAAACCGATGGTGGAAATGATATTGAAAACGAACCCGTACAGGATGAAATGTTTGGTGGTGGACGACGAGTCAATTGCCGTAAAAGGAATTGCGAACTATATCGGAAAGTTGGATTTTCTGGAAGTTGCCGCTTCCTGTTCGTCGGCGTCGGAGGCTGCCGAAATCCTCCGAAACAAAGAGATTGATCTGATGTTTCTGGATATTAACATGCCCCGTCTTTCAGGATTGGACTTTTTGGAGTCGTTGGATAAACCGCCATTGACCATCATCACCACGGCATATTCGGAATATGCGCTCGATGGTTTCCGATTGCACGTTACAGATTATCTGATGAAACCCATTGCCTTTCAGCGCTTCTTTCAGGCGGTATCGAAAGCACGGGAGATGTTTCTCCTGCAAAGCGGACGCGAAGAAACAACGGCTCCGGGCATGTATATCAGGCAGGGAGATTCCTTCAAGCGGATTGCATGGGAAGACATTCTTTACGCGGAGGGTATGCAGAACTACGTAAGACTGCATTTCGAGGACAGGGTTTTGACCATTCACCAAACCATGACGTCTTTAGAAGAAATGTTGCCCCGAGAAGCCTTTTTCAGAATACACCGATCCTTTCTTGTCAACATATCCCATATAGATACCATTTCGGGAGGGCGGATTTTCATGGGCGGGAAAGAACTTCCCGTCTCAAAGCAGCGAAAAGACGAGCTGTTGCGGTCTGTTGTGTATAAGAATCTGATAAGTAAATAGCAATGACAGTACGAGAAACTCATTGAGAGTTCTTTTGTATGTGTACCAAAGGCAGTCGATATGGGAGCAGAATCCTTTACAGAGTATGAATAATAAAGAAACCCATCGGAAGAATTAAATACGCACTAAATTAATTCCGCCAACGGGTAAATATTATAAGTAATAACAAAGAATATATTTTTTTCATTATTTCTTCCTTGTTGGAGTAAAATTCAAACGAATTGCGCTACTTCTATCACGTACAGAAGGACTATTTGGGCCACCCATACTACCTAAAGTTGGTAATTGTCCACTAATTACAGGTGAGTAATCCGTTCTTCCAACAACACCTGTGACCCTGGCTCCACTTTGTAATGATAATTGCTCTGCAAAACTTCGTCCTATATCTACAGCTTTTATCATTGCGTCAGTTGTAGCAAAAGTTTTCTTTCCAAATCCAAACAACGAAGCAGAATTACATGAATATAAATCTATCCTTGCATTATTCGCAAAATCTTCACGGCTTAACTGTCCTATATTATAGTTATTCTTATTTGTAGGATTTTCTATATAGGTATATTCAACCCCTGTATTTTCATATCCAAATGCAACATTGCTCGCTGTGCCATGTGAGAAAATTGACAATTCTGTGATTTTGTCATTATCTCTTTTTGATTTATTTAATTCTCTTATCACATCAGACGTTGTTTTAACGAAATTTATGGCAACCCCCTTCTTTTTTGCCCAATTAGAAAAAGTGGATAACTCAGAATGTGCAATAAACCTATATGGCTGAAATTATCTTGCCCTAATTTCAGCCAACACTCAAACGCCACGAATAAGAAGGATATATTCCGTAGACGGAGAGTGAAATCCATTCAAAGAATGAGTTACGACCATAAGCCTATTATTAGTTATATCCTCATTGGAAAATGTATATAACATTCTTGAGAAATCCAAAGAAATCGGAAATTATTTTTGAGGATTCTTTTGTTTTATTGCACCATATTGCATCTCATGGCTATTTGAGAAGGCTTCATTTTCATAGTTACGACACTCAATTAGAACTGACTTATTAAAAAAAAAATATTCTGATTATCAACATCTTATCGATATAAACATCTCATCGAAAAAGGACTATGAAGAGAATTTAACTAAGATGTAAGAAATTCTAAGTTTATAGTCCAATTTCTTCCCGTCCACTTTGTTTTCTACGAGAAAATTGCTATCTTTGCAGCATTAACAGAAGGTTCTTTGAGACATCGCAGAATAAAGAATTGGAAAGAAACTCGCTCGTTTCTTATTCGTTCCCCCTTTGACACATATCCTTCTCAGACTTCTAATAATCAGGATTTTACTATTTGTGAGATGATTTTATGCGGAGATTTGCGATTTTCGCACTGCTAAGGACATCGGTATTGACCGTCCGGAGAAGAACGAGATACTGCATAACATACCACCGACACCCGAGCAGGAGGTTTTTATCGGCAAGCTGATGGAGTTTGCCAAGAGTGGCGATGCCACGCTTTTGGGACGATCACCACTGAGTGAGAGCGAGGAAAGAGCAAAGATGCTGATTGCAACAGACTACGCCCGCAAAAGATTCAAGAATATTGTATCTTTCAGATAATCAATAAAATAAGAATAAATAAAGGGTAAATGGGTTACGAGATGGAAACGAGCGAGTTTCTTTCCCTTTCTTTATTCTGCATTGCCTCAAAGAACACTTTATTTTCTATTGCAAAGATAATCATTTCCAAATGAAAAATTACAGGAAAAGAAGAAAAAATGAAGTTGTAATTCTCTTTAGTATTATAAAGACAAGGTGTTTCAGGCGGTCAAATGATTTTCGGATAACAACTTAGCAACCGTTTTATTTGCAACATTTTGCATCAACTTGCTTATAGCGACAACTCTTTGTTACGACAAAGATTATCATTTATATTGAGAATAAGGAGCCTTTAGATAATATTTGTGTGTTAAATTCCTCTGTTTTCGCGATTTTTCTTCTCTTATTTTTGGATTGTATTTGTTTTTTACCTATTTTTGAAATCGAAACATACAAGGGTTGCATCTTCTTCCTCTTTCCCACAATTCCTGTCTGTTCTTGATTTCTAATGGTAGTTTAATTGTTAAAAGAATAGGATATATGGGAGAGTTAATAGATAGCAATATCTCCGTCAGTATAGACGGCAAGCAGCTTTTCTCTTTCAAGTCGCTAAAACTGCATCAGAGTATCAATGACCATCATTCGTTTGAACTGACCCTTGACCTTGAGACGGGAGGCAACAGATATGTTCACAATCTCAAGGACAGTGCAAAATGGCTTGGTAAGAAGGTGGCTGTCCGTACGAAGAAATCGGGAACTCCTGCATTTCTTGGAGTGGTGACCAATGTAAGTCTGCACCGCAAGAACAGTGATTTCGGACATATTCTTGTTTTAGGATATTCTACCACCTATTTATTGGAAAACGGGCGTAACTTCCATTCGTGGAGCGATTGCACATTAGATGACATTGTCAAAGAACTATGTACTGATGCCGGTGTGCATATGCAGGTGCATTCCGAGTATACAGAAACAATTGATTATATCTGCCAGTATAATGAATCGGACTTTGCTTTCATGAAGCGCCTTGCCCTGCAATATAATGAATGGTTTTATTACAACGGCACAGAACTTATCTTCAGCAAGCCGAAACTTCCGGAGCCTATCGGATTAGAGTTTGGAACAAGCCTTACTTCCCTTGACATCGGAGTGCAGACTTTGGCCCGTCCCGCTAAGGTTTTCTCTTATCTTGCCATGCATGACCTGAGTCTTGCAGAGCCGACTCCCGACAATGCTTCTTCGGGACAGGACATCTTGGGACGCAATGCTTTTCAGGCCTCCTTGGACATCTTCAAAAAGCCGGCTAATCAATATGCCCTGCCCCGCATCAATTATTCTACAGAGATGAGGAATTATGTTAGGAAGAAGCAGGAGGCAGAAGCTGCAGAATCACACTATATCATTGGTACAAGTGAGCATACCGACCTTACCGTGGGGAGCATTGTAAAACTGACCAGTTCCTTTTGGGAACGTATAGGTAGTGTTATGAGCGAGTCCCTTGGACAATTCATCATCATCGATATCACGCATACAGCAAGTGAAGAGGGGTATTACAGCAATGAGTTCAAGGCTATTCCCGCAGTAACCCACTATCTGCCGCTCCCCGATGTGGATATGCCGATAGCCGAGCCACAGATGGCAAGGGTTACCAAGAACGACGACAAACTCGGTCACGGCCGTGTGAAAGTGCAGATGAACTGGCAGACGGGGAACATGAGTACGGATTGGATTCGCGTGATGACACCTGATGGTGGCAGCAGCGACGAAGTACGTACCAACCGTGGTTTTGTTTTTATTCCCGAAGTGGGTGACCATGTATTAGTAGGATTTCGGCATGGAGACCCCAACAGACCCTATGTGATGGGAAGCCTATTCAATGGAACTACAGGGGCTGGAGGCGGAAAGGAAAATATTTCCAAAACAATCGCAACAAGAAGTGGTCACACGCTGGCCTTTAATGATATGGAGAATGGAAATTGGGGAATAACATTAAAAGATGCCAAAGGTAATGTTTTTCATATGGATACAAAAGGTTCCACTATCAATATTACTGCTCCCCAGACAATAAACTTGAATGCCGCCAACATTATGCTCAATGCATCTAATAAAATCGGTCTTCAATCATCTTCCGTGAGCAAAGATGGCACGAAGAATGGAATTATTGAGATGACTGCACTCAAAGCCGTCAGCCTAAAATCAGATACTGAAGATGTCAAAATCAGTGCGGATTGTAAGGGCATCGGGCTGAAAGCCAAGACTGGAATTTCTTCCGAAAGCGACTCGCTCTCTTTGAATTCACGAGTTTCGTCATTGGATACAAAAGAGCACTTGAAGATAAAAGCTGATGAGGTTAAGATGGACGGAGGGTCGAGTATGAAAATATCTTCCAGTGATACTGACATCATTTAAGAGAGAGTTATGGCAGACCAGTTGGAATATGTAGTCAGGAATGCCCTAATGGTGTGCGATAAGGGAGCCGCGCCTGCATTCTTTCTCCCGACTCACAACACGCATATCAAGAAACAAGGATGCCTTGTTGCGAATAAACTCGACAAGCAGCCACTTGTAAACATTCCGACATTCGGCATTTGCAGTCTTACGCAAAAGCCTTGTATACCGGGCTGTACGGAATGGCAGAAGACCTATAAACTGCGGATAAAAGGTCAGGAGGCTTTACTGTTCAGGTCAGAGATGCCCTGTAGTTTGGGAGGTAAGATTAATTTTGTTACAAGCGGACAGATACCCTTGCCTCTGGATGCAATGGAGGATATCAAAGCCTTGCAGGAGCAAGGAGCCAAGAAAGACGAAGATGAGGGTTGGGGATGGCTTGACACTATAGAATTGATTCCCGTTGTCGGTTCCATCGTTGGTGCCGTCCGTGAGGGACTGAAAGGCAATTGGGGAATGATGGCCATGAATATTGGCTTCCTTGCCTTGGATGTTGCAGGCGTTATTTCATTCGGTGCCACCACTGCAGCTTCCTCAGCAGGTAAAGCCGCGGTCAAAGCCGGTATCAAGGTTGCTGCCAAGTCTGCCGCCAAAGCCGTAGCCAAGCAAGTCGGTAAATCAGGGCTGAAAACAGCAATGAAATTAACGGCCAAGGGAGCAAGGAAAGCCTTTACTAAGTCTATCGATAAGATTGTAGGAAAAGCATCAGTGGGCAAAGTCTGCGTCTTTGCCTGCTTCCCCGCAGGTACTAAAATCAATACGGATAGTGGATTGAAGAACATTGAGGAAATAAAGACTGGTGACAAGGTTTGGTCGTATAACGAATTAACAGGTGAAACGGGCTTGCAGAAAATCGTCCGCACAATGGTTCGTGAAAGCGACCATATCATAGAACTATATACGGAAGAAGAGATCATTGAGACGACAATCGAGCATCCGTTCTTAACGGAAGATGGCTGGAAAGAGGCTGCAGATTTGCAAACAGGCGATAAGATAAAAAGCAAAAATAAGGAAGACATCGAAATAAAAGACATAAAGTTTTCTTATAAACCAAAGAAAGTCTATAACTTTGAGGTCAGTAATTGGCATACCTACTTTGTGGGAACATTGACATGGTTGGTGCATAATGCTAAGAAATGTCTTTCTGGAATTGTAAAGAAAGTAAGTAATCGCTTAAAATATATGGGGCGAACGCCTGGGAAAAACAGTAAAACAGGGCGAGAGGTCTTTAATAGAATGAAGAACGAAACCCCACCAAGAGCAAGGATTTTTAGGAAGGAGAAACAATTTTGGGATGGCCAAAAATGGAGAAATATAAAAGAAGCAGATATGGGGCACAAAACAGATGCAGTACATTGGTGGAATGCTGAAGGTAGAAAGTATGGTGCAAAATCTAAGGAGGTACGTGACTGGATGCGAAACAGTGACTATTATGAATTGCAATACTATCGTACCAATAGAAGTAAAGGTGCCCAAATAAAAGAAACATATAAAGAACCTTTAAAATAAAATTTTAAATGGCAATATTGGATTATAATATTCAAGCGCAAATTGATAGTTTATCAGAATGTGCTTATGATAAGTCTAAGAAGAAAGAGTTTTATTCTTGCCTAAAACTTCATGAACAAGCGTGGTCAATGTACCCAGAACCTAAAAACAATTGGAATGAGGCTTATAATACAGCAAAGTATGCTGTAGACGATTGTTTTAAAATGTCAGATTTAGATAACGCCAAGAAATGGCTTAATCGAATGATTTATGTAAATAATAATCTTCATCAAAGTGATGAGGAATTAACTCACTATATCGGTAAATATAAATTTGAAATAAAAGATTATCAAGGAGCCTTTGAAGATTTCAAGAATGTAGTTCAAACTGCAGGAATGCGTTATTTTGATAATGAACCTTCTAAATACATAGATTTTTATAGGAATCCTCAAAAATATACAAATAATGAATGAACTATCCGCTGAGCTATACGATTCCATTATACACGAAATGGAGCAAGGAGACAATGCCTCCGAAAATGATTTCTTCAAATCTGCACTGAGGCATTACGAACGTGCATTGAATTTAATCCCCACTCCCCAAACAGATTGGGAAATAGCTTTACATGTCTACACGGCTTTAGGAGATTGCTGCTTTAATCTTGAAGATTATCCGTCAGCAAACTCCTATTATAATAAAGCCTTACTATGCCCTGATGCCGTCGACTATGGATATGTTTGGCTTGGATTAGGGCAGTCTTTCTATGAACTTGGAAACATAGAAAAGGCAAAAGATTCACTGATGAGTGCCTATATGCTAGAAGGAAAGGAGATATTTGAAGATGTAGATGAAAAATACTTCAATATAATCAAAGATATGATTTAGAGTTTCGCTTATTTAATATAACAGGAATGGGATTTGAAACATGGTGAGACGCCAAGATAAAACAAATTTCTCGACAAAATTTATAACTACCGGACAAATAGCTAATGAGAGAATCATTGATAAAATCATTGATATAGATAATGACAATCTTTATTTTTCACATGATATGATTGCTCATATTGGCGGACATATATACAATAATGGTCTTTTTAAAATTCATACATATTCATATTTGAATAAATGGACAAAGAAGCTAAAGGAGTATTTTGAGGAAGAAATACAAGATTTCAACTTGTATTGCTTTGCATCCAATTGGCAAGGTAATATGTATTGTGTGGATGAATTAAATCAAAAAATAGTTTATTTTGATCCCGCAACAATGGAATACTTTGAATCAGAAATTTCTTTAGATGCTTTTTTTAATGAGATTCTATTAGGAGATGAATATGATATATTGAAGTTGTCTTGACTTTTTATTTTGTTAAAATCGAGAGGAATTCTTATCTTTGTA
>ERZ772955.2282-NODE-2282-length-10570-cov-3.807038_pt1 | contig 10570 bp, 16 predicted proteins | sample MGYA00511133_ERZ772955 | MGnify/ENA primary metagenome ERZ772955 (study PRJEB29015, sample SAMEA2737914) | human oral metagenome | biome: human oral; feature: human-associated habitat; material: dental | place: China | collected 2149 ... | reverse complement strand
AAATGTACATTATCAGTATTCTAGTTTAGTAATAAGAGAGTTAGTTGCAAATGCAATAATTCATCAAGATCTAAGTATATTGGGCAATCAAATAAAAATAGAATTTTATGAAAATAGAATTGAAATTTCAAATCCAGGAACTCCAATAATAAATGTTTGGAGATTTTATGATAGTAACAGAACAAGAAATTTAAAATTAGCTAGTAATATGAATAAATTTGGAATATGTGAAGAGTTAGGAAGTGGAATTGATAAAATTGTTGAGATTTCTGAAATTGAAAAAAGATTTACTCCTCAATACATAATTTATGATGGACAATATACAACTGTAAAACTATTTAAAAATAGAGAATTTGAGAATATGAGCGAAGATGAAAAATTAAATATCTTGTACTATCACTGTTGTTATGGTTATACACTGGAGAGATATATGACAAATTCGAGCCTTAGAGAAAGATTTTTACTTGGAAATACAAATGCTGATAGTAAAAAAATAACAAGATTGATAAAAAAAGCATTGGAGAGTAATTTAATTAAGCAAGGAGTAAATAAAACATATATTCCGTTTTGGGGTTCATGTTAAAAGTTCAGTCGCAGAAAGTCGTTTTGGCTGTAATAACAGCTCGAAATGTAGTATTTATAAGGAAAAATGACAGTCGTGAAAAGTCGTTTTTATTAGAAAAAGATTAGGAGGAAAAATGTTAAAGAAAATAATAAGAATGATAATTTGTTTTATATTATTATTCATAGGAGTTGTATCCATCTCACAAGCTAAAGATTTTTTGGATTTAAGTAAATTAGTTCTAAGTTTTGCATTTGGTATGTGGGTATCGAAATGGATTTAAAATAATTTAAGAAAGGGAATTGAAATGAAAAAAATATTATTAGGAATTGCAATTTTAGGATTATTAGGAAGTTGTGCAAGATGGGAAGACAGTCAAAAAGATTGGAAAAGCGATACAAGTGGATTAAAAAGAACTGTAACGGTTTATACTCTCGACGGGAAACTCTTAAAAGAATACAAAGGGATGATAAGAGTAAGGGATTCGGATGAGAGCGGTAGAATATCATTAAACTTGATAAGTGAGAAGAATCGTAGAGTTACAATTGATAATGCGATTGTGATAACGGAGGAGGAATAAATGGAAATAATAATAAGAATCATAAATGCGTTAATCACAGCAACAGCTACTTTAGTGCTAGTAAACTTTGCATATAATTTAGTAATAAGATTTCAAAGCAAGGCAAAAACATTTAAATTTAATATAAGCAATATAATAGCATTTTTGATTGTTATGATTGTAAATCTATCTGTGATTTACGGATTAATTTGGATTATAAAGTTTTTTGCGATAAGAGTGTAAAAGGGTTGCAAATATTGAGAAAATAAGGTATAATTAGGAGGTAATGTGAACACAAAAAAAGAACTTACACAAGAAGATATTAATGAACTTTTAAAGGATAAAGAAGTTTTGTATTTATTAGAGGATTTAGCAGAAGCTAAACGAATAAATATAGATATTGACATCAAAATTTTGGTAAAAAAAGGTAAAATATTTAAAAAATTTTATACCACAAGAAAATTAATAAATAACAGGGCAAAGTAACCCAAAGATTTGGTGAGCCACTAAATAGATAGATTAGAAATAGTCTATTTGTTTGGTGGCTCTTTTTATTTTTAAGTATAAAAATAGCAAAATTTATATGAAAGAAATGATAAAAATGTATAAAAATGAAAAAATTAAAGAATTAGCAGAAAAAATAGAAAGAGAAACATTGAATGACTGCGAAGTAAAACATGACGAAAATGAGAACGGATACATTAGAATATGGACAAAAACTTATGAATGTTTTTCATATACTTTTGAAAGAGGATTAATATTTGAAATGCAAGATGGTTATTTAACTGAAGGAGAAATAGAGTATTTATTTAACGAATATAAAAAAATAAAAGAAGTAATTCAAAATTTTTTAGAACAAAAGGAAAAATAAAATGATTGTTATGATAACTATAATGGGTTTTATTATTTATATCATAGTAATGTTGATAGCATTTGAAGTTATCAATTATAATTTGAAGAAATATCTAAACAAAAGAATAAAAAGAAGTTTAGAGTTATTAAATAAATTACAAGATATAAGTAAAGATATTGATAGTGAAATAGATGGATTAAAGATAATGATATACGATAGATATCTTGATAGATGTAGAGCGGGGATGAAGAAACAGAGAGATGAAGACAAAGGATTGAGAGACAAGCTAGTAGAAATAGAGAGCAAATGCTCAAAATAGTGAGTATATCAAATGGATATTGAAGTGAAAACAAAGAAAAAAATAAAATTTTTATTAAAAAGGTACTTCTGAGAGGTTAAAAAAGAGCGAACGGGTTCGAAGCCCCAAAAAAAATATGGGTACAAGGTTTTCGAAACTTTAGTTCCGTACCAGAAAGGCGGTGTTTATGGTAGTTAAGGAAGGTCAAATTGTAAGAGCGATGGATTTAGCAAAAATGCTTGGCGTGTCAGATAGACATATTAGGGATTTGGCTAATGAAAATGTTGTGAAAAAAACGGCACAAGGAAAATATCTGCTTTTAGAAAGTGTGCGTGGGTATATTGAGTATTTAAAATCTAGGAATGATGCTGATATTAGCTTAAAAGATGAAAAAATTAAGGAAGAAACTAAAAGGATTATTAAAGATACAGAAATTAAGGAACTCAAAATTAAAGAATTGAAAAATCAATTGCATTCGGCTGATGTTATTGAAAAAGTAATGACAGATAGCCTTATAAATATGAAAGGTAAATTGCTTTCCTTATCTAACAAATTAGCACCACAAATAATAGCGTTGGATAATTTGGGAGAGATTCAAGATGTTATCCAAGATGGAATATTCGAAGCGTTGGAAGAACTTAGTGAATATAATCCAGAGATGTTCAGAAGTAAAAACTTTGTTGAAGACGATGAAGAAGAGGAAATGGAGGTTAAAAATGAAAAAAGAAAGCGTGGCAGACCTAAAAAGAGCCAATGATTTATTTAAAAAGATTTTTTCAGTGCTTAAACCTCCGCCAAAACTTACAATTGATACTTGGGCTGACAAATATAGGATTTTATCAACTAAGACTTCTAGTGAACCAGGACGGTGGAATACTGATAGAGTTCCATTTCAAAGAGAGGTAATGAGAGCAATATCAGATAAAAAGACTGAAAAGGTTGTAATGATGTATGGGGCTCAACTATCTAAAACTGAAATACTTATGAATACATTTGGGTTTTATGCTGATTACGATCCAGCTCCAATCATGTTTTTAATGCCTACCAAAGACATGGCTCAAGATTTTTCAAGCACTAGGCTTAACGATATGATTTTGAGTACTCCACAACTTAGAAACAAAATAATTGAGAGTGATAATTCAAGGGATACCAAAAGACAAAAGGAATTTGCTGGGGGTTATATAGTTTTGACTGGGAGTAATTCTGCAGCAGAGTTGTCAAGCAGACCAATTAGGATTTTATTAGCTGATGAAATTGATAGATTTCCGTCTAATGTAAAAGGCGAAGGTGATCCGCTTAATCTGGCAATTGAAAGGACTAAAACATTTTGGAATAAAAAAATTGTGCTTACAAGTACACCAACTATTAAAGGTGGGAGTAGAGTAGAACTAGAATACGAGAATAGTACAAAAGAAGAGTATTATGTGCCATGTCCAAAGTGTGGTGAAATGCAAACATTAAAATGGAGAAATATTATGTTTGAAGATGTGACGCACAAATGTGAAAAATGCTTGGAAACTTCTAGTGAGTATGAATGGAAAAGAAATCTTATTAAAGGAGAATGGAGAACACATAATAGTGAAGTTGACAGATTTCAAGTAAGAGGATTTCATATTTCAGAACTTTATAGTCCGTTTTCTAAATGGAGTAGCATTATTAATAAATTTAAAGCGGCAAAAGGCGACGAACAATTGATGAAAGTATTTGTCAATACAGCTCTTGGGGAATGCTGGGAAGAAAAAGTTGAAAGATTTAACTTTGAAGAAATACAGGCAAGGGCTGAAGACTATGGTGAATACTTGAATCATGAAGATGGAACTTATGAGGAAGTAGAAATTCCTGATAGGGTTAATGTGCTTACGGCTGGTGTTGATGTCCAAGATAATAGGCTTGAAGTTGAAATTGTTGGATGGGCAAAAGGTGAAGAAAGCTGGGGGATTTATTATAAAGTGATTATGGGGAATCCTGCTTTGCCTTATGTTTGGAATGAATTAGACCAAGTTTTGATGAAAGATTATTCATATCAGAATGGGGAAAAAATAAGAGTTGCTTGCGCTTGTGTCGATACAGGGGGACATCATACTGATGACGTATATAGATATGTAAAAGCGAGAGAGCAACTGAATATATTTGGTATAAAAGGAAGTGGAGAAGCTGGGAGACCTCTTATTTCACGACCTAGCAAGAACAATAAAGGAGGAATTTCTTTGTTTGTCTTAGGAGTTAATACTGGTAAAGATACGATAATGAGCAATCTTAAAGTAAAAGAACCAGGAGCTAAATATATGCACTATCCAAATAATTCTAAGCGTGGATATGATGAAGTTTATTTTAAAGGGCTTACATCTGAAATAAAAGTTGTTACTTTTAGCAAGGGACAAGCTAAAATCGAATGGAAAACAGTAGGAGATAAAAGGAATGAACCGCTCGACATTCGGAATTATGCCCAGGCTGCATTGAGAATTGCTAATCCAGATTTGAATATTAGATATTCAACAAATTTGTTGAATGATTTGAGAACACAGAAAACAAATAGAAGAAGGATTATTAGACGTGGAATATAGACGAAAGGAGCACGAGAATGGCAATGGTTCATAGCAAGGCTACTTGTATAGAAATGATTCATCTGTATTTGGATGCAGAAAAGGCAGTTCTGACAGGGCAGTCTTACAAAATTGGAACAAGAGAATTAACTAGAGCTAACTTGAATGAAATTATTTCAGCAAGGCAGATGTGGGAAAATAATTTAGAAAAAGCAAATAATAATGGTAACAGAAAACAATCTATGCAAGTTTTAATTAGAGATTTATAAATAAGGAGGTGGTAAAGTGAATTTGATTGATAAAGCAGTAGCGGTATTTAGCCCAAGCCGTGCTCTAAAAAGAGCAGGAGAAAGAGAACGACTGAAAATTTTGAATAAAGGGTATGGAGACCATGGTGCTAGTACTGTGAGAAAATCACTTCGTGGTTGGTTTGCGAGTCTTGGCGGTGTAAAAAACGATATTTATAACTATAGAGATAAGCTGGTTGCTAGATCAAGAGACTTATACATGGGAGCACCACTTGCAAATGGAGCTTTAAATACAATGAAAATGAATGTAGTAGGACCTGGCTTAAAATTAAAGTCTAGTATTGATAAAGAGATCATTAAATTATCGGATGAAAAAATTAATAAATTAGAAAACAAGATTGAAAAAGAATTTAATCTTTGGAGCAATTCTAAAATTGACCAAACTGGATTGCTTAATTTTTATGAAATACAAGATTTGGTATTTTTAACGACTTTGTTGAACGGTGAATGCTTTATTCATTTGAATTATTTTGAAACACCTGATAATCCTTATGCTTTAAAATTATCTGTTGTTGAGCCTGACAGAGTTAATACTCCATCTTCAAAAAGTGGAGATAATTCGGTAGTTTCAGGAGTTCAATTTGATAAAAATGGAAGAATAGATGGTTATTATATTCAAGATCAAAATCCTAACGATGAGTTGAGAGGTGTCAATAATCATGAATATATAAAGACTTATGGGGATGAAGGACAATTGAAAGTGCTTCATTTGATGACTGCTGAAAGACCTGGACAAGTTCGGGGAGTGCCGTTGTTGGCGCCAGTAATGGAAAGTTTGAAACAGCTTGACAGATATACTAATGCAGAACTTACAAGTGCAATTGTTAGTAGTATGTTTACAATTTTTATTGAAACGACGGATGTCCCCCAAACGGATGTAGGAGCTTTGTCAAATGTGGCTGATTCGGAAAAGGTAGCAAATGGAGAAGATAGCACTTTAGAATTGTCGAGTGGTGCTATTGTAACGCTTGAAAAAGGAGAGAAGGCTAATTCTGTAAATCCAGCGAGACCGAACGCACAATTTGATCCATTTATGACAGCTATAATAAGACAAATTGGAAGTAGTCTTGGAATACCTTATGAACTTATGATAATGCACTTTACAAGTTCTTATTCTGCAAGTCGTGCAGCACTCTTGGAAGCATGGAAGACATTTAGAAAAAAAAGAGAGTGGTTTGCTAAGAATTTTTGTCAAATAGTTTATGAAGAATGGCTAAGAGAAGCAACTTTTATAGGGAGAATTGAAATTCCTAATTTTGAAGAGGATATTTTAATAAAAAAGGCTTATTCTAACGCTATTTGGAGTGGAACATCACAGGGGCAATTGGATCCTAAAAAAGAAGTAGAAGCGGCGATTTTGAGGATAAATGCTGGATTGTCGACTAGAAGTAGGGAAACGATTGAAATTAATGGTGGCGATTTTGAACAAAATATAAATATTTTATCGAAAGAGCAAATTATTGCAAATGAAAAGGGGGTGAATGTAAATGGGACAGTTGAGCAATCAACAAATACAGATGAACAAGAAGAGTAAAACTATTTGGAATTTAGTAAAAAACAATGATAAAAGTGCTGAATTAATGCTTTATGGAGATATAGCCGAGAGTTTTTGGGGTGATACGATAAGCGCTAAAGAAGTAACAGAATATTTGGCTGACTTAGATGTAGAAAATATTGATGTTTATATTAATTCAAACGGCGGAGTAGTTGACACTGCTATTGCAATTAATAACGCTTTGAGAAGGCACAAAGCTAAAGTAACTGTAAATATTGACGGCATTGCAGCAAGTGCAGCTACTTTAATCACATGTGCTGGAGATATAGTTAGAATGCCTAAAAATGCTCTGTTTATGATACACAATCCTTCAACAATTGCAATGGGGGATTCAGAAAAGATGAGAAAACAGGCAGACGTGCTTGAGAAATATAAAAATTCAATAATGGAAACTTATTTGCAAAAGGTTAATATTGATAAAGAGAAATTATCAGAATTAATGGACAACGAAACTTGGTTAAACGCCGAAGAAGCATTGGAATATGGATTTATTGATGAAATAACCGAAAATACTGATATTCAAGTAGTTGAAAACAAGGTTATTTCCAACAACATTGTATTTAATATGGCAAATTTTAAAAAATTTAATGTGAATAAAAATTCACAAAACAATAAAAAAGGAAGTGAAAAAATGACTAAAGAAGAAATTAAAAGTCAATTTCCTGATGTTTATAATGAAATTTTATCAGAAGGTAAAGAATCAGGAGTATTGGAAGAAAGAAACAGAATAAAAGAAATTGAAAATTTAGGAATTGCAAATGAAATTACAGCAAAAGCAAAATTCGAAGAACCTCGAAATGCGAATGATTTAGCTGTTGACTTAGTAAGACAATTGGCTAAAGAAAGAAGTCAAGCATATAACAATATAAAAGATGAAGGAAAGCCTTTATCACAAAACATAGTTGAAAATAATGAAAATGTAGATAGAGAGTTGGAACAAGCAAACAGGGTTTTAGCTTTTTTCAAGAAAGGTGGTAAATAATGAAAATGGATTACACAAACGAACCTGATCATTTGATAGTTGGTAAAAAGGAATTAGTAACAGAAGAATTAATTTTGCAAGCTGGAAAAACTGTGAAAAAAGGGGATATTGTTGACAAAGACGGCTCAATTATTACAGATTCGGCGGAAGTTCTTGGAATTGTAACAGAAGATGCAGGGTCCGCAACTTTAACTGGTAAGACAGTTGTATATACCGAAGGGGAATTTAACATTGAAAAGGTTAATTTTGGTTCAGCTACAAAAGATAAAGTTATTGAATTATGCAGAAATAGAAATATTTATTTAAGAACAATAGGAGGTAAAGAATAAAATGGCTTTGAATTTAGATTTATCATTAAGAACATTATTTTTAATAACTCAAAATATGCCAAAACCAAGAAATTTCTTGTATGACTTATATTTTGGGGATAGAGAGAACTTGGACACTGAAACAGTAACAATCGAATACAAGAATGGTAGAAGATTAATGGCACCATTTGTTAATAGATTTTTGGATGGAGAAGAAATGCCAAAAGAAACATTTTCTGGTAGAACTTTCAAGCCTTATCCAATTGCACCAAAGAAAACATTTCATGCAAATGAAATTACTTTTGAAAGATTGCCAGGAGAAAATCCATTTTCACAAAGCGATCCTGACACAAAAAGACAAAAATTAATAGCAGAAACTTTGGAAGAACAAAGAGACCAAATCTTTAGAAGATTTGAAAGCATGGCAGCTGAAACATTGTATAAATTACAAACTACAATTGATGGAAAAGGGGTATCAGATGTAATTACATTTTATGATACAGCACCTGCGGAACACCAAAAAACTGTTGCGACAACTTGGGATAATGCTAATGCTGATCCAATCAAAGATATTAAAGCTGTATTAGATGAAATTAACAAAGCTGGTGGAACTAGACCAAATGCAATTGTTTTAGATCCTTTAGCAGCTGAATTATTTGTATCAAATAAAACTGTTCAAAACTTAATGAACTTGAGAAACGCTTATTTTGGGGATATTAGACCTGAAGTTGAGGGAACTAATGGAGCTTCTTACATTGGGACATTAACTGGGTTAGGAATTGATATATTTGAATATCAAGAATATTACGACTATGTAAATAAAACAACTGGAAAAACTGAAACAAAAGGAATTGTTCCAGAGTATACAGTTCTATTTGCACCTCGTGGTAATAAAGTCAAATTTGGTGGAGTTTCAAGCATAAATGACGGAATGTTACAAGGAGATTTAATTCCTAGACAACACATTAAAGAGGAAAACGATACAATCACATTGAGAACTATCTCAAAACCAGTGTTAATTCCAAGTAATACCAAATCAATTAAAGTGTTAAAAGTTAAGTAGGAGTTGGTATTTATGGAGTACAGAGTAACTGATGGGTTAGTTTATGACGGAAAATCTTATAAAGTTGATGAAATTGTAGATATACAAGAAAAATCAGTAATAAAAAGCTGTCTTGAAAGAGGACTTATTGCTGAAATAAACAGTAAAACTGAAAAGTCTGAAGAATCAATTGAAACAGAAAATACTGAAGAAACAGACAAAAAAGATACAAAAAATAAGAAAAAGTAGGCAAAAAAAATGAATTTTAAAGATATTTTAGAAAACGATATACAAAATACATTTTTAAATTCAGAAGAATTTGGAGAAACGCATAATTTAAATGGTACTGATGTTATTTGTGTGACAGATGAGGACAGTTTTCAAGAAAAGGAAATTAGTGGAAAATTAACAATAGAAAGTGGATTTTACAAGGAAGGGATTACAGTATTTATTGATAAAAAATATTTGAAATACAAGCCTGAAGGCAATATGAGGATAGATTTTGACAATAAAGAATGGATAGTTGCAAACTGTAAAGAGAACTTTGGTATGTATGAACTTGATTTGTATAGATACACAGATTATTAGGAGTTGATTTAGATGTTTACAATTCAATTTGATGAAAGTGTCCTAAGTGACATAGAGAATAAATTTGTTGAGTTTCCACAACAAGCTCCGAGGGCATTGGCGAGTTCTTTGAATAGAGTTTCGAGTATGACTAAAACTCGTATGGTTAGAAATGCACGAAAAATTTATACAGTTAAATACGGTGAATTATTAAAAGGATTAACTGCTAACAAAGCATTTCCTGCCAAGTTAATAGCACAAATTAATTCTAAAGGGAATTATTTAGGACTTGATAATTTTCAATTGAATCCAAGTACGAGAATTGGCAGAACGCCAGTAATAGCAGCAGTAAAGAACGGGAATGGAATAATGCTTAATGGTAATACGTTTATAGCTTATAGAGACGGACACTTAGGAGCATTTGAAAGAGAGGGAAGTGGACGGCTACCGATTAAGAGAAAATATGGACCGTCTGCTCCGCAGATGTTAGGACCTACAACATGGTTACCTGATCTCGATGAATTTATGTCTCAAAAATTAAATGAAAGGTTTGAACACGAGTTGAATAGGCTCTTGTCAATGTAATTTATGAGTATTAAAGTAATTGAAAAAAGTTTATATGACTTTTTGTGTGAAGAATTTAAAGATACTGATTATCAGATATTCCGAGGAGCGTTGCCAGTTAGGAGATACGGCGAAATTGACAAAAATACAGGACAGAAAAAGCCATTTTTTCCTTGTGTGACATTAAGAGCTTTGAGTTCTAGGCAAGTTACGGAAGGAATGGATAGTTATGATTGCGACGCTACTTTTGAAATAATAGTTGGTACTAAAAACGAAGATTATATTGATAATCTTTACAAAGGTGAAGAAATTAGAAGTAAACTTTTAACTAAAGTTTATGATGAAAGAGGATGGGCGATACGGGAAGATAAAGAATTTAAGTGTGATTTATATAGCGACGAGTTTGGAGATTTTATATTTTCAAGAATT
>ERZ772955.2280-NODE-2280-length-10582-cov-17.091954_pt1 | contig 10582 bp, 8 predicted proteins | sample MGYA00511133_ERZ772955 | MGnify/ENA primary metagenome ERZ772955 (study PRJEB29015, sample SAMEA2737914) | human oral metagenome | biome: human oral; feature: human-associated habitat; material: dental | place: China | collected 2149 ... | reverse complement strand
GTCTTTTTTAGTCTTCACTTGACTCCTTTCCGGATTTTACTTCATTATAGTTATCCTGGAGGCTGCGATTACCATAATTATCGTCCAGCCAGACCTTAAAGCTGTGCTTGGGATCATCTTTGAAGCTGGCTCGCCAGTGACAAATTGTTACACCGGACCATTCCCACGGCCACCAGTTCACCCCCGGTAATACTATTACCATTTGCAACAACTCCCCGAGCGTAGTCCGCCCTCCATCAAGGTCAGCCAGACATTCTCCATCTACAGTGAGTTCTCGATTGCTACCGTACTTGGCGTGGAGGTAGCGCTTTACTTTATTATCCGGGCTGAAGTAGTTAGCTAGCGTGATGTTAATGAGTATCTTGACGAGGATAATAATGATTATTACTTTTAGGATGGTTCGCCACCTCTTCTTCGGCTTGACGGGCTTGTTAGATACGCCAGAAGTATTCTGTGATTTATTATTGGCACCAGTTTGAAACAACATTAGTGATACCCTTCTCTTTGATATGTGACAATCTTTCTTCGAGTTAGCTTTTCGGTAGAGGATAAGTCTGAAGCACTTATCGCCCAGAGTTCACTACCTCCGGAAGGCTCCTTTGCCCTTGTGTAGTAGGCGAATTGTACGCAATCCGGTCTACCCTCCGGTAGGTGTTTAGTTATTTTTCTCAGTTTCTCAATTAGTCTTAACTTGTCATCGTCAGTCTCAATTGGCTGCCCGTCCAGAGCGTAGATATATAGATTATATTCGTGACGTAACTCGTTCGAATCAATTACTTGCCCCAAGGTCATATCCTCTGTCGCCTTTTTGCAGATTTTCATCGCCCGAAGCAAGCCGGAGAAGCCCTTCATACTGGCCTCGCCCTGCTCACACAGCTGAAACTCCACCTTAATATCAGTGTTCTTACCAAATATCCGCTCTATATGAGGTCGCAGGCGATCTTCCTCGGTCATTATCCGACCGGCCTCAATATAGGTATCGCTCATCTTGCCATTACCTAAAACCACTCTAAAGCGGAGACCATAGTTATCTACCGGGTGAGCATCCGATTCATAGTAATGTTCCCATAGAGCGGACGACCCAGGGGGGGTGCGTCTCAACTCACCCACCAGCACAAAGTCTTTGCCATATTTATCGTGCAGATAACGCACCATGATATCCTCGGGTGAGTTAGGGCGATAGTTATTGAGTGAGTTAGGGCGATAGTTATTGGGTGAGTTAGGCTTCTTACTGCCGACGATTGTTAGACTGATCAATATGACGACGGCGACCACCACCAAGATACCGCAGATGATCAGTAGTCGTTTGCATCGATGCTTCGGCTTCTCCGGCTCGCCTTCACTGACCTTTCTCACCTGAGCACTACTCAGGCTTGGCTCAACATTCAACTCGGCACTAGGTTCAGCATTTAGCCTCATCCTCGACTCAGCATCCGGCTCAATATTTGACTCAGCACCGGTAGGTTCAGTACTTGGCTCAGTGCTTAGCTGAGCATCCGATTCAGCGCCTGGCTCAGCTTCTGACTCACCTATTGATCGACCCACTTATCTACCCTCCTTATTTTTATTACCCAGTTGACTCTCTAAGTAGGCTAGCTGAAAACCACGCAGGTTACCGCCCAGGACGGCGTCGACATCCTTCTCTTCGTGCTTCGTCCGGGTGTCCTTGACTAGCCGATAAGGGTGCAAGATGTAATTACGAATCTGAGCCCCCCAGCTGGCACTGTCACCCGCCCGGAGTTGATCCAGACTCGCCACGTGTTGCTCCTGTTGTAAGGTTGCCAGCTTACCCCGCAGGATTTCCATCGCTTTCGCCTTATTCTGTATCTGCGAGCGTTCGTTCTGAATGGTCACCACTATGCCTGTCGGCAAGTGGGTTAGCCGTACAGCAGAATCAGTCGTATTAACGCCCTGACCGCCCTTGCCACCACTACGGTAGATGTCTACCCTTAGGTCTTTATCGTCAATCTGAATGTCATCGGGGCGGTCAATATCCGGCAGCACTTCCACCAGGGCAAAAGATGTTTCTCGCGATTCGGCATTAAAGGGACTTAGGCGCACCAGCCGGTGCACGCCATGTTCACTCCGTAACCAACCGTAAGCGAACGCTCCGCTGATCTCGATCACCTCGGTCTTGACGCCAGCCACCTCGCCGGCACTCCGCTCGATGATATCCGTCTCGAAATCATTTTGTTCTGCCCAGCGCAAGTACATCCGCTCCAGCATAGCCGTGAAGTCCTGAGCATCATCACCGCCCGCACCGCTGCTTAGACGTAGAATAGCGTTACCTTGGTCGTACTTGCCGGTAAAGAGAAGTTGCTGCTTGAGCCCGGTAAACGACTGCTCGAGCGACTTGACCTGACCGGCAAATTCGTCGACCAGCTCATCGTCAATGATCTCGATCAGCTCGCCGGCGTCCGCCACTTGAGCTCGTAGCACCCGCCAGGGCTGAATGATCGCCTTTAGATTTGCCACCTGTTTAGTCAGCGCCTGGGCTTGAGTGGGATTGTGCCACAACTCCGGTCGAGCCACCTGCTCCTCCAGCTCAGTCAGCTGAGCTTGCTTTGCCTCCAGCCCCAACTGATCAGTCGCCCGATTGATCGCCTGGTCCAGCTGAGATAGTCGTTTAGCGAGCTCGTCCTGCATATTCCCTAGTCACATTGATTAAATAGTTGACAGGCGATCGCCTGGTTGATCACATCTTGGACATCTCGGGGGTCGGTCTGGTCGGCAATCTTGACTATCTCGTCGATATCGTCAGTCAGGGTGTAGAGGTCTCGGGCTTTATTGATCATGCCGTAATCAGCCGCCTTGACATGCGTCATCTCGTTCATCTCATCTTCCATACCGGTCTCGATCAAGTGCCATTCGCTCATGATGCCGCTGAACCATTCGTCCAGTCCACCCCAGAACTCACTGCCGAATAAGATGACCGGTGAAATCGGCATCTTGCCGGCGTGGATTAGCTCCAGCACCTCGGTGAACTCGTCCATGGTACCAAAGCCACCCGGGAAGAAGACAAACATCTTTGAACTATAGGTCAGCATCACCTTACGGGCAAAAAAATAGTGAAACTCCATCGAGTCGGTCGTCCAAGGGTTAAGATCCTGCTCGGTCGCCAGCTTAATATTCAGCCCGATCGACTGACCGTGGTTCTCGAATGCTCCTCGGTTTGCCGCCTCCATAACGCCGGGGCCGCCACCGGTCGTCACCGTATGACCATGCTGAGCCAGCTTAGCTCCCAGCTCGTAAGCTGCTTGATAATATTTGTGCCGATTATGAAAGCGAGCCGAACCAAAGATGGTGACACCCTGCGGATAAGTACGAATCATCTCCAGACCACGCACCAGGTCTTTGGTATAGCGGGCGAAGCGCCGGTCATCCGAAGGCGGCATCTGCTCGTTAGCCAGGATCTCCTCCCATGGACGCTCCTGGATGGCAGTCCGAGCAATCGCTCTCGACCGAGCCAACTTTTTGATACGTTTACTATTTCTTTTCTTGATTACCATATCCCCATTCTAACACAGGCTAAGAGCCGAGCCGGTGACTTTCAGCTAATCTTCCGAATAATCTATAATTTGTCAACCGCCTTGATGAATTGTTCACCCCGGTCGGCGTATGATTTGAACATGTCGAAGCTGGCGGCTGCCGGTGATAGGATCACTACGTCACCCGGACGAGCCAGGTCATAGGCGGTCTGAACGATCTCTGCCATATCGGTCGTCGGTAGCATGACTACCGGCTTGTCGGTCTCATCCATGATCTGCTCAGCCACCTTGGCTCGGTTAGCGCCAATAGCCAGAACCGCCCGCATATCACTCTGATCAATCACTTTACCCAGCCCATGATAGTCAGCTCCTTTATCTGAGCCACCAACGATCAGCACTTTAGGCTGAGCAAATGACCGGATAGCAGCAATCGCTGAGCCAGGTGTCGTAGCGATACTGTCGTCATAGAACTTCACCTCGCCCACCTCATTCACGAGCTTCAGCCGGTGTGGTAACCCCTCGAAAGCACCCAGCCCCTTAGTGACAGCTTCGCTATCGTGATCAGTTATCTCCCAGGTCGCTGATATGGCAGCACAGGCATTGAGTAGATTATGCCGACCGGGCAACTGTAGCTGACCGACCGGACAAAGCTTGGTCTCACCCATATATAGATATTGCTCGTCGAAATGAGCTCCTTTACGATAGGGATAAGGTAAATCATCCGCCTGGGTACTGGCCACGATATGCCCGATCAACTCAGCCGATTCGCTGTCCGACTGATTATAGACTGCCGTATCGCCATCGTGCTGATAGTCCAGGATATGCAGCTTCGCCTGAACATAATCTCGGTAATCTCGGTGAACGTTCAGATGATCCGGCTCGATCATGGTCACCACGGCAATGGTCGGCGACTGAGTGCAGTCCCATAACTGAAAGGATGACAGCTCGTAGACAACGATATCGTCCTCTCCGACCGAGGGCAGGACGTCTAGCGCCGGCACACCGATATTGCCGAGCAGGTGGACATGGCGCTCGGGTCGGTCAGCCAAATGTTGACGCAAGATCGAAGCGATCAGACTGCAGGTAGTTCCTTTACCCTTCGAGCCGGTCACCCCGATGATCGGAGCAGGGCTCTGGCGCAGGAACTCTCTCGTCGCCGACCAGTGATGGTCAGCCTGCTTAATCCGATCCGGCGCAACCGACGGGCTACGCAAGACCAGATCAAAACCTTTGACCTGAGCAAAGGCTCCGCCGCCTAAGACCAACTGCGCTCCTTCGGGCGTATCATCCAACTGAGCACGCTCGTCAAAGATAACTATCTCCGCCTTAGGATATTTCGCCCGATAATACCGATAATTAGAGCGCCCCTCGACACCATACCCCACAATCGCAATCTTCATAGGTCTATTGTAGCACTGCTGAGCTAAAATAATTTGGCGAAACGATCATACAGCTGATCTGCCATAGTCTTGTCGGTCGAGCCGTATAGCCCCAGTGTCCAGCAATTGTGTCGAATGATATCCCGTGCCGTCTCAATGATTTGCTCAGGGGAGATGGCATTAATTCGAGCCGGCACCGCCGAAAAGTCGTCGATAACCCCGTCGAAGAAGTAGCGATCTGCCAGCCAGCCGGCAATCTGCCCCACCGTCTGAGTGCCCATCTGATAGCGTCCCATCGCATAGGACTTAGCTTCAGCCAGCTCCGTTTCGTCGACTAAGCCATCTTTCACTCGTTGCATCTCGTTAGTCACTAAATCAACCACCGCCGGTAGGTTGCTGACACTCACTTGCGCCCCAAAATCCCACGACGAGTTGTGCTCGAAAGTGCTGAGCTGTGACCACATGTAGTACAGCAGGCCGCGCCGCCGAGCTTCACCCTGAATGCGTGAGTGTAAAGTGCCATTTAGGATATGGTTCAGGAGCGACATTGCCTCATTCTCGGCATCAGACAATTTACGAGGTACGACCAGCGAGATAGCTAACCCGATCCCCGGCACATCTTTACGCCGAATAGCGAAAGCGGGAGCGGAATGCATCTCGTCGACGGCAATCGGCAGACGGTCACCCGCACCAAGCTCGAAGGAGTTGAGGATTTCCCTCAGCTGACCGATCCTACCTACGAAATTACCCGCCACCACGAAACGCAAGTTGCCCGCCGTATGAGTTCGTCGCCAATGCTCCCGGATATCCTCGGCAGTGATATTAGGGATAGAGTCCAGCCCCTCTTGAAAAGTCTTCGTGTCATCACCCATCGCTTGTGCCACTCGTGGCCATAGCACCCGATCAGCCTGCGACAAATAACCAATCAACTCACTCCGTACCGCCCCAACCTCCGAGGCAAAGTCGTCTTGATTAAAATGAGGTTGACAGATGGCATATTTCTGTAGCCCCAGCACCCGACTCCACTCGAAGTCGGCACAGGTTGCCTCGTAGACCATCGAGACGTCATCAGTGTAGGCATTATAGATCGCCCCGTTCTTAGTAAATGTAGCATCGTACTCATGTGCCGTAGCGAAGCCATCGCTCGCCCCGAAGGCCATATGCTCCATGATATGCGCTGTCTGCGACTTGTGCTGATAATCCAGCACATAGCGATTCCCGGCTCGGAACTGAAACTGACTCGCCATGACCGGGGCGCCCGGCACATTGACGATTAGCCCCCTACCGCCACTCTTTAGCTGATATTCACTGACCTCATGCTGCATAACTTATTTGTTCACCTAGAAGAGCTGCTTCAGCTTCGCTTGCAGCTGATTAGCCATTTTATTGTCCGTTGCCCCATATAGCCCAATCGTCCAGATATTAGCATCAAAGAACTGTCGAACCAGCTCTACCATCTGCTCCCTAGTCACACCGTTAATTTTATCCGGCTCGTCGTTATAATCTTTGATCAGACCATCATACAGCCAGCGACCGGATAAATATCTGGCCAGCTGCCCCGTCGTCTGGATACCCATCCGGTAGCGTCCCATGGCGTAAGATTTGGCGTCGGCTAACTCCTGCTCGGTAATGTCGCCCCGCTTGACCTTATCCAGCTCTCTGACAGCCAGGTCAAAGAAAGCCGGCAGCTGCTCAGCATTAGCCCGACCGTCCAGGTACCACTCGGTATTATACTTGCTACTGCTACAGCCGACCGTACAACCGTACAGTAGTCCCTTGTCCCGAGCTTGCCCGTAGATCCGAGAGCTCATCGTCCCGCTCAGGATGTGCTCAAGTGCCGACATAGCCTCGCACTCCTCGTCGGTTAACTCTCGGTTCTGCTCCATACAGAAAGTAAAACAGATCGCCGGTACGTCCTTTCGCTTGATCACGGTGGGCTTGGCGGCATGAAGCACATCACAAGGTAGCTCTCGCCACTCGCCACCTGTCGGCAGATCAAACTTCTCCAGCTCGGCATAGAGCCGGTCGAGACTATCCGTGAAGTCACCTGCTACGATAAAGTGCATATTCTCAGCCTGGTGAGTCAATCGGTAATGCTCCTTGATATCTTTAAGCGAGATGTTATCCAGCGACTTGATGTGCTCAGGGTAAGTCTTTTGCTTATCGCCCAGTGTCTGCGCCACTTTAGGACTAAGCATCCGCCATGGCTGTGACAAATAATTAGTCAGCTCACTCCGAACGGTACTCATCTCCGCCTTGAAGGACTGCTCAGTAAAGTAGGGTTGGCAGATCTCATAGCGCATCAGCTCCATGATTCGCTGCCACTCAAAGTCGGCACAGTAGGCATCATAACCTATATAGCAGGAACCGGTGCTGGCATTGCTGCTCGCCCCGTTCTTGGTGACAGCCAGCTCCTTCTTAATCGGATCACGGTATTTATCATTGACTCGACACATCATATGCTCAAGTAGGTGCGCCACCTGCGACTTGTGGTCAAAGTCGGCCCCGTAACGATAACCGGCCCGGAACTCAAAATCCATCAAGACGACCGGAGCATCAGCCACGCTGATGATCAGCCCTTTGCTACCTCGCTTGGTAGTATACTCAGATACGTCGTATTTCATAGCTTAACATCAGGATAAATCTTGCGAGTAACCTGGTCAATCTCGTGGCGTAGAATCGGGAAAGGTATGCCCTCACGAGCCGTCACCCCCTCAAAAACCCAGAAAACTCTCTCAGCGTAGCCCCAACCGCAAGCCGGAGGCATGCCGTACTCCAGCATCTCGACGAAATCAATATCCATCATCATCGCCTCATCATCACCGGCATCACGCATCTGCTGTTGCTCCCGGAATCGACTTAGCTGATCTAGCGGGTCATTCAGCTCGGAGTAGCCGTTGCCCAGCTCGGATCCGGCAATGATCGGCTGAAAGCGCTGCACACTCCGACCGTCAGGGTTAGCCTTGCTGAGCGGCGAGATGAACTTAGGCGTATTGACCAGCCAGACCGGCCCGGCGACTGTCTTTCGGACTTTCTTCCATAGCTTGTCTATACCGCGAGAGACATTGTCCGCCTTACCCACCTCCAGTTGGTTCTCCTTAAGCTTGAGTTTCACTTCATCCAAGTTGGTATGATAAACATCCAGGTCGTAGTGCTTCTTGATCACCTCGGCATAATCCCAGACCGGCCAATCTTGATCCAGATCGACATCGAAGTCACCGATCTGAAACCGCATCTTACCAAAAGTCTGCTGGATCACGTAGCGATACATCTTCTCCATGAAACGCATGCCGTCCTGCCAATCCCAGTAAGCATGGTACCACTCCATCGCTATATGCTCCGGCAAGTGCTCGTCGTCCATCCCTTCATTACGAAAGCGCGGTCCGATATCGTAGACCCGTTCATACCCTGCCCCTAGCAGTCGTTTTAGTGGTAGCTCATGACTTATTCTCAGGTACAGATCCTGATTCAGAGCATCCATATGAGTACGAAAAGCCGTCGCATCCGCTCCGCCAGTAGTATGCTCAAGCACCGGAACGTTAATCTCGATAAAGCCATGTTCGTTTAAGAAGTCCCTGGTCGCCTGCCAAAACTTTGACCGACGGATAAAGCGCTGACGCACCTCAGGATTGACATTCATGTCGATGTAGCGTCGGCGCAGACGCTCTTCCTTATTTGTGAAGCCTTGCCGCTCGGGCATGGGACGCAGAGACTTGACTAATAAGCGGAGCTGGGTAGTTGCTAGCGACACTTCGCCCGTCTTCGTCTTGATCACCTTACCCGTTGCTTGGACGAAGTCGCCCGTGTCCAGCAGGTTGAGCTGCTTGATGCCGAGCTGTGACCGCTCGGGAACTAGCTCCTCCAGCTGCCCTGCCTGGATGAATAGCTGCAGGCGACCGGTCATGTCGCCGATGACGATGAAAGCCAGCTTACCGAATTTGCGCAGTCCGACAATCCGCCCTACCACCGTCTGAGTAGTATTCGCCAGCTCATCAAACCGAGATGCCACCTCGCCGGCACCAATCGTCCGCTCGGTATGAGCCGGATAAGGATCAACGCCGAGCCGGCGCAGAGCCTCCAGCTTTTTTAATCTCTCGTCACGAAAATCTGCTAAAGTCGCCATAACAGGGTACATTATAGCATGTAGATACTTAATACCTGCGCCATGGCGCAGGTATTAAGTATAATAATATTGTCCGTCGCATAGTGCATGATCCAACCGCTTAGTTGATTTCCGATCCTGTAGTAGCACCAAAGGACAGTGCTATTCGGCGCAAGTCCTTTGGCTACTCCTGTTCCTCCGCCTTCTAGTCTCTCCTCTCTTTATTTCACTTGCCTCTTCGCATAGACCTTTCTTCCATTTCCATTCTATATATCTACACACCCCACCAAAACTCGCATGTTTCTCAGTAATTTGACGAAGCCTGTCCTCACTCAGTCTCATAGTTTCGTATTCGGAGCTACAGGTGGAAACCCACCTATACAACATATTCCCCTTGCCGCCAAAACGACCTAGCCTCTTTGCAGTGAAGCACCTGTAAGGATCCTCGACTCCGGCTTTATCGAAATACTGATCAATCTGATCAACCATCTCGTCTATCAGCTTTAGCTTTTGATCGTATTCGGTCACGTCATAATAATCGTCGGCAACTTCAGCGACATCGCTCCCACTCTCTGTGAGTTGGAGGATCTCCTTTATAGACTCGTCGCTATTAGGATTCTTTCTTAAGTGATACAGAGCAATCGCACCGACACAACCACTGTCTTTGAGTTCGTCATGCTCCGCAAAATATTGCTCAAGATCAGATAGACCATCACGAGGTAAATCATGCTGCGCTATTCGTGATATATCGTGCGACGACACTACATTGCCACTATGGCCGTCACGACCTACACCGAATAAATCATGAACGGTATCCAGCGTCTCAGCCAACCGGGCTTTGTCCGGGCTTTCCTCAATATCCAACCGCAATAATTCCTTCTGCAATAGCTCATCAGGCGACCAACCCGGATTTGCATAGAGCTGTTTGACTAAATCAAAAGCGTCATCAGCACGTTTTGTCGTTAATGCACGCTCCTGCTCAACGCCTCTTTCTGACCTATCACTGCTTCGCAGATATTCGTTATACGCAGCTGAAGCACACATTTCCATCATTTCCGCCCGAACTTTATTGCCAGTTCGTTCGCCCAGCTCTTGCCAATCAGGATCATCAACAAGTCTCTCGACAGAAGGTTTATCGGAATTAGCTTCCTGCTCCTGAGACTTCATCAACGCCAACATCACCACGAATAAGACCACCGCATTAAGATCAGCTTTCTGCTCTTGCAACTCCATCGCCCTCTCTTCAGCCTCTTCCAATTCGATCCAAGAGGTATTAGCCTTCTCTTCTTTCCGTGCCGTCTGTCCGACTTGCCCGGCCAAAGCAACCTCAGCGATAACTTGCTCTCTGGCTAATCCGGGAACTGCTTTGACCTCCGGTGTTTCGGTCGCACCTACCATCTCCCCTTCGTCCTTAGTCCTAGTCGGTTCAATAGCTACTTTAGCCTCCGGTTCCGACTGCTGTTCTCGATCAAACTGCCTAGGTTCTCCGCCGACACCCCGGTCGTCATCAGGCTGATCTGTACCTTCCGGATGCGCCAGCATTGACCAGTCATTGACATCTAGATTATAGAGAAAGCTATCATCAGGTAGCTGGTAGTCATGACTGAGATTAT
>ERZ772955.2270-NODE-2270-length-10628-cov-83.181311_pt1 | contig 10628 bp, 18 predicted proteins | sample MGYA00511133_ERZ772955 | MGnify/ENA primary metagenome ERZ772955 (study PRJEB29015, sample SAMEA2737914) | human oral metagenome | biome: human oral; feature: human-associated habitat; material: dental | place: China | collected 2149 ... | reverse complement strand
CCGGGGTGCCGCACGTCGCCTACCTCGGGCTCCCGTTCGCCGGCTACGAGCATGCCGACGGGCAGTTGATGGCCCTCGCCGTGGCCGTCCCCGGGCTGGGCCGGGCCGAGCGGCGGCGCATCCTGCGAGGCATTCTCGGCGACGATCCGGACCGCAGCGTGTCGCTCTACGTGCCCGGCATCCACGGGAACTTCGAACTGCAGTACGCCCCCAACGATCCGCTGCCTCGCAGTGCCACCGTCGCGCGGTGGGTCAAGCCCTCACGCACCTGGGTGACGGTGACGCCCCTGGTGCTGGACCGTTACCCCAAGGATCACGACCTCGTCTCGGCCGTCGGCGCATCTCTCGTCCAGGCCGGCCTCCCGGCGCCCTGTGAGGTCGAGCTGAGCAAGCAGCCGATGACCCAGGGGGCCATTCGCTTGAGGCCCGATGAGTTGCCGAAGCGCTGCCGCGGGCGCCTCTACACCCATGCCCGCGTCGTGTTCGACCAGCCGATGAGGGGGCCTGTTCTCGCAGGCGCCGGCCGCTACTTCGGGGTCGGGCTCTTCGCCCCGGAGAAGGAGAAGAAGGAGGGGGACGAACGATGAACGTCGAGGACTTTGATTCGTTCATGGGGCAGGTGCACGGCCACCCGCCCTTCCCCTGGCAGTCCCGGGTGGTGGCGGAGGCCCTCGAGAGGGGGACATGGCCCGCGCTCGTCGACGTACCGACGGGTCTGGGCAAGACCTCGATGCTGGACATCGCCGTCTTCCTGCTGGCCATGAGCGCAGGCGGGGAGGCGCCGGCCGGGCTGGGGCGCCGCCGGATCTACATGGTGGTGGATCGGAGGATCGTCGTCGACCAGGCGGAGCAGCACGGCCGGCTCATCGCCGATGCCCTGGCTGAGGCGGAGCGAGGGACGATCTGCTGGGAGATCGCCGAGCGACTGCGGGGTCTCTCGTCCGCTCGTGAAGACGAGCCTGCGCTGCGTGTGGTGAAGATGCGCGGGGGCGCGACATGGGACGCGGCGTGGCTGCCGCGCCCCGATCTTCCGGCCATCGTCACCGGCACCGTTGACCAGGTGGGAAGTCGACTGTTCTTCCGCGGCTACGGGGTCAGTGCTCGGCGACGTCCCATCGACGCTGCTCTGGTGGGCACCGACTCCGTCATCATGATCGATGAGGCGCACCTCGCTCAGGCCTTCACGGCGGCTTTGGCGTCGGCCTCGCAGCTGGATTCCAGTGAGGTCCTCGGTCTTCCGAGCACGTCGATCGTCCACCTGAGCGCCACGGCAGTCGAGCAGTCCGACGGGTGGAGCGCCCCGTTCGACGAGGAGGCCCATCTTCGCAACCTGACGGCGGATCGGCGGTTGCGGGCCGCCAAGATGCTCCGTTTCGTCGACTCCACTGAGACGACCATCGTCAAGGAGATGGCCGGGCGGGCCGCTGAGCTGGCGGACAGGCCCGGGGCCCGGGCGCTGGTCGTGTGCAACACGATCAACCGGGCGCGTGAGGTGTACGACGCCCTGACCTCCAGGAAGAAGCCGTCCTGCGCCGCCGAGACAATGCTGCTCATGGGCAGGTCACGTCCGCTGGACCGCGAGCGGATCGCCAAGCGGGTCACCGAGCTGTTCGGAGCCGAACGTGAGCAGACGCCTGCGTCGGCCATCCTCGTCGCAACCCAGACCATCGAGGTGGGCATCGACCTCGACGCCACCGGCATGGTCACCGAGACTGCTGCGTGGGACGCCCTGGTGCAACGATTCGGGCGGGTGAACCGTCGCGGGGACTTCCCGGACGCCACGGTGACGGTCGTCGAGGACGGAGCTGAGGCCCCTCCGGTTTACGGGCAGGCCAAGAGCAGGACAGCCGCGTTCCTGCGTGCTGCTGCCCGCGATGGGCTCGACGTGTCACCGCTGGCCCTGCGGCACGTGGACGTGCCCAGCGGCCTGACCGCTGAACCCCCACTTCTGCCCGTGCTCCTTCCGGCGCAACTCGACGCGTGGGCTCGTACCGGCCCCGCCCCCTCGAACGATCCGCCGCTCGAGCCCTATCTGCACGGCATCAAGAGGGCCGCCGCCCAGATCACTGTCGCGTGGCGGGACGGCTTGGTCGATGCCATGGGGGAACTGTTGCCGGCCTCGGAGGCGGGGGCCGCTGTCGACGCGCTGCCCGTTCGCAGCGAGGAGTGCGTCGAGCTCTCCCTGCGGGCGGTGAGGGAATGGCTTCTCGACAAGAAGCCGCCGGTCATGGCGGACGTCGACGAATTCGACGACATCCCCTTCGACGAGGGCGAGTCCGACACTCGGGTGCTTCGTCGTACGGCCGATGCCGACTGGCAGTGGGTCTCGGCCTTCTTCCTGCGGCCTGGGGACGTCATTGTCGTGCCCAGTCGTTACGGCGGTCTCGATCGTTTCGGATGGAATCCGGTGGATCACGAGGACGTCAGGGATGTCGCCGAGCTGGCGTCTCTGCGCCGTGGGCGTGCCGTGCTCCGGCTCGATCCGGGACTCGGCGACAGGCTGGGGCTGGAATCCCCGCCGGTGCTGACGGAATCGAGAGCAGCGTGGTCGAACGCCGAGGATCCGGCAGAGCGCGACGAAACGGCGCAGCGTCTGGTCGAGGCTGTTCGTGAATGGCTCCGGGACGGGGCCGTTCCCGCTGACGACAGCCCGTGGACCGCGGATGACATCACCGACTTGCGGAAGGCCTTCTCCCAAGGGGCTGAGATCTCCGGCGGCGACGATCCCACGGCCGGTTCTGTCCTGCTCCTTCACTCATCGTCGACCAGAACGGGGTGGCAGGGGGTGGACGAGGGGACGCCTGCTGACAGCTCCAGTCTGAATCGGAGAGTGAGCCTGGCCGATCACTTGAGGGCGGTCGGTGCTCGCAGCGAGCAGATCGCCGATGATCTCGGCCTGCCGCAGGAGCTGCGCCGCGTCATCATCGATGCCGCGCGCTGGCATGACGTGGGGAAGGTCGATCAGCGGTTCCAGGCCATGCTCTTCGACGGCAGTGAGATCGCTGCCGAGCTGGCTGAGGAACCGCTGGCCAAGTCGGGGATGTCTCCGGACGACAGGGCTCGGCGTCTTCGTGCTCTGCGGCTCAGCGGCCTCCCCAGGGGTGCCAGGCACGAGGCATGGTCCGAGGCCATCGTCGCTGCACACGTGGAAGGTCTGAAGGAGCCCTATCCGGGCGATGAGGACCTGTTGCGCCATCTGGTGGCGAGTCATCACGGCCATGCCCGGCCCCTGCTGCCACCCGTCGACGACCCGGGGGTGCACACCGTGGATGCCGCCATCGAAGATGTTGATGTCCACATCGCGCTCCCCACCGGTGTTCGGCTGGCCGACGCCGACAGATTCGCTGAGCTCAATGCCCGATACGGCAGGTGGGGTCTTGCCCTGCTGGAGACCGTCGTGCGGTGCGCAGACATGACTGTTTCATCGGAGGGATCATGAAGGACGTCAAATTCCCCGCTCTGGTGGGCGACTCGCCGCTCGCCGTCCTCGCCGCCATCGGCACTCTCAAGCTGATCCGAGACTTCGTCGATGATCATGCCCTGCTGTCTTGGGACGCCACGGACCGTGCCCCGGTGCTGCACTCCTCGATGGCATCAATCAATGATGTGGTGGCGCGGCTCGCCGAGGTCGTCGAGTCGATGCCCGAGGGTGTGGTCGTGCCCGGCGGCCCATCAGGTTTTCCTCCTCCGGGAGCCGCTCCTGACCGATTGCGTGTGGAACCGGGCGAGTTGCGACGTCTTGTCGGTGTCTTCAGCAAGGATCGATCTTCAGCTCCGGCAGTGCAGGCGTGGATCGCATGCTTGGTGACGGACCTTGTCGCTGATCCTTCTTCAGGGCGTGGGGCGATAAGTCAGTTCGCGGCGCCTTCGGGGAAACAGTCCATGGCCACGATGCTGCAGAAGCCGTTGGAGATGGTGCGCGATACTCCGGATTATCTGCGTCAGGCCTTGGTCTGTTGGCGGCGCGTTCCGGGCGTCACGGGTGAGTACTTGGACCACAGGGCGAGTTGGGACCGCAGCGAGGACGGCCGTGGGAAAGCGGAGATGCGCGGCGTTCCCGGGGTGACATGGCTTGCGTTGATGTCGTACCCCCTGTGGACCACGACTGCCGACGGACCGCGCGTGCGGACCAGCGGCTGGCACACGGTGAACGAGGGGCACCGTCGTGAGGAGGAGCTCAGGCTTCCTCTGTGGAGCGAACCATTGGGCCCCTCGGCTGTGAAGGTGCTTGTGGAGCATCCTGTGTTCGAGGGGGACTGGAACGGCATCGATCATGATGCGCTCCGAACACTGGGCGTGATCCACGTGTGCAGGGCCCGTCGTCGCAAGGCAGAGGGCGGTAGATCCGCTGGTGTCCTGGTGCCACTGCCATGAGTGTCATCAGACCGGATCTTCCGGGGCCGCCTCTCGGAGGAGGACGAGCAGCGGGTCCACCTGACCGCTGCCATGAGTGTCATCAGACCGGATCTTCCGGGGCTGCCGGAGACGCTCCCGGCCCGCATGCTCAACGAGTTCCTGTACTGCCCGAGGCTGTTCCACCTGGAATGGGTCCAGCAACAGTTCGCCACCAACGATGACGTCGAGGAGGGCCGCTACCTTCACCGTGTCGTCGACCAGGAGACGGGGGACCTTCCCGACAGGTCCGAGGCGTGGGCCGGTAGGGCTGCAAGATCGGTTTCACTGTCATCGCGGCGACTCGGTTTGGCCGCGCGGATGGACTTGGTGGAGGACGGCGGCGACGGCACCGTCGTGCCGGTCGACTACAAGAAGGGTCATCCTGACAGGAACGGTGAGGCCTGGCCGAGCGATCGTGTGCAGTCACTGGTCCAAGCGCTGCTGCTCCAAGAGGCCGGTTACGTCGTCGATCGGTCCGAGATCTGGTATGCGGAGACTCGCCAGCGCGTACAGATCACAGTGGACGATACTGCGCTCAAGGAGATCACTGACACGGTGAAGCGAGCATGGGAGGCGGCGGCTGATGCCGCGCCACCACCGCCTTTGCGGGACAGTCCGCGGTGCCCGCGATGCTCTTTGGTGGGGATCTGTCTTCCTGACGAGCTGGAGTCTCTGCGCGTTCCTCCCCGGCAGCGACGTCCGTTGAAGCGCCTGATGGCACCGGTTCTGGAGGGTCGTCCCGTGTACGTGACCATGCAGGGAGCTGCCATCGGCGTCCGGCATGAGCGCTTGGAGATTCGTCTCAAAAGCGAGCTGCAGGTCAGTTATCGACTGATCGACATCAGCCAGGTCTGCGTGTTCGGCAATGTGACGGTATCGGCTCAGGCTGTGAGATCGTTGATGTCACGGGACATCCCGGTGCTGTGGTTCAGCTACGGGGGATGGTTCTCCGGAATGGCTGAGGGGCTGCCGGGAAAGAACGTCGATCTCAGAATCGCGCAGTTCGGCGCCACGGAACAAGGCAAATTGGAGATTGCTCGTCGGATGATCTCCGGGAAGATTCGCAACAGCCGCACAATGCTGCGTCGCAATTCGCGCGCCGAAGCCAGTCATGTCGGGGATCAGCTGAAGTCTCTCGCCTTCCAGGCGATGAGGGCTGACTCGTCTCAGCGCTTGCTGGGGATTGAAGGTGCTGCGGCGCGTCTCTACTTCGAGAGATTTCCTTCGATGGTCGGCGAGAACGTGAGAGTCGATGTTTCCGGATTCAGTGAGGGTGGGCGAACCAGGCGTCCGCCCGAGGATCCGGTGAACGCGCTCCTGTCGTTCTGCTACTCGCTGCTCATCAAGGATCTGACTGTGACACTTGAGGCGATTGGCTTCGATCCTTATTACGGCATGTTCCACAGGCCCGGGTTCGGGCGCCCTGCTCTGGCGCTGGACTTGGCGGAAGAGTTCCGGTCGCTGATCGCTGAGAGTGTTGTGCTTCAGGTGCTGAACAATGGCGAAGTCGGCCCTCGGGACTTCAAGTTCCGTGCTGGTGGATGCATGCTGGAGGCTGGTGGTCGAAAAGCCGTCCTGAAGGCATACGAGCGACGACTCGATCAGGAGATCACGCATCCCCAGTTCGGGTACAAGGCGTCATATCGTCGTGTCATGGACATTCAGGCCCGAGTGCTGGGCGCGGTCATGATCGGGGAGCTCGACCAGTACACGGCGATGATGACCAGATGAGGACGAACAGACGGAGATACTTGATCGCCTATGACATCCGCGACCCGGTGCGGCTGCGCCGGATCTGCAAGCTGATGGAGGCCAATGGTGAGCGTCTTCAGTACTCTGTCTTCGTCTGCGACCTGAACAGGACCGAACTCGTTCATCTGCGGGCGGACGGTGAAGATATCATGAACTTGGCTGTGGACTCGGTTGTGATCGTTGACTTGGGTGACCCCAGCGGTGACCGTTTCACGTTCGTCGGTCACCGTAGATGGCTCCCCGCGAGAGGCCCCCAGATTGTCTAGCGAGCGCTCTGGTGTCGACAGAGCCCCTCGACAGTGCTCGCGCCCTAGTCAAGGCTGGGTCTACCTATCCTGTGAGGCGCTTCCCGCCCTCGGGTGGGGTGCCGAGTGGCAGTCCTCGCAAGAGTGTGCGACACTGGTAGCCAGCGACTACGAAACCAGCGAGCTGTATTCCCGGTCTTCATGACCGGGCTCCATTGAGGCGTATCTCTTCTTGAGAAGCTTGCGGTTCCCATTCGTGGTATTCCCGGTCTTCATGACCGGGCTCCATTGAGGCTTGGAGGGCGAGGGCGAGGTGCCCGACCATGGCCCGGTATTCCCGGTCTTCATGACCGGGCTCCATTGAGGCAAGCCGGTGCGAATCCGGCGGTACTCGGGCGTCGGCCGTATTCCCGGTCTTCATGACCGGGCTCCATTGAGGCATCGTGTTCGGGGTCGTGTACATCATGTTCTGTGTCCTGTATTCCCGGTCTTCATGACCGGGCTCCATTGAGGCCTTCTGCTGAGGGGTGAGTGTGATGGTGAGTAGGTGCCCGTATTCCCGGTCTTCATGACCGGGCTCCATTGAGGCACCCGGACCTGCTGCCGGACGGGGACGAGGACACGATGTATTCCCGGTCTTCATGACCGGGCTCCATTGAGGCCTGACGGGGCCGTGGTGTTCGCGTGTTCCCGTTCGGCGCGTATTCCCGGTCTTCATGACCGGGCTCCATTGAGGCGCGACCCTGATGCGCAGCTCGCCCAGCACCGACGTGTGTATTCCCGGTCTTCATGACCGGGCTCCATTGAGGCCCATCCTCCGCAGTCGGTCGCTGCGACCGTGATGAGGGTATTCCCGGTCTTCATGACCGGGCTCCATTGAGGCGACGGCCGCGCCCGGCTCGGCGGGCCAGAAGTGGGCGTATTCCCGGTCTTCATGACCGGGCTCCATTGAGGCTCCTCAAGATAGTTCCATCTTGTGACATTCAGCTGTATTCCCGGTCTTCATGACCGGGCTCCATTGAGGCATCCCGTCCCACGCCCCCTGGAAGATCGGCACGAGCGTGTATTCCCGGTCTTCATGACCGGGCTCCATTGAGGCATCCCGTCCCACGCCCCCTGGAAGATCGGCACGAGCGTGTATTCCCGGTCTTCATGACCGGGCTCCATTGAGGCAGGTAGTTGGCATGGGCGGCGTATACTTCTTCCATGTATTCCCGGTCTTCATGACCGGGCTCCATTGAGGCGTGCGGCGGGTGCGGGCGACGAGCCCGGCCTGCTCGAGGGCTGTATTCCCGGTCTTCATGACCGGGCTCCATTGAGGCTCTCAGAACGGGGGGGGGGGGCAGCGTCCTGCCCCGCCCCTGTATTCCCGGTCTTCATGACCGGGCTCCATTGAGGCGTGACGAGGGTGCAGCCGGGGATCATCATCTCCGGGTCGTATTCCCGGTCTTCATGACCGGGCTCCATTGAGGCTTCCAGACGTTGTGCTGGCCCTCCACGACAGCGATGTATTCCCGGTCTTCATGACCGGGCTCCATTGAGGCACATATGCATTGATGGTCTTGTCATTGCGCGGCAGGTATTCCCGGTCTTCATGGCCGGGCTCCATTGAGGCTTGAAGAGCTTCAGCGTGTCATGCCCCGTCCTTGCGTATTCCCGGTCTTCATGGCCGGGCTCCATTGAGGCAGAACCTGCCGCGCATCAGCGGCGGCGAGTTCGACGTATTCCCGGTCTTCATGGCCGGGCTCCATTGAGGCTCCGAGTACACGTGGACGGCGGCGATGTCACAGCCGGGTATTCCCGGTCTTCATGGCCGGGCTCCATTGAGGCGCCTGCCATGTGAGCTGGATGAGCCCACGGCCGTACGTATTCCCGGTCTTCATGGCCGGGCTCCATTGAGGCTTGTTGTTCGTCAGTGTGTTCAGCGCCGACGCGTCTGTATTCCCGGTCTTCATGGCCGGGCTCCATTGAGGCATCAGGTACTGCTTCCTGCCTGATCAGGTACTGCTTGTATTCCCGGTCTTCATGGCCGGGCTCCATTGAGGCGTGACCAGCGTGCACCCGGGCACCATCATGTCGGGCTGTATTCCCGGTCTTCATGGCCGGGCTCCATTGAGGCATGCCCACCGAGTGCGACCCCACTGACCGCGTCACCCGTATTCCCGGTCTTCATGGCCGGGCTCCATTGAGGCTTCCCGATTGAATAGGCGGCATATTCGGGGTCCGTGTATTCCCGGTCTTCATGGCCGGGCTCCATTGAGGCATTTTGCACGAATGATAGAGCCCGTTGAAAATGGGCGGTATTCCCGGTCTTCATGGCCGGGCTCCATTGAGGCATTCCAAGCAGATTCATGCATTCATTCCAAACACGGGTGTATTCCCGGTCTTCATGGCCGGGCTCCATTGAGGCTCATAGACGTCAAGCTGCGAGGACGGGGCCGCCGGCAGTATTCCCGGTCTTCATGGCCGGGCTCCATTGAGGCACGTGCTCGGAGGTGGGGCGCGAGCTGCTGGGCCGCGTATTCCCGGTCTTCATGGCCGGGCTCCATTGAGGCCCGTCGAGGTGGAGTGGCGGCCCTCCGAAATCACCCAGTATTCCCGGTCTTCATGGCCGGGCTCCATTGAGGCATTGCCCGAACGAGGACGGCGTGCAGGTGACCGGCACGTATTCCCGGTCTTCATGGCCGGGCTCCATTGAGGCACGTTCTGCGGCGCGTCCGACGTTTATATCTTGCCGGGTATTCCCGGTCTTCATGGCCGGGCTCCATTGAGGCGTGCTCCAGGATCTCGGCTTCGAGCGTCGACTCGGAGGAGGTATTCCCGGTCTTCATGGCCGGGCTCCATTGAGGCGTGGAGATCCTACAAGATGGTTGAGTTGGTGCTAGGGGTATTCCCGGTCTTCATGGCCGGGCTCCATTGAGGCAGGTGGTGGCTCGTCTGCTGGTGGTCGGCGATGGCGTGTATTCCCGGTCTTCATGGCCGGGCTCCATTGAGGCACCGCCCGGTGCCACGCGGCGAGCTGCCCCGCGTACATGTATTCCCGGTCTTCATGGCCGGGCTCCATTGAGGCCCGGTGGAGTCGCAGACAGGGCAGGTGGGGAAGGCGGGTATTCCCGGTCTTCATGGCCGGGCTCCATTGAGGCTCCGCTCTCTTCGCGGATGCCTGACGGGTGGGAGGTGGTATTCCCGGTCTTCATGGCCGGGCTCCATTGAGGCATGACCGTGACGATGCTGTTCTGCCGCGGCTCGGACCGTATTCCCGGTCTTCATGGCCGGGCTCCATTGAGGCCTCCGGTGCTCCGTGTGGGGTAGTGCGGCTGAGAACGGTATTCCCGGTCTTCATGGCCGGGCTCCATTGAGGCACCGTCATGGTCGCCACCCAGAAGCCATCCGGAGGGGGGTATTCCCGGTCTTCATGGCCGGGCTCCATTGAGGCCCTGCGCCACAGCGCCGGATCCCCCTGGTACACGGCGTATTCCCGGTCTTCATGGCCGGGCTCCATTGAGGCTTGCAGGAATCGACCATGGCCGATTCGGGGCTGCCGAGTATTCCCGGTCTTCATGGCCGGGCTCCATTGAGGCGACATCTGCCGGTATGCGGCCGCAGACGTCGCCTGGTATTCCCGGTCTTCATGGCCGGGCTCCATTGAGGCTTCGTCGAAGATCGGGTAGTCAGCCAGGGCGAGCTTGTATTCCCGGTCTTCATGGCCGGGCTCCATTGAGGCCGAGGGTGGCGGCCGCCCACATGACGGTGACGCAGGGTATTCCCGGTCTTCATGGCCGGGCTCCATTGAGGCGGTGTGCCCCGGTCTGTCCGGGTATGTGACCAGTGGTATTCCCGGTCTTCATGGCCGGGCTCCATTGAGGCTTCACCATCGCGTCGCGAGCCTTCAGCGCCGACTCCGGTATTCCCGGTCTTCATGGCCGGGCTCCATTGAGGCTTGCGGCACTCGCTGTGCAGGGCATCTCACCCACCGGTATTCCCGGTCTTCATGGCCGGGCTCCATTGAGGCTCTGCGGCGGCCCGGATGAGGGCGGCCGAGACGGCGGGTATTCCCGGTCTTCATGGCCGGGCTCCATTGAGGCTGTTCTTCGGCGGTGACGCCGCGGAAGTGTGAGGCTTGTATTCCCGGTCTTCATGGCCGGGCTCCATTGAGGCCTTACGCCGCCGCCGAAACGAATATAGCTTTCATTTAACAAAATTTTTGTTGGTGGTGTGGCGTGTTTCTCGGTGGGG
>ERZ772955.2269-NODE-2269-length-10645-cov-9.938338_pt1 | contig 10645 bp, 10 predicted proteins | sample MGYA00511133_ERZ772955 | MGnify/ENA primary metagenome ERZ772955 (study PRJEB29015, sample SAMEA2737914) | human oral metagenome | biome: human oral; feature: human-associated habitat; material: dental | place: China | collected 2149 ... | reverse complement strand
CCTTGATGGAAGAAAAGAAGCAAAAGAAGATCAAGGCGCCAGGGGCGCCGGCCAACTTTGGCCGGGTATGGGATGTATCCGCAACGTGACGGGGAAAACTTCGCCGGCGGCCGCAGCCGCCCTTCCCTTGATGGAAGAAAAGAAGCAAAAGAAGATCAAGGCGCCAGGGGCGCCGGCCAACTTTGGCCGGGTATGGGATGTATCCGCAACGTGACGGGGAAAACTTCGCCGGCGGCCGCAGCCGCCCTTCCCTTGATGGAAGAAAAGAAGCAAAAGAAGATCAAGGCGCCAGGGGCGCCGGCCAAGTTGGCCGGGTACTTCTCTTCCTTGATCTGTCATCAACTCAACGCCTCAACAAACCAACACCTCAACAAACCAACGCCTCAACACCACTTCATCCTTTCCCAGACGCACTGCGGGATGAGGCGCCAGAGGAGGACGAGCGCGCGGTAGCGCCTGTCGATGGTGACCACGCGCCGCCTACGCTCCACAGCGTCGACGATCCGTCGGGCCACGGGCGCCGGCTCCATCAGCATCGGGTAACGCACCTCCGAGCTGAGGAGGGCCGTGCGGACGAAGCCCGGGCGGATGTCCGTGATGCGTAGGCGGAGGCCTTCGCGGTGGGCCAGCTGTGCGAGGGCGTCGAGGTAGGTGCGCTGGAAACGCTTCGTGGCCGAGTAAGCCGCGGCGGCGCCCATGCCACGCGTGCCGGCTACGGACGTGATGGCGGCGATGTGTCCACGGCCCTGGGTGCGGAAGTAGCGGTAGGCGGCCGTCACCATACGCACGAAGCCTTCGCCGTTGGTGCGGACCGTGGCCAGCTCAATGCTCGGATCTAAGTCCGAGTTCTGCCGACCGATGCCGGAGGAGTGGAAGTAGAGATCCATCCCGCCGAGATCGTCGATGAGGGCGTGGAGACGGTCCGGGGCGTCGCTTTGGGTGACGTCGATGGCACGTATCCGGACGCGTTCCGGCGCCACGGCCCGCAGCTGCTCCAACGCCTCGACGCGTCGGCCGGCCACCCCGATGCTCCAGCCCCGCTCCAATAACAAACGAGCCACCTCCAGGCCCAAGCCCGAGGTGGCTCCAACGATTACTGCTCGTTTCATAAGGGGGGGGACTATGTCCGTTGTGCGGCAGTCATACGTTCATACGTGGCGGATCAGAGTGCAGCGCGAGCAGCCTCAAGCGCCTTAGCGTAATCCGGCTCGTGGGTTACTTCCTTCACATACTCCACATATGTGACTTTGCCTTCGGGGTTCACGACCACTACACCACGCGCCAGCAGCATGTTCTCCTTCATCAGGAAGCCGTACTTCAGGCCGAACTCGGAGTGCTGATAGTCCGAGAGCGTGTGGATGCGGTCGATGCCTTCGGCGGCGCAGAAGCGACCCAGCGCGAAGGGCAAGTCTTTGGAGAGGGTCAGCACGACCACGTTCTCCGACAGCTCCGACGCCTCCTTGTTGAAGCGGCGCGTCTGTGCGGCGCACACCTTCGTGTCGACCGACGGGAAGACGGACAGGATCACGGTCTTGCCCTTGAAGTCAGACAGGCGGACGGGTTTCAGGCCCTCGCCCGTAGCGGTAAATTCGGGCGCAGTGTCGCCCACTTTGATCAGTTCTCCGAGCAGCGTCACAGGGTTACCTGCGAACGTTACTACACCTTGGTTCTCTTTCTCTTGTGCCATGACTAATTGAATGATGGATTGAATGAATAATAGGGTGATGGTTATGGTTGTTCTCATATATCAAGGGGTGTGTTCGCGGCAGCGATGGGAACAGAAAAGGGGCGGAGACCCGAGCGCCTCTGTAGCGCCGAACCACCGTCCCTCATCCACTTTCAATACATTACCATGAACACGCTGTTTGCGATTTTTTTCTTGTCTCTCTTTCTCTGGTTTACTCGATCTCGATGGAGCGTCCGAAGCGGCGCACTTCCTCACGCGACACTTTGGGGAGACCGATGAGCAGCACGCCGTCTTCCACGCGGGCCGTGATGCGATCCTTGTCCACATCGTCGGGCAGGATCATGGTCTGTTGGAACTTGGCGTAGGAAAATTCGCGGCGCAGGTAACGCGTCTCGCGGTTCTCCTCCTTGTGCTCGTCCTTCTTCTCCATAGAGATCGCTAGGTTGTTGTCGGCATCGATGTTGACGCTGAAATCTGACTTCGTCATGCCCGGTGCAGCCACCTCCACGGTGTAAGCGTCTTTCGATTCCTTCACGTTGATGGCCGGGGCCGTGGTGCCTTGCCGACTCATCCAGTCGTTCTCAAAGAAGTCGTTGAAGATCGACGGCAACCAATAGTTCTGATTCCTTCTTGCTAAAGTCATTTTCTAATCCTCCGTTTTTATGTTACTGTTTATGTTGTTGGGTTGTCTGAAGCGCCCTTCCCTCTTGCGGGGGATCGGCCGCTTCGCCCTCCCTTATTGCAAACCGTGTACCGAAATCGGAGGCAGACAATTCGTCCGGAGCGGGCTGTCAAATCTGTCAGTCGTGCGGGGTCACTTCTTCCCGCCAATCTTGAAGCTAACCGGGATGTAGAGCGGCGAGGTGATGGGCACACCGCCTACGTTGAACGTTGGGCGCAGCTGTACCGTGACGGTCGATTGGGTCTTCGATTCCCACCCGACGAGGTTCTGCAAGATCCGCATCATGGCGCCCCGCGACTCTCCGGAGAAGAGTCGTCCGACGTCCGTACCGATACCCACGCTGAGCGTCTTCGTTTGTCCTGCATTCACACTGAACGGTTCCATGAGCTTGCCCTCGGTAAAGTCGAGCGAGTCGATCGACACCTTGTACTCCATCGCCTGGAAGGCTGCAGCGGAGGCGTTCGGATTCTCCACGTTGAGGTTGAGCGTGAACTGTAGCGGTAGCGACGAGATGGATCCGCCGCTGCTGAGTTGGGCCAGCAGCTTGGCGCCGCTCACCAGTCCCAGCTCCTCGTTATTGACCCGGATATTCGAGATCGAGCGGTAGGAATACTTGCAATCCTTGAGGTTGTAAGCGTTCTCCAGATCCTTCGTCACACCACAGGCCGTGGCCAGCACGACCACGGCTACGGCGGCACAGAGCCACATCATCTTTTTCTTCTTCATACGCTGTGATACATTAATTATTTGGGGTTTATCGGCCGCAAAAGTAGGCCCCGCCGCCTCCTTCTACAAAGCCCCCTACTTTTGTCGCACATAGAAAATGGACGATATCATGCATCGACAGAAAGGAGTTTACAGAGACATCATGGCACAATCCAAGACACAGAACCACGCATCCATCCTGCAAGCCGCTCGGGCGGAGTTTCTCGAGCGAGGATTTCAGGATACCTCCATGCGCACCATCGCCCGACTCTCGGGCGTGACGCTAAGCAACATCTACAACTACTTCCGCGACAAGGACACCCTCTTTCGGGCCGTCCTACAGCCCCTCCTCGACGCCTTCGGAGACCTCCTGGCCCGCCACAACAGCGACTATTACCTGACCACGGACGTGTACTCCATGAAGTCGTATCAGGAGCACATGCTGAACGAGTTCATGCGCCTCCCGCAGCACTTTCGCGCCGAGCTCCGCCTGCTGCTCTTCCACGCCGCAGGTTCGTCGTTGGAGCATTTCCGCGACGACTTCTGCGAGCGTCAGACTCGCGAGGGCATCCGCTACATCCGCCTGATGAAGGAGCGCTATCCGGACCGCGTCACGGGCGACGTATCGCCCTTCTTCCTCCGCACCGTCAGCTCGCTCTGGCTGATCGTCATGGGCGAGATTGTCCGCCACGACGAACTTTCGGAGGTCGACATCGAGCGTTTCCTTTCGGAATACCTAGCCTTCGGCACCGCCGGCTGGAAGGCGCTGCTAGGGCTGTGAGAAGAGGGAGACGCATCGGACGATGCTTTGCGACCAGTATGACATGAATGGAAAATCAGACGCATGAGTTACGGGGCATTCTTATGGAACACTATGACAAACGACCATTAAGCTATGACGAGCAAATCGATTTGTTAGCGTCAAAAGGCTTATTGATCCCAGACCGGCAGAGGACAGCGCGTCAGCTAAAAAACATCAGCTACTATCGCCTCAGTGCCTATATGCTGCCATATAAAGAGAAGATAGGCGATGCCATATCCAGTAAATTCAAAAAGGGAAGCACGTGGGATATGATTTATCGTCTATACGTATTCGATAGAAAACTGAGGCTGCTTGTTTTTGACGCGATCGAACGTGTAGAGGTTGCCGTTCGTGCTCAGATCGTACACCAACTCAGTCAGAAATACGGATCGCACTGGCAAGATAATCGCGAGATATTCAAGCCGACCAAAACAAAAACGGTGAAAGGCAGGGATATCGTGATCGATGTGTTTTCGGATATACAGAAGCACATTAAAGAACAGCTGAACAATAACAGGGCGGAGGTCTTTATACAGCACTACAAAACGAAGTACGGTGATCCTCCCAATCCTCCCTCTTGGATGTGTGTGGAGATCATGTACTTCAAACAGCTGTCACGTATTTGCGACGAGCTAAAATTGCGTGAGGATGTCAGCGGCATATCGTGGTATTTCGGTCTGCCACCAGAAATATTCTGCTCATGGTTGCATACGATTAATTATGTGCGGAACATTTGCGCGCATCATGCCAGACTTTGGAATAGGGCGATGAGTATAGTGCCAGTGAAACTGGAATTCTCGAAAACGTTGCGTTGGATAAGTGATCCGAACAGTGTGCAAAGGAGTCGACTGTATTACTTCCTATGCATGCTGGACTATATCTTACAAACGGCCAACCCTACGTCAAGCTTTAAGGCGAAACTAACATCCTTGTTGGATGAATATAGGGATGTGGCCAATCTGAAAGCGATGGGGTTTCCGGCAGATTGGCGTAGAGAGGCCCTATGGACACAGGAATAGAATAAAAGAGAATAAAAGAATAAAAGCGTGAAAGCGATTGTGGCTTAAAAAGCGATTTTATTTTTGCGCCCGCTTTCCCAAGAGGAAGGCATCTATATAGAGTAAAAGACAATAAGCCTCCCAGGCGAGCCGTAAGGCAGCATACTTGGGGGGCGTTCTTCATTTTATACGGTTCTCACTCCCGCCCGTTTGACCCCTGTCTGCTGTTGCAGATGGGGGCTTTTTGTTTTCGGGCGGAGGGTTGACGGTCGGCAATGGGCTGGAAAACGTGTTACAGTTGATTTTGTCTGCAGACAAAATGGTCGTTTACATCTAAAACATAGGATTGTCTATGGACAAAACGAGGCGTCACCTATTTTGGGTAGGTTTGTCCGTAGACGATAGATGTGTATAGATATAATGCATACTTTTGTCTGCCGACAAGAGTATTTGAAGCGTGTAAATGCGAGGTTTGTCTATAGACAATAGAGATTGAAACATGTTATACGCCGATTTGTCTGCAGACAATGAGTGCTTATACGCCGGATTCACCCCCTTGTCAGAAGAAGTCAGAAGGAATAACGATATGAAGGAATTAATGGCTTGCAACACCACCCGTTTGCAGCAGATGGAGTTCATCACGCTGATGCGCGAGACGGTGGAACAGATCGAAATGAGAGGTGCGACGCTGATCGAGACGGACGCGCCGCTGAAGCGTTACACGATGGCTATCAAAGCCGCTATCGGACCCTTGGAGGGCGCCACGCGTGACCCACTGAGGAGGCCCGAGACGGCCGTGGCGCACACGAAAAACAGCGAGCGGCGGACGGCCATCAGCCGCTTCGGACTCCGATTCAAGGTCTATCGGCTGTCCGAGGACGCGGACGAGCGCCAAGCCTACGAGGCGCTGAACATCCTCTGGCGGAAGCATCGGCTGGTCTACCCCCTCAACGTCCAGAAGCTGACCGGCGCCACGGACAACTTCCTCAACGACCTCACGAAATCGCCTTACGCCGAAGCCGTCCAGCGGATCCACCTGCAGACGGACGTGGACGCTATCCGCGCCGCCAACGAGGCCTATCGCACCCACGCGGCCCAGCGCCGCGCCAATGAAGCTCAGCGCACCCCGGTCGATGTCGGGGTCATGCGCCGCGCCATCACGGAGGACTATACCCGGCTCAGCCTCTACCTGGCCGTCATGGCCGACGCCTACCCCGAGGTGGAGGCGTGGAGCCGGACGCTCTCCGGCCTCAACATCCTCCGTAAGCATTACGCCGAGCTTCTCGCCCGACGTGCCGGCACCCGACGCGCCAAAAAGAACGCCGCCGCCCTCGCCGAGGCAGCGGCCGAGAGCACGGCACCATCTACCTTTGCCACGAACCCCTAATAGAAAAGAGAATATGAAAGCGACCCTATTAATCACAGCAGGTATTTTGTTTATGAGCATGACAATGGATGCACTGGCCGGCGGCGGACCCAAATCGGCACCGGCAAAACTGAACGAGGCGACCGTCTTTTATCGCGGCGCTGTGCTGGAGCATACCGCTTCGGTGACACTGGACAAGGGCGACAACGAAGTGTGGATCGAAGGCCTCAGCTCAGGCATCGACGAGAGCAGCCTCCGGATCGGCATGAGCGGCGGCGCCCTGATCACGGCCTACGAGTATGTCCCGCGCCACCAGACCGATAAGGCCGCCGATGCGGGCACGCAACGCATGCTGGACTCACTCCGAACGTACGAAAACAAGCTCCGCCAGATCGGCATCGAAACGAAGACGAACGAGCAAATGCTCAAACTCCTCGAGACCGGCATGACGCAGAAGATGGCCACCCCGTCCGAGCGCGGCGTGTCGCTCGATGAGCTTTCGCGGAGCATGGATTATTACAAGACGAAGATGATGGCCATCGAAAACGAGCTGATTCGCCTTCGTGAGGAGAAGAAGACGTGTGAGGCCACCGTCAAGCGACTCAGTCAGCAGCTCGCCGAGGCGGGTCACAACGCCGGAGCGCTGCGCCTCAACGTGACGGCACCCGTGGCCGGCGCCGTACGCGTGGCCGTGAGCTACTGCACCTTCGCCGCCAGCTGGACGCCTTACTACGGCATCAATGTGGAGTCGCCCGAGAAGCCGATCCGCATCGTTCAGAAGGCGAAAGTGAAGCAGACGACGGGCGTCGACTGGAAGCAGGTGAAGCTGACCCTCTCCACCGGATCGCCCAACAACGGACGCGTGGCGCCACTCTTCAACACCTGGTTCCTCCGCGAGAATCCCCCCATGATGTTGGCCGAAATGACCGTGCAGAACGCGTATAGCATGAAGACCCGATCCGTCGCCAAGGCCGAAGCCGATATGGCGGTCGAAGACGTGGCCGATGCGACGCCGATGGAGATGTCGATCGATGATCACGTCATCGTGAGCGACAACTCGGCCGTGGCCACCATCTACGCCATCGACCTGCCCTACACCATCCCCGGCAACGGCAAGGAGCAAAACATCGACCTGCGCACCCAGGAGGCCGCCGCGGATTATTACTACTACGCCGCGCCGAAGCTGGACACGGATGCCTACCTCCTGGCCGAAATCAAGGAGAGCGACAAGCTGGATCTGCCCAGCGGATCGGCGCAGATCACCTACGACGGCGTCTACCTCGGCGAGACCTACATCGACAATGCCGAGGCGCTCAAGAAGCTCACCCTGACGCTCGGCACCGACAAGCGCATCACCATACGGCGTGAGAAAGTGAAGGACTTCAGCACGAAGAAGGTCTTCGGTTCAGACACACGGCAGGTGTTCGCCTACACGATCTCGGTGAAGAACAATCGCAAGCGTGACGTCCGCCTCACGCTCAAGGATCAGTATCCCATCTCGACGCAGAAAAACATCGAGGTGGAGCTGCTCAAGGACACCACCACGCCGACGACGAACAACACCGAAACGGGCGTCGTGACGTGGAACGTGACGCTCAAGGCCGGCGAGGCGCGCACCTTCACCTTCAGTTATAGCGTGAAGTATCCGAAGGGCATGGACCTCGATCTGTAACTCAGTCACCGATCACTTGTAACAACAAAAGGGGGACGCACCGAGATTGGATTCTCAAGGTGCGTCCCCCCTTTTTCTTGGCGCCGCGGTGGCGATGGGAGGGATTAATCTTCCGGATCTTCCGATACGATCGCGTCCGGCTTGTCGATAGCCTTGCGTAGGGCGTCGAGGTCACGCCGACTGAGGCGGGGCTTGCCGGTAAATGTGTTGCGGGCCGGCCGCTCACTGCGCTCCGTGCGTTCGAACCGCTCCGTGCGCTCAGGTCGTTCGCCGCGGGGAGAACGTTCGGGACGATCGCTACGCTTGAACCGTTCGTCTCGCTCCGTGCGCTCGCCACGAGAGAAGCGCGCTGTGCGTTCATTGCGTTCCGGCTGCTCACCTCGTTCGAACCGTTCACTGCGTTCTGTGCGTTCGGGCCGTTCGCTGCGCTCAAATCGTTCGCTGCGCTCAAATCGTTCGCTGCGCTCAAATCGGCGTGCGGGCGGAGCTTCGTTTTGCGCCTTGCGATAGTCCTTATTCGTGCCGGCGAAGAGTTCGTAGCCGCGGTATTCGCACGCCAGCTCGCCGTTCATCAGCTGGAGCTTCGTCTTGGGGCGGAGGCCGATGTGGTCGAAACACTCGTCGCGGTAGCTCAAGATCCACGCCTGACAGCCCATGAAGACGTGCTTCAGCCGTTCGCCGATCATGCCGTAAAGCTCGCCGATGTTGTCGGCCGCGATACGCTCGCCGTAGGGCGGGTTGGTGACGAGGATGGCGGGCTGCGGTGCGCGCATGAACTGCTGGAAGGGCATGGTGCGGAGCGTGATGTAGCGCGAGAGGCCGGCGCTGCGCACGTTGCGCTCGGTGCGGCGGATGGCGTCGGCGGAGATGTCGGTGCCGTGACAGAGGAACTCGAAGTCGCGCTCCCCAGAGTCGTCGTTGTAGATCGACTCAAAAAGCTCGCGGTCAAAGTCTGGCCAGCGCTCGAAGGCGAAGCCCTTGCGATAGACGCCGGGCGGGATGTTGAGGGCGATCATGGCGGCTTCGATGAGCAGGGTGCCCGAGCCACACATGGGGTCGACGAAGTGCGACTCGCCGCGCCATCCGGTGAGGAGGATCATGCCGGCGGCCAAGACCTCGTTCAGCGGTGCCTCGCCCTGCTCCACGCGGTATCCGCGCCGGTGCAGACTCTCGCCCGAACTGTCGAGGGCCAGCGTGCAATCGTTGTGCGAGATGTGGATATGGATCGCCATGTCCGGGTTGCTCAGGCGTACGGAGGGGCGCTGGCCGGTGCGCTCCTTGAAGCGGTCGGCTATGGCGTCCTTCGTGCGGTAAGCCACGAACTTGGAGTGGCGGAAATTCTCGGAATAGATCACCGCGTCCACGGCGAAGGTGCGTTCGGGCGAGAGGTATCGCTCCCACTCGACGGCCTTGACGGCCTCGTAGACCTCATCCGCGTTCTCGGCACGAAAGCGGGCCACGGGCTTGAGGATGCGCAGGGCTGTGCGACAGTGGAAGTTGGCCTTGTAAAGCATGGCCTTATCGCCACGAAAGGCCACCATGCGTCTGCCCGTCTCGACGGCCTCGGCACCGAGCGCGCGAAGCTCGTCGGCCAGCACATCCTCCAGTCCGTAGAGCGTTTTGGCTACTAAATCAAATTGTTCGTCAGCCATTCCTATTAATAGAGTATGACGATGCGGAAGCTGCACGTCGGGGGGCGGTTTCCGGTTTTGAAGTCAGAGTAATAGGCATAGAAAGCGATCGAACCGGCTTGCAAGTCGAAGGTGTAGACTTCGTTCCAGAGGTTTTCACGGTTGCCGCTGCGCTCCCCGCGAGGCAGGTTGTAGGGCATTGGGGTGTAGACCTTGCTGCCGTTGTCGAGCGTCAAGATCCGGTAGCCCACGATGGCGCCTTCGGTCATCTCTTTGGTCAGGAGGTTCTCTTTGAACTCAAAGATGTAGTGCGAATTGAGCGCATCCTTGCCGCCGACCAGCTGCCAGTCGCGCTCCAGGACGGTGTATTCGAAAACTTTCCAACGGACATTATCGCCCGAACCGCCGTTGCCCGGAGGGCCTTGCGGTCCGACAGGTCCCGGAGGCCCCATGGGCCCCTCGCACGCGGTCAGCGCCATGATGACGGCTGCCAGTAAGATGAGATACTTCTTCATAATGGTCTGCTATTTTGATGATGATGGGACAAAGGTAGGGGCGTAGGGGGCGAAAAACTAAAACCTACAAACGAAAAATGGCCTTCCTCTCCCCAAACAGACGCCTGTTTACCCTCGTGCAAATTGTGTAGTGCCAAACAGGCGCCTGTTTACCCTCGCGCAGATTGCAGGACGCCAAACAGGCGCCTGTTTACTCTCGCGCAGATTGCGTGGCGCCAAACAGGTGCCTGTTTACTCTCGCGCAGATTGCGTGGCGCCAAACAGGCGCCTGTTTAGCTTCGCGCAGGCCTCTGCCGAGGCAGGGAAGTTTATTCTGGTACTCGGCCAAACTTCCCAACCCCGGTAGGGGTCCTGTTTAGCTTCGCGCAGGCCTCTGCCGAGGCAGGGCAGTTTATTCTGGTACCCGGCCAAGCTTCCCAACCCCGGTAGGGGTCCTGTTTAGTGATACAAAAAGCAGAAGTATGGTGTTGGCCAAGTTTGAGGTACTACAACCCCAACGGCGGCCGCAGCCGCCCCCATTGCAGCTTAATGAACCAACCGCCGTGTGGGGTAAGCCCAGCGGATGTCGTTGTGGGTGGCGAAGGTGG
>ERZ772955.2258-NODE-2258-length-10685-cov-7.558608_pt1 | contig 10685 bp, 3 predicted proteins | sample MGYA00511133_ERZ772955 | MGnify/ENA primary metagenome ERZ772955 (study PRJEB29015, sample SAMEA2737914) | human oral metagenome | biome: human oral; feature: human-associated habitat; material: dental | place: China | collected 2149 ... | reverse complement strand
AAACGATTGTAGGTGTCCGCTTCAAGTCGGCGGGCAAGATATATTCCTTTGGGCAGGGGCGGCTGACCATCTCCGAGGGCGATTACGTCATCGTCGAGACCACGCGCGGCATGGAGTGCGGTAAGGTCGTCGTTGCGTCGCGTGAAGTGCCGGATGAATCCGTCCCGCCAAACCTGCGCATTGTGCACCGCATCGCGGATGCCTCCGATCTCGCACGCATCGAGGAGAACCGTGCACGCGAGCGTGAGGCACGCACCGTCTGTGAGGAGAAAATCCGCGAACTCGACCTCAAGATGAAGCTCGTCGACGTGGAGCTCACCTTTGACCTCTCGAAGATGCTCTTCTACTTCACAGCGGACGGGCGTGTCGACTTCCGCCAGCTCGTGCGCGAACTCGCGGGCGTGTTCCGTACACGCATCGAGCTGCGCCAGATTGGCGTGCGCGATGAGGCAAAGATGATGGGCGGCATGGGCTGCTGCGGGCGGCCGCTGTGCTGTGCGACCTTCCTCGGCGACTTTGTGCCCGTCTCCATCCGCATGGCAAAGGAGCAGAACCTCTCACTCAACCCGACGAAGATCTCGGGCATCTGCGGGCGGCTCATGTGCTGTCTGAAATACGAGAGCGAGGGTTACGGCTACGGCGGCTGTATGCGTACGAAAAAGGTGGAGTACATCCCCGCACAAAATGACCGCGTGATCGCCGAGGATGGCGAGGGGCGCGTCGTGGCGGTGCACGAACAGCGTCGTACGGCGACCATCCTGATGGATGACGGCAAGACTGTTGTCGCCGCATGGGAGGATGTCGCACGTGCCGAGAGCGAGGAGGGCGCACCGTGCCCACATGCACAGCACAGGGAACGTGCCCCGCGTGAGCGTACCCCCAGAGAGCCGCGCGAGGGACGGGAGCGGCACGAGCGTCCCGTCGGAGGAAAACCTCGTAACGAGCGCAGCGAACGCACAGAACGTGGAGAGCGAGGGGGGCGTAACGTGCGCGGTGAACGCGGCGAGCGTTCCGCGAAGAATGCAGGGGACCGCCGCCGTCCCCAGAGCGGGCGGCGACAGCCGCGCCGTACACCCCGCGAGAGTAATGAATCTCATGAGTGACACGGCACAGCTGCGCCCGAACGAGCGGATGGACGACCTCTGCATGGGCGGGCGGCGCATCATCCAGCGCACGGATGAATTCTGTTTCTCCATGGATGCCGTTCTCCTCGCACATTTCCCAACGCTCACGGGGCGTGAGCGCGTGCTCGACCTCGGCACGGGGACGGGCGTGATCCCCCTCCTCGTCGCGGATTTTGCGGCGCATATCACGGCAGTGGAGCTCAGCTCCGTGCAGGCGGGGCTTGCCGTGCGCAGCGTACGGCTGAACCATCTCACAGACAAAATAACGGTGCGGGAGGGCGACTATCGCGACCCTCCCGCCCTTTTTGCGTGCGGAGAATATGATCTCGTATTCAGTAATCCTCCGTATCGTCCCGTCACGAGCGGCGCGGTCAGCATGGGGGCACGCGCGGCGGCACGGCACGAGCTGACGGCGACCCTCGCCGACACCGTACACGCCGCATCGTACGCCCTTCGTCACGGCGGACGGCTTGCTATGGTACACCTGCCCGAACGCCTCGGCGAGATCGTCCTTGCCCTCCACGCGGAGCACCTTGCCGTCAAGCGTCTGCGCATGGTACAGCCGCGTACGGACAAAGCACCGAACCTCATGCTCATCGAGGCGGTCAAGGGCGCGGCGCTCACGGGAATGCGCCATGAACCCGCACTCATCGTGCGCGATGTTGGGGGAAACTACACAGAGGAGATTCGTGCAATTTACGGACAGGATGTATGAGCATCCCGTCCCCCGCGGTTAAACTTTCATTTGACGTTTGGGGATGAGCGGCATATAATAAAAAGATGAGAAAACTTCATAGCCGATGAACGCAGTGCCATGCACTGCAAGGATGGATTCTTTCCAACGTGTAATGAAGGGGAGAAAGCAATGCTCAAAGGAATGAAAGCAAAGCGGCAGCTCGCCGCATTCGTGGCACTTGCCGTTGGCGGCGCATTTACAGGTGCGCCTGCGGCGTATGCGGCGGAATCATCGAATGACAAGAGTACGTCGGTTGAGATCAATGACAAGCGCTTCACTGGTGATGGGACGGCGACGCATCCCTACGGTGACATTGTCGGTACGAACCTGATGAACGGTTCGGTGACGGACAACACACTCACCATCGGCACGGCAGGGACAACGAACCTTCCCGTCGTCGTTGGCGATATCTCGGCGGGCGGAACGAGTACGACGACCACCGCTGTGACAGGCAATAAGCTCGTCATCAACAGCCTTAGCCTCACGGGAAATGCGTACGGCGGCATCGGTCTGAACATCGCGCAGGTCTCGGGGGCTTCGCAGACAAATCCAAACACGGTCAAGATGAATGACGGCAATGTCAAAGGTGCTGTCATTGGTGTGCGCTCGACAGCGGGCGGCGTGGTGAACGGCGGGGTGGAACTCGCGGGCGGCATGCTGACTGCAAGGACCGACACCGGGACAGCAACGGATGGCATTGCGATTGCGGGCGGCATGGGCAAGACCTCTGCCATCAACAACACGGTTACGATTGCAAATGGCAGGGTCAAGGGCAATGTCTACGGTGGCTATGCTGAGAATAGGGCCGGCGGAACGACGGGCAACCGTGTCATCCTCGGCGATGTGAACGGGAGTGCCACACCGGACCTCAGTGATGCGTCCCTCTACGGCGGCAGCAACTCCACGGGCGTTTCGGGCGGCAGTCTCGATGCCATTCGGAACAACCACCTGATTGTGCAGACCAAGGGCATTACGGCAAAGTCCGCGCAAAACTTCCACACGTACGAATTCCATCTGAACACGGGTGTTGCAGCGGGCAACACCATGCTCACGCTCACGCACAACAACGACGCATTCGGACGTGCAGTTGCGTGGGAGGACATCAAAGTCGACGCGACAGGGTGGAGCGGCAAGGGGGTCAATACACAGGGAAAGAGCGTGCAGGACTACTTCGGCGATGTCGGCACGGTCACGCTGATGGCTGACGGCAACACGGCGACCAATCGCACGTCGAATCTGAGATTTTCCAACTATACATCGCCCGGCACGACGGATTGGAGCGGCGACTACGAGTACCGCATCAAGCTGCGCACAGAGACGGATACGGCGACCTCGACGACGCGCAACTATGTTGATGCGGAGCTCCATCGCTACCAGAACGCGAACCATACGCATACGGGCGCACTCAGTGGACGGAATACGATCTACGGCGGCTATTCCATCTGGGAAAACCTCGGCGGACAGACCGGCAATAAAAAGGTCGTCCAGGACAATACCCTCGTACTCAACAACGCGACGGGCCTCGTTTCGGGCTATGGCGGCTATACTTCCACAGGTGCAGATGCCGTGCGGAACAAGCTGACGCTGAACTCTGGTACGATCGAGAACCTCTTTGGCGGTGTTGCAACGGGGACGGGACTGGTCGATCGCAATGAGGTCACAGTCGCGGATGGTACGGTGACGGGCGATATCTTCGGCGGCAAATCGGACAATTTGACCTCGGGCAATGGCATTGTCTACAGCGGCACGGGGACGGTCACGAACAACAGCGTCACCGTCAATAAGGGTACGGTTAACCGCATCACAGGCGGCTACGGTACAACCACCGTCAGCTCGAACAGTGTTGCGATTAACGGCGGAGCAAATGCCTCGCGTACCACGGTCTACCCCGTTGTGCATGGAGAGGTCAAGGGCGGCGCGATTCGCGGCGATAACAGCGTGGACCGCAAAGCTGAGCAGAATACGGTCACGATCACCGAGGGCGACGTTCAGGCTACCGTCTACGGTGTATTCGGTGAGCTCTTCGGCGCGGGCAGCTCCACCAACGCACATGTTCAGCTGGTCAACGACAACCATGTCAAGATCAGCGGCGGCTCCGCGCACAAGATCTACGGTGCATATCTGACGGGCTACGGCACTGCGGCGGGCACCGGCACGGCGACGAACAACTCCGTCGAGATCTCGGGTACCGCAAAGGTTTCTGAAACGGCATACGGCGCAGCGGCAAATGGCAATGCGAGCCTTTCCTCGAACAGCGTCACCGTTAAGGGCGGTGCTGTGCATGATGTCTACGGCGCGACGGCGAACGGCACGGGGGCTGTGAAGGACAATAGCGTCACCATCGAGAACGGCAGGGTGGATGACAACGTCGTCGGCGGTGAGAACACCTCAACGAGCACGAAGGCGGGCTCTGTTACGGGCAATACGGTCACGGTCAAGGGCGGCGAAATCGTCGGCGACATCTATGGCGGCATGACCTATGCGACAAGGTCTTCCGGCTCGGGCGGCACTGGAACCACGCCGACCTCCGGCGGCAATACCGTCACCATTACGGGCGGTACGCTCACGGGCGGTACGCGTCCCGACGGCACCCTGCGCGGCAATGTGTACGGCGGCTACGCGCGTGGGACGGATACATCGGTCGAGCAGAACAATGTGGTCAACCTCGGTGCGGATGACGGCAGCTACACGGCGGACCTTATACGGGCGACCATCTACGGCGGGCACAGCACAGCGACGGGCAATACGCTGAATGTCAAGGGGCAGAACATTACCGTCAAGGGTGTTCACAATTTCACGAACTATAATTTCTACCTCACGGACAAGATCGACAAGAACGCAACGATGCTGAAGGTGACCGATCACAACGGCTTTGAGAACCAGTACTCGGGGACCACGCCCGTGAACTTCTCGAATGTCAAGATCAACCTTCAGAATATGTCGGCAAAGCAGATTGCGGGGCGTGTTACCCTCCTTGAGGGCAATGATGACTACGCGCTGAAATTCCAAAACTACACACCGACGGCAGCGTGGCTGATCTCCCCGACACACAGCGACTACGAGTACGCACTGCGTCTCGTGCGTTCTGACGGCACGGAGGCTCCCACCGGCACGACGACGGGCAGACGCGTTCTGTTGGACTACAACCGTTTCCAGAACGGCAACGTCGCATACGATACGACGAGCGACGATACAGATTGGTTCGCGGGGCGCTCCTACGGGGGGCATACGACCGAGCATAATATCCTCACGATTGACAAGCCACTCAGCCGCAATATCACAGCATACGGCGCGAAGACGATGGGGACATCCGGCGGCTCCGGCGGTACGCGGGGGAATACGCTCGAGATCAAGTCGACGGGCAGCGCCTATCAGGTGACAGCAGGCTACGGCGGGTATATCCACGAGGCTGCCAACAGCGGCAAGGTGGAGAACAACGTCCTGCGCATGTCGGGCGGCAAGGCGGGCACGCTCTACGGCGGCTACTCAGCGGGCACGGGCGAGGTCAGCGGCAACAACGTCTACGTCACGGGCGGTACAGTGTCGGGCAATATCTATGCGGGCTATGCTGCGACCGCAGGACAGGCGAAGGGCAATACGCTCACACTTGGTGCGGACGACGGCAGCTACGGTGCGACCATCGCAGGAAATATCTATGGTGCGAACGATAGCGGCGCGGGCACGGGCAACACGCTCGTCGTACAGGCGGGCAATGTCTCCGTGCAGCAGGTGAAAAACTTCGACACCTTCAAGTTTGTCCTTCACAACGATACGCTCATCGACCATACGATGCTCAAGATTGAGCAGACGGGCGGTCTGGGCGGTACGATTAATATGGCGAATATCACGGAGGATGTCAGCAAATTCCACCTGAACCCGACGTGGACGGGCTCGCATTCCGTAAAGCTCATCGAGAGCAACGGACAGATGACATTCTCGAACTATGCGAAGAACCAGGATCGTACGTCCAAATACGCGAATACGAACTATGAGGTCTACCTGCATACGGAGAACGATCAGACGCAGGGTTCCGACCTCCTGCTGACCTTCAATCGTCTGCGCGACGGCGACCGCAGCTATGACAGCACCAACGCATCGGCGGCAGACAGCAGGGTGTTCACGGGCATCTCCGCGATGAATCACGATGTGGAGAACAACAAGCTCCGTATTACGGGCGTACACACAAGCGGCATTGACAACTACGCCGCAGCGGGTGTCACTACGGGCACCTCCGGAAGCCTGAAGAACAATATGCTCACGATTGACAGTGCAAATGCGCTCAAGATCCGCGATGTCTACGGTGCATACGCAGCGAACACGAGCACCTCGGGCAGTTCGGGCGGCAGCGGCTCGGGCAGCAGTGGATCCGGCAGCGGATCGAGTACGATGAGCGGCAACGGGGTTATCCTCACGCGCGGTGCGCTGACCGGCAACATCTACGGTGCCAAGAGCGAGAGCAAGGTAAAGGCGGACAGCAACTATGTCACCGTATCGGGCGGCTCGGTCTCGGGCTCTGTCTATGGCGGCTGGTCGAAGAACGACGATGCACAGAATAACAGCGTCGTCCTCTCCGCCGTCCACATCGGCGGCGATGTCGTCGGCGGCTATGGAGAGAAGAATGCCAAGAACAACAGCGTCACGCTGCGCGGCACCGAAGTTGTGGGCAGCGTTTACGGTGGTCAGATTGGGAGCGGCGTGTCGGCGGCTGTCAAGGACGGCAACACGCTGAATGTCTACGACATGGGGGCAAAGGTCGGATATTTCGAGGATTTCCAGAAACTCAACTTCTACCTCTCTCCGCGCGCCGATCTTTCGAAGTCCATGCTGACCACGACGCAGGCAAAGAACAAGGATATCAGCGGCAGCACGATCACCATGGAGCTGGACGGCGGATACGCGCCGGTCGGCGTGGGCGATGATATCAGCCTCGTCAGATTGCCCGACGCGCAGAACATCGTGACGGCAAACAACCTCTCGGGCACAACCTATCAGACGACGAAGGGCGTTACCCTCGACTATGAGTACACACTGAATACGCGTGGTACGGCATCGACGGGCACGAAGAACGAGCTTTTTGCACACGTCACGAATATCAAGGTAAAGGACGAGACGAAATCCCTCGTCGAGACACAGGCAGCGGCGATTGCCTTCCTTGCGAGCGGTTCCGATCTCCTTACGGATGTCGGTATCCCCGCAGCCGAGGCGGCGGCGACCCAGATTGCGGACATTGTGGACACCCCGTATGCCGGCAGTGAGAAGAAATCTGCTGCTGCTTCCGTTCCACTCTCCACGCTCGGCAGCTATCAGCTGTTTGCGGCGCAGAGCTTCGGAAGTATGCGCCTAAAGTCCGGCTCCTACGTTGATACGAAGGGCTGGAATCTCAACGTCGGCTATGCACGCCGCAACGAGCTTCTGGACAGATCGCTCACCTTCGGCCCGTTCATCGAGTACGGCAGGGGCAACTACGACTCCTACCTCGACGACGGCACGCACGGCAGCGGCAAGACCAGCTACCTCGGCATCGGTGTCATGGCAAAGTCGGAGAGCGAGAGCGGTACCTATCTTGAGGGCAGCCTGCGCGTTGGTCGTGCAAAGAGCGACTACAGCGGCATCATCGGCGCGAAGGGCACAGGCTACGATCTGTCGAGCAGCTACTTCGCCGGCCACATCGGTGTCGGACAGAAGCGCGAACTCGCGAATGGCAACAAGATCGACACCTATGCGAAATACTTCTATGCACACCAGGCGGGCGGGAGCGCAACCCTCTTGACCGGAGAGCCGTATGACTTCGGCGCATCCACCTCGAGCCGCATCCGCTTCGGCACACGCTTCACCATGAAGAACGACATGGACGGCGAATTCTACGCAGGGCTCGCGTGGGAGTACGAGTTCGACGGCAAGGGTACGGCATCCTATCAGGGCTACAGCCTCCCGAGCACCAGCCTCAAGGGCAGCACCACGCTCCTTGAACTCGGATACCGCTACGCTCCCGTGGACAGCACCGTCAGCTACGGACTGAACCTCACGGGCTTCAAGGGCAAGCGCAAAGGCTTCACGGGCGGATTCAACATCGCGTGGGCATTCTAAAAACATTTCCCCAAGCCTTCCCCGCGTATGACGGGGAAGGGGAACCGCGAAGCGGTGGAAGGGGCACATAACAAAACGCAAGAGACCGGCACAATCGCGTGCCGCTCTCTTGCGTTTTGTCTATTTCTGATTTCTTAGCGTTTCCCCTCCGCCTTTGCCATGAATTTATCCACGGCGACGGCAAAGCGGGTGTGCGTGCCCGCGCCGATCTCCTCGCGCTCGTCATACGCCGTCACCTTGAGCGAAATGGCGCGTCCGTCCACCGCCGTCACCTCGGCAATGGCGCGTACCGTCAGCCCCGTCGGGGTCGCCGCGCGGTGCGCGATGTTCAGCGAGGTCCCGACCGTCGTCCAACCCTCGGAACACTCCTGCTGACACAGCTCCGCCGCCGCACGTTCCATCAGTGCCGCCATCGCGGGCGTTGCGTACACTGCGAGTGAGCCACTGCCAACCGTCAGCGCCGTATTTGCATCCGTCACCGTGTCCACAGCCTCATGCGTCATACCGACGGCGATCTTACTTGTGTAGTCCATGTAAGCTGCTCCTTTTTGATAATACGTTGATGTTTTTAGATACTACACGTATTATAAGCACAATGCGTACATCTGTCCAGAAGAATCCGAATTGCAGCGTTTTGTGCAGGAGAGTGCTGCAATACATACAAATATAAAAGCAAATTCATATATAAAAGTAGAACGATATTTTTTTATTCATGTTTAGTTAAAACTTTATTCAAAAAAGAAGGATAATAAATTAGAAATAGCATTGACAACGACAATATTCCTCATGTATCATACATTCTGTATATAATGAATCTCAGTCTATAGCTGAGGCCGACGGTAGAATTTCGGTGATAAAGTAAATGTTCTTCGCGAGCACATTGGAGGAGGAGCACATGTTGAGTGGATTGAAAGCACAGCGTCGTTTGGCTGTCTATGTTGCATTGGGTCTGTCTACCGGGGGAGGCCTATGGTTCTCCACACCGTCGGCGTATGCGGCGGATGTCGTCGTCGGTGTAGGCGAGGATCAGAGCGGCGATGTCAACGGCGGTGCGACGGACAACAATACGGTCACGATCGGCACGGAGGGCGGCGGCGATCATCCTGTCATCGGTGGCCATGTTGTTGGCGGTACGTCCGCGAATGCAACGGAGAATGTCGTTACGGTCAACAGCATAAAGCTGAGTCGTTCCGATGGAACGATCTATGGCGGTACTGCCACGGGGACGGCATCGAAGAATACGGTCATCTTCAAAGGCGGCAGTGCAACTTCGCTGATTGGTGGAGCTACTACAGGTGCGACCGGCGGTGCTCAGGGCAATACGGTCACTGTTTCGGGTGGCAATCTGAGCTATGTATGGGGCGGATTGGCACAGACTGCCGGTACGGGCAGTGCCACAGGCAATACGGTCAATATCAATGGCGGCACGTTTTCCTCGGGCGGTGTCATCATTGGCGGCGGCGGTATGAACGGCGTAACAGGAAATATGTCGGGCAACACCGTCACTATCACGGGCGGCGCACTGAACAACAACAACAAGATCTATGCGGGCGATTCGCGCAATCTTTCGAGTACGTCGAATGGCAATATTGTCAATCTCGGCGATAAAGAGAACGGCAAGTTCGATGCTAATCTCAGAGGTGCGGAAGTCTGGGGAACGAGCTACAACGGCAACGTTCTCGCCAATGACAATGCAAAGCTCACGGGCAACACACTGAACGTGCAGGCAGAGAACTTGACGGTCAAGAAGGTACGCAACTTCGAGAAGTTCAACTTCAAGATCGGCAGTGTCTACGACAATGCTATGCTGACGCTGTCCGAGGCAGGCGGCTTCGGTGATATCTCTGGGACACACGATGACGTCAAGGTGGCGTGGTCAAATGTCACGGCAGATACGTCGGGACTCTCGGCAGCACGCGGCGACGGAGTTCAGGGCAAGAATACCCTCACACTCCTGCAGCGTGCATCGTCGCTGCCGCTCGCAGACGATCTGCTCTTTGACAACTACACGTCAACGGATACGGCGGAACTTGACCGCGTCTATGAGAAGAAGCTGCACACCGACACCAACAGCGGTACGGCGAGCAAGGTTCAGCTCGAACTGAACCGCTATAAGGACGGCACGGTAACGCATAACGGCACGACTGCGCCCGCTGAGGTCTACGGCGGCTACTCCGCCTATGACCACACAGAGCGCGATGCGGACGGTCATGACGTGACGGTTGGGACGATCGCCGAGCGCAATACGCTCGAGATCACGGATGTTGCAACCGGAACGAACAACCTCAAAGCCTACGGCGGCTATGCTGTGGGAGCGCACGGCGGCGCGGTGAACAACATGGTCACCGTGAATGTCACGAACAGCGGTGCAGGCGCTATTGCCACTGCGGTCGGCGGCTATACCATGGGTATGGGCGCGGTACGCGGCAATACGCTCCGCTTCTCGCAGGGCGCAACCCTCCATGCACTCATGGGGGGCTACAGCGACAGCACAACCAGTGCAGCGGATGTCACATACAACACCGTTACCGTCGAGGGAGGCACGGTCAGTGCCGACACCGACGGCGGCGCTGTCTACGGCGGACGTACGAACGGCACAGGCAAGGCGGAGCACAATACGGTGAACCTCCTTGGCGGTACAGTGAACGGCATCGTCGTCGGCGGTTACAGCGATACGGCTCCTGCGTTGGGTGTCGACGTGGCGAACGACAACACGATCAACCTCTACGGCACAACCG
>ERZ772955.2256-NODE-2256-length-10688-cov-4.230603_pt1 | contig 10688 bp, 9 predicted proteins | sample MGYA00511133_ERZ772955 | MGnify/ENA primary metagenome ERZ772955 (study PRJEB29015, sample SAMEA2737914) | human oral metagenome | biome: human oral; feature: human-associated habitat; material: dental | place: China | collected 2149 ... | reverse complement strand
TAGTGCGTATTCCCGTGACGATGTGAACTCCCCTATCGAAGAGTGAAGCAAAAAGAGATTGTGAAATGTATCCCTTGTCCGCATAGAGCTTTCCGAATAAATCCTTAGTCAAGTTATTGAATACCTCCGGGTTACGATCGTCCACATTGGCTTTGGTAAGTGCAAAGTTGAGTAATTCCCCTCGTTCATTACACAGCAGATGCAGCTTAAAACCATAGTACCATCCCATCGTGCTTTTCCCTTTATGAGCATAGCCCTTGAAGACACGATTAGAATACTCACGCTTGTTTTCACACACGGGGGAATACGCGTTGAATCGATAAAAGTAATCCCTGTACATTCTCCCATCAGAGCTAATTTAAGGAAGAGCAAAAGGGGTATCGCCACTCGTGGCATACGTTCCACAAAGCGAGTATACGAAAGAAGGTTAGGGAACTCTTCTTTAAGTTCTCGACAGACGTAGAAGAGATAGAAATGTTTGAAATTGCGAAACGTATTGCTGTGGAACAACACAAGAATGGTAATCATTTCTGCATCGCTCATTCTTCCCTTTCTATTGCGAGTTTTAGGGGTGTTTGGAGAGGGGTTTGAAAGCGAAAGTGCTTTTTTGTTCAATTCCAACTCATATTCTTTGCAGAAATCATCTGCAATACAATAAATTTCCGTAACTTTGCTGATAAGTTTCATGGAGGATTGTTTTTTTGTTATCTGTTTGGTTATCAACAACAAATATACGAAAAATAATCCTCTTTTGGGGCTTTTGTTGAAACTATTTTAAGGCAAAAAACAAGCCTTGCTTATCCCGAATTGGGGTTAAATGATAGAATATCTATGTCAAAAAGATAATTCAATACTGTTCCAAATTAAACATTAATTAGAGCGAAGATATAAAAACACTATGGAGATAAACGAGTTTAAGCAAGTGCTTAAAAATAGTATTAGTGAGTTAATCGCATTACAAGAACTGTGTCAAAATACAGATGTTAAGTGTGCTCAAAGCATTCTTAACACTATCTTGTGGATGAAAGAAATCAATGAAGATATAGAAGGGGGGATAATACTATCTTCTTATGATAATATACTAATAAATAGCTTTGACTTTCTTTCTCCAATGATGGATGTGATAAGACAAAATATAAGAAATAGCACCATAGACAATATTGAAAATCTTGATAAGTTATTTTTGCCTCAAATAGTGGCAAATATAGATAGTTATCACTTTTATAAGAGTTTAGGATTTGCACAAGAAAATACCGTGGTTGTAGGGGCTAATGGTTGTGGAAAAACAACCTTAGCTAATACGTTGCAGAAATCCTTAAATGTTAATGATGGTATCGTTATTCCTGCTCAGAAACTGCTTATCATACCAACTTTTAGTAGTACGCCTAACTATACAGATACAGCAGAAGCTTATAAGCAATATCAAAGAGAGATATTAGATGATAAGCAAACCTTTAATGCTTCTAAGGAAGATGATATTCCTTGGGGAACAACACAACAATATGGCTCGGAATTTAAAAAAGTTTTAGCTACGTTATACTCTGAAAGAATGGCTAAGCGAAACAAGTTCTGTGATGCCTATGAAAGAGGTGAAGAACTAACAAGGCAACAATTACAGAGTGCCTTGGATGTGGTTATAAATATATGGAATTTTCTAATAGAACACAGAACCTTGCAATGTGACGATAGTAACAATTTGGTTCTAACAGGAGATGGTGTCAATGGTAGTTATCCTGCTTTTCAAATGAGCGATGGAGAACGTATTATTTTATATATTGTTGGTAGGGTCTTATTAGCCCCAGAAAGTGCTCTCATAATAATTGATGAACCAGAGATGTATTTGCATAAAACCATTGTCGACAAACTATGGAATAAGCTGGAATGGGAAAGACGAGATTGTATTTTTCTATATTTGACACACGATTTACAATTTGCAGCAAGTAGAGACGCGAAGAAATGTTGGATACGTTCATTTGAATATCCGTCTAAATGGAATGTTGAAGAGATTCAAGATAATGTGATTCCTGAAGAATTATTATTGAAACTCTTAGGCAGTAGAAAGAAAATATTGTTTTGTGAAGGTAAAAGAAATAGTTTGGACTCAAAAATATTCGAACTATTGTTTGAGGATTATACAATAACTCCAGTAGAAACGTGCAAGGATGTTATGAACTTCACAAGAGCATTTAATAAAATACCTAATACTATAGCAAAAGCTTATGGCATAATTGATCGTGATTTTCGCTCAGAAGATCAACTTGAGAAATTACAAAAACAAAATGTGTTCTCTTATGATGTTGCAGAAATAGAAAACCTTTTCTTATTGCCTGATGTTATTGCTGGATTTGCTAAATATAAACAAGAACAGTGTGATATAGAAGGGATTAGGACACGTATTTTAATCAAGTTTGAACAAGATAAACAAGCGCAAGTTTCTCAGTATGTTTCATCAGCAATCAATGCTTATTTTAAATCATCTCATATTTCAGTTGGTAACAAGAAAGAGGAAGTAGAAGAAAATTTCAAGAAGTTTGTGTCAGAAGTTGATATTAACAAGTTATTTATTGAACGGGAATCTTGTATAAATGATGTAATAGCAAACAAAGAGTATGAAAGAGCTATCATGTTATACAACAATAAGGGGCTACATACTGTAGTAGAGAAATATTTCAAAATGGGAGATTATAGGCATAAGGTTTTGGATTATTTGAAAATGACAAAGGAAATAGAGCCTATAAAAAGAATTTTTCCAGACCAATTATGGAGTGCAGATTAATGCTATTTGGGAAACTATTTGGGGATATTTGTAAAACAAAAAAGCTAAGTGGTGAGTAATCAATCACTTAGCTTTTTTCTTTGTACCCAGACCCGGGGTCGAACCGGGATGGATTGCTCCACTGGTGTTTGAGACCAGCGCGTCTACCGATTCCGCCATCTGGGCTTGCGTTTGCGGGTGCAAATATACGGCGAGTTTTGGATTCGACCAAAGGATTGAGAGACTTTTTTTGGTTGTGGCTGTTTTTGTTTTTCGACATTACATTTGAAAGTTGCCTGAGTGAGACTCGCCCTTTCTCTTCTATCAATAGGGGCAGCGGGCCTTGATTGTCAGAAAATTCATTTTATTTCCCTATCTTTGCACCATTATATAAAGAAGTTAAGCGCAATGTCTTGCATTCTACATATTGAAACCTCGACCGACGTTTGTTCTGTTGCCCTTTCCCAAGATGGCGTCTGTATCTATTCGGACGAAAACAGGGAAGGCTCTGAACACGCCCGCATATTGGCCCCTTTTGTTAGCGATGCGATTAGTTTTGCCGACAGCCATGCCATTCCGATTGACGCTGTAGCTGTGAGCAAAGGGCCAGGTTCTTATACCGGTTTGCGTATTGGCGTATCGACGGCCAAAGGAGTTTGCTATGCTCGCGACTTGCGACTGATCTCGGTGTCGACATTAGCCTTGCTTTCCGTCCCTATCTTGCTCCGTCACGAGTTGGAAGAAGACGCCCTTTTGTGTCCGATGATTGATGCGCGGCGAATGGAAGTTTATTGCTGTCTCTACGATCGCGCCCTGCGAACGATTGAGCTGACGAGTGCGCAAATCATCACGCCCGATTCCTTTGCTGCCCATCTGAATGAGCACCCCGTCTATTTCTTTGGCAACGGCGCAGAGAAATGCAAAGGTGTCATCACCCATCCCAACGCTCGCTTTATTGAGGGCATAGTGCCGCTGGCCAAATATATGTTTCCGCTGGCCGAGAAGGCGGTGGTAACAGAAAGCTATGAAGATGTAGCCTATTTTGAGCCTTTCTATCTAAAGCAATTTGTGGCACAAAAGCCTAAGAATCTGTTGTAGGCCTTATATTATATTGAGCAGCCGGCGTCGCCGTGTCTGTTCTTGTCGAACCGAAGAAATATCCCGCATTTATGCATTACAATACGAACGAAGGAAAACTGAAACTGCCGGAATATGGCCGCCTTGTGCAGCGAATGGCTGAGTATGTAGTGACCATTCAAGACCGCGCAGCGCGTCAGGCTTACGCTGAACGTCTCGCTTTTATTATGGAAAGAATGATCCCTAAGGGACAACGCGCGCAAGACGTCGCACATAAGATTTGGGATCATTTGGCTTATTTGACCAATTATCAATTAGATATTGACTTTCCCGTGGAGATCCGCCGCTTTGAGCCCAGTATGCAGCCGCAGCGTTTGAGTTATCCGCAAGGGCGAATCCGTTATCGCCATTATGGGCGCTTGGTTGAGCGCGCCATAGCCAAGTTGCGCGATATGCCGGCCGGCACCGTGCGTGATCAGACTTTGCTTTTAGTGGCCAACCGAATGAAACGCAACTTGGCTTCTTGGAAGAGCGACAACGCTACTGACGATAAGGTGGCACACGACTTGTCTTCTTATACTGACGGTCAACTTACCATCTAACCTATTCTGATTATGGCTTCTTTTGTTATTGAAGGCGGTCACCGCCTGAAGGGTGTTATTGAGCCGCAAGGCGCCAAAAATGAGGCGCTCGAAGTTATTGCGGCCACCTTGCTCTCTGCAGAGCCTGTGCGCCTGACTAACATACCCGATATATTAGACGTCAACAACCTCATTCGCCTTATTGCCGATATGGGGGTAAGCGTTACGAAAAACGGGGCGGGCGATTATACTTTCTGCGCCGACCATGTTGATTTGAATTACCTTCATAGCGAAGAATTCCTCCAGCGTTGTACACAGTTGCGCGGATCTGTTTTGTTGATGGGGCCGCTTTTGGCGCGCTTTGGTCGAGCTTCGATGGCAAAGCCCGGTGGCGATAAAATCGGTCGCCGTCGGTTGGATACCCATTTCTTGGGCTTCCGTCATTTAGGAGCTGATTTCGTTTTCGATGAAAAGGCCGGCGTGTTTACCATTGAGGCCAAAGCCTTGCGGGGTACTTATATGCTCCTCGATGAGGCCAGCATTACGGGCACAGCCAATATTATTATGGCGGCCGTATTGGCTCAAGGGACGACTACAATATATAATGCGGCCTGCGAACCTTATATTCAGCAACTCTGTAAGCTCCTCAATAAAATGGGGGCCAAGATTTCCGGCCTTGCGTCCAACTTGCTAACGATTGAAGGTGTCGAATGCTTGCACGCTGCCGAGCATCGCATTCTTCCCGATATGATTGAGATTGGCTCTTTCATAGGTATGGCGGCTTTGGCCGGCGATGGCATTACGATTAAGCAGGTTTCGTATGATGATTTAGGGCTTATTCCCGACACTTTTCGGCGTTTAGGCGTCCGTGTCGAGCGTCAAGGCGACGACCTCTTTATTCCGGCGCAGCCCCATTATGCTTCTGAGACCTTTATTGATGGCTCTTTTCTGACGATGGCCGATGCGCCTTGGCCCGGTTTGACGCCCGACTTGCTCAGTGTGCTAATTGTCGTGGCTACGCAGGCAAAGGGCACGGTGCTCTTTCATCAGAAGATGTTTGAAAGCCGATTGTTCTTCGTCGATAAGTTGATTGATATGGGCGCGCAAATCATTTTGTGCGATCCCCACCGCGCCGTCGTCGTTGGGCATAACCACGCACTCAAGTTGCAAGCCCGCCGAATGACGTCACCCGATATTCGCGCCGGCATCGCGCTGCTCATTGCCGCCTTGAGCGCTGAAGGTACGAGCATCATCGACAATATTGAGCAAATCGATCGCGGCTACGAGCGCATAGAAGAGCGTCTTGGCGCATTGGGTGCGGTGATTAAACGCATAGATTAGTATGATAAAGGCTGATGATTTGGTGCTGATCGGCAAGATCACAAAGTTGCATGGTATAGATGGCGAAGTAGTCTGCCATTTTACCGATGACGTCTTTGATCGTGGCAACTCTGCCTATCTCTTTCTTGAACTTGATGGTCTGCCTGTTCCTTTTGAATGGGAAGAATACCGCTTTAAGGGAGCAGAAGACGCCCTTTTCAAGTTTGTGGAAGCTCCTGATGAGGCTTCGGCCCGCCATCTTATCGGCGCGAAAGTATATTATCCCAAAGAATTTATTCCCGAACTCGACGAAAGCGAAGGCCTGCCTTCCTATCGCGCCTTGACCGGTTTCCAAGTTAAAGATGCCGAGGGACATAGTTTGGGAGTAGTCAATGCCGTTGATGATTCGTCGGCTAATATCTTATTGACCGTCGTGGATGCTGAAGATCGCGTATTACTTCTGCCTTATCACGACGATTTTCTGCTTCATTTTGATTTAAAAGAACGCATCTTGCAACTCCGATTGCCCGAAGGACTTTTGGATTTGAACGTATAAAGCGATGAGAAAAATAGCCTTACTCGGTTCTACCGGCTCAATTGGGACGCAGGCCTTAGATATTATTCGCGCCCACAGCGATCTTTTCGAAGCCTATCTTCTTACGGCCAACGACAATGCCGACCTGCTGATTCGGCAGGCACGAGAGTTTGTGCCCGATAGCGTCGTGATTGCCAACGCAGACAAATACGATTACGTCAGCGAGGCCTTGGCCGATTTGCCCATCAAGGTTTATGTCGGCGCCGATGCCATTTGCGACGTCGTTACTGCAAGTCCTATCGATATTGTCTTGACCGCAATGGTCGGCTTCTCCGGCTTGTGCCCTACGGTTGCAGCCTTGAAAGCCGGTAAGGCAATTGCCTTAGCCAATAAAGAGACGCTTGTTGTGGCCGGTGAGATTATCACCCGCTTGGCTTTGGAAAATAAATGTCCGCTGCTCCCTGTCGATAGCGAACATTCGGCCATCTTTCAATGCCTAACGGGTAGTGGCGACAATCCTGTTGAAGCCCTGCTTCTTACGGCTTCCGGCGGTCCTTTCCGCCAAATGGATGCCGCCGCCTTGGCCCGCGTCACGGCAGCCCAAGCCCTGAAACACCCCAATTGGGTAATGGGTGCGAAGATTACGATCGACTCCGCCTCTATGATGAACAAAGGTTTTGAGATGATCGAGGCAAAATGGCTCTTTGGCGTGCAGCCTGAAGCCATCGAGATCGTTGTTCATCCGGAGAGCATCATCCATTCAGCCGTGCGCTATGCAGATGGCGCCGTCATTGCTCAGATGGGTTTGCCCGATATGCACTTACCCATCAGCTATGCTTTTAGTTATCCGCGTCGCCTGCCCATTTCCGGCGAGCGAATGGACCTCTTTCGCTTGGGCAGCCTCCATTTTGAGCGGCCTGATTTGGAGCGTTTCCCCTGTCTTCGTTTAGCTTATGCCGCCGTGAATCGTGGCGGCAACGCGCCTTGCATACTGAATGCCGCCAATGAAGTAGTTAATCTCGCCTTTCGCGAAGGGCGCATCGCCTTTCCGCAAATGGCGGAGATCATCAATGAGACAATGGCTCGCACACATTATATAAATACCCCCACTTTAGACGATTATTTTGAAACAAACAGCGAAGCGCGCCGCATAGCCGCTTCACTTATTTCCAATACATAAAACAATAGAAAAATCGATGGAAGCATTTTTGATTCGCGCATTACAATTAATATTGTGTTTCTCCATTCTGATCCTCCTCCACGAAGGCGGCCATTTCTTGGCAGCCCGCTTGTTTAAGATCCGCGTGGAAAAGTTTGCCCTCTTCTTTGATCCCTGGTTCAGCTTGTTTAAGTTTAAGCCCAAGAAGAGCGACACTACCTACGTACTCGGTTGGTTGCCGCTTGGCGGCTACGTAAAAATAGCCGGTATGATTGATGAATCGATGGACAAGGAGCAGATGCAGCAACCCATACAGCCGTGGGAGTTTCGCGCAAAGCCCGCTTGGCAGCGTCTGATTGTGATGCTGGCCGGCGTGTTCGTCAATTTCATTCTCGCCCTTTTCATCTATGCGATGATACTCTTTACTTGGGGCGACACCTACGTGCCGATGCGCAACATAGACCAAGGTTTTGCTTTCAATGAGCGAGCTCGTCAGTTTGGATTCCAAAATGGCGATATCCCCCTCCGCACAGACAAGACCACTTTCGATCGTTTTGATTCCAATGAAAGTATGGGCGACGTCTACCGCGGCATCAGTGAAGCGCGAAGCGTCACTGTTCTGCGCCAAGGCAAGGAAGTGACCCTCTCCCTGCCCGGTGAGATCAACATGATTCAAATGATGAAAGAAGAGCCGCCCTTCCTTCTTCCCTTATCTGCCGCCGTAGTCGATAGTCTTCCCGCCGGCAGTCCGGCCGCTAAGGCCGGCGTGCGCGTAGGCGACAGTTTGGTCTCTTACAATGGCGCGCCTTGCACAACGTGGAATGAATACACCGACATCCGTGCCCGCATGGAAGATGTTTTGGCGGCGCAAAAGCCCGCCGACTCTCTCCGTTTGCGCCAAGTGACGCTCGTTGTGGCGCGTGCAACCACCGGCGTGCGCGATACCTTGCGTTTCCAATTGACGCCGGAGTATGCTTTAGGCATTTCCCACTATAGTCCGTTCAAGAACTACAAGACAGTCACGAAGAACTATACCTTCCTGTCCTCCTTCCCTGCCGGATTCTCTCACGGATGGCACGTATTAAAAGGTTATGTTACCGACTTGAAGTACATCTTCACGAAAGATGGCGCCAAGAGCATTGGTAGTTTCGGAACGATTGGCTCGCTCTTTCCCACGACGTGGGTTTGGGAGCGCTTTTGGGAGCTAACGGCCTTCATCTCGCTAATGTTGGCGTTTATGAACATCTTGCCCATTCCCGCACTCGACGGCGGTCACGCCTTCTTCCTCTTTTATGAGGTGATCACGCGCCGCAAGCCGAGCGACAAGTTTATGGAAAACGCTGAAAAAATCGGTATCTTCCTCCTCTTAGGCTTGATGGCTTACGCCTTGTTCAATGATGTCTTGAAGTTTATCTTCTAATATGCTCAAGCACTTGGGCCCTGCACCATTTGCAATCGGTGCAAACGCTTTAACGATTAACATCGCCCGCCCACGAAGATGAATTACATTGGTTCCAAGCGTACTTTGCTGCCCTTTATCGACCAATGCATTACGTCCATCGCAGGTGACGCGGCTCGAAGTGGGACATTTTGCGACCTTTTTGCCGGAACGGGTATCGTCGGCCGCTTTTATAAGTCGCAAGGTTGCAGTGTGATGGCCAACGATTGGCAGTTTTACGGCTTCGTACTCAATCAGCATTATATCGGCAACTGTTCTCTGCCGGCTTTCTCCGGCTTGATGCCCCACATACCGACACTTACGACGACCGCCCTCCCTGATCGAGGGGCGGTCGTTTGTCGTTTCCTCGAAAATCTTCCGCCTGCGGAGGGCTTTGTCTCGCGTCATTTTTGTCCGGGTGGGACTACACACGACGCCGCGCAAAGAATCTACTTCAGCGATGCCAACGGCCGACGCTGCGATGCCATCCGCCGGCAGATCGATGCGTGGTTGCACGCGGGAATGATCACCAAGGGAGAGTTTTATTTCCTCTTGACGACCCTTTTGGAGAATATGGACAGTGTGGCCAACACAGCTTCGATCTATGGGGCTTTTCTCAAAAAACTGAAACCCTCGGCCTTGCGTCCGCTCACGATGACACCTGCCGAGTGCATCTTGAGTGAGCGTCCGCAGCGTGTGTTTCAAAATGACGCCAACCAATTGATTGGCCGCTTGCAAACGGACATACTCTACCTTGACCCGCCTTACAACAGTCGGCAATATGCTGCCAATTATCACGTCTTGGAAACCATCGCCCGCAACGATAGTCCGGCGCTGCATGGCAAGACCGGTATGCGCGACTATGCGGATCGGCGCTCGGCCTATTGCTCTCGCCGCTACGTGCGTAAGGCCTTTGCCGACTTGATTGAACGCGCCAATGCGCGCTACGTATTTTTGAGTTATAATAATGAGGGTTTGCTCACCTTTGACGACATACAGCAGGTTATGGAGCGCCGCGGGTGCTACGGCCGGTTTGAGCAACCTTACGGCCGCTTCCAAGCCGACCGCCCTTCGGCTGAACGGCAAATCAAGGCCACGCAAACCACGGAATACATTCATTATCTTATCGTAGAATGAGTGGCGCGCCACCGCGTGTGTGACTTATTTCCTATTGCGACAGGCAGACGCCGGTTAAGCCGGGTGGCTGCTTTTTTTGTTGGCGGCAGCCTTGCCGAAAAGCAAGGTTGCGACTTGATGAACTAAACGAGGCTTTAATCGACTTAAGGCTTGATTCTTAGACGCTTTTAGATCGACTTGCCACAGCGGCGTTCTCGCTTCCGTCGCTTGCGCTCGTGAAGTAAAGCAATTCTCATCGTGAGGTGAAGCTATTTTTATCACGAGCGCAAGCCTTTTTTATCGTGATAAAAAACGGGTCAGTTGCGCTTTTGTTGTCAGCGTTTGGCGGACAAATTTTTTATGCTTCAATGCTTCGTCATCGGTAAAAGCTTTTGAGGGCTGCCCGTTTATCGGCCTTCTGAGTTCCTACCCGTTTAGACTTTGCGTTTTGTAAAAGTTATTTGCCTGTTTCCGGTGATCGATTATCCGCAAGGTTTTGCTTTGCTTCATCGCCTTCAGAGGAAATGAAGCTGAACCGGTCTGTTTTGAAGAAAGCATCAGCGTGAATCGGCGTGAAAAAGAGTTGTGCGCAGTCTGCCGGCAGTTGTCCGCAGGAAAATAAGAGACGAGCGGAGACAACGGAGAAATGTTAAACGGCTCAATCCTAACTGTTTATTCTTTTTGTTCGGATTCATCGAAGCCTTTCC